>Ga0068877_10000820_pt1 | contig 26565 bp, 15 predicted proteins | sample NOAtaG_FD_66437 | JGI IMG/M metagenome (GOLD analysis project Ga0068877, IMG submission 66437) | Freshwater lake microbial communities from Lake Erie, under a cyanobacterial bloom - NOAA_Erie_Diel6S_1000h metaG | ecosystem: Environmental > Aquatic > Freshwater > Lake | place: USA: Ohio, Lake...
GGAATTCGTTTCTATTCGTCTTCACTGTCGTTTCCATCACTGTCGTTTCCATCATTGTCTTCATCTTCCTCGGTGGATTCTGCCATTTCGTCTGTATCCATCGAATGATCGAAGCTGACAAAAGTCTCTTGGCTTCGGTGTGGGATGGGCAATACTCCCGCTCGGCGTGCTTTGGCGATGTCGATGATACGGAACTGATTTTCCTCGGGATTGGAAAATGCTTCTCTATTATCCTCCAGTCCTTTTGTTCCGATGCCGAGTGCATTGACAAAACTTGCCCACGATTGCTCTTCCCGTAACTCTTCGGGGACTGCATCGTCCAGATTTTGAGCGATTTCCGCATTTGTTTCCATATCGGCACCGATGAGTGTCGTTTCCAAACCGAGTTGCTTGGTTTGTTCTTTATCCAAGAAAAAAGTTACATAGCAGTGCCCTGGTACCAAGACGAGACTTGCCTCAATATCAATCTTTCGAAGCATCGATACGAACAGGACCGATCCATCGACGCAATTCGCTTGCTGATTGTTGATCGTCTCTTCGAGCAAGCGAACATGCTGGCTACCGATCTCGCTTGAGTCGGCTGCTGTCGTCGTCACACTGCTATATCGAACATCTCTTTCAACCAGCAGATCCCATAAGGCGTATACCTGCCGAAGTACATCTTCTTCGGTTCCAGACTGATAGCCTGCGAATGCATCTACAACTCCGATATCGAGCGCTTCGCGTAAAAGTTTGTCTATGAAGGGATGCTGCTCATTGACATACGAGGCAAAAATGAAATTGGTACTGACGAGCGTATCTCCATCTTGAAAACAGAGAGGGCAATCGTTGATCGATCGAAACGTTACCGTAACCGATTTTTCTTGAGTCGTTTCTCCTACCGTGACTCGGTAAGTCATCGTGGCCGGAGTCGCTTGCGTGCATTGACTAAGGCGGTCAAATTTGTATTTCACTTTGGGATAAACAAAGTAGGTGGTCCCTTGATCGCCGAGGCTACCCGAAAAGCTGCTTGGTTCGAGAAAACCATCGCATTCAATCGAAACTTCGATGGGAGTATCATCTCCAGGAGCTTCAATGGCGATTCCCAGCAATCCGTCGGATTCTCCCAGTCGGGTTTCGTCATCAGGCTTATCTGTTTTAATTGATGATGTTCCGATAATGAACGAAGGGAATAGCTGTCGATCCCAGCCAGCGATCACATCAAATTCCGCCTTTACCGGAACGGCTGTGAGTGTAAGCAATAAAAGACAGCAGGAACTGAAAAAAGGTCTCATTGTGAATCTCTTGGAAAAAGTGATGAAGTAAAGTAGTGATTAGTAGCTTAGATGGCGAATTGAACTTGGTTCCGCCCGTTTTGCTTGGCTCGATACAATTGTGCGTCGGCTTGGCCGAGCAAATCATCGGCGTCCAGTTCCCCTTCTCCGCAATAACATGCCATACCGATGCTAACGGTCATGGGGATCTCAACGGATTCGGTTATTACGGGTGCTGATGCCGTAATAGCTCTTACCCTTTCCGCTGCAAGCTTGGATTGTTCGAGGGTTGCTGGTGCACAAAGAATGGAAAATTCTTCACCACCGTAACGGGCCAAGAGTTCGCCGCCCCGTAGAACGGAAGAGGCTCGCTTCGCAAACTCTGCAAGCACGGCGTCACCTGCGAGATGCCCATACGTATCGTTAACTGATTTGAACTTATCAAGGTCGAGCATCATGACGCAGATGGATTGCTTTCCGCGTTGTGATTGACGAATCTCACGGTCGAGCGAATCGAGAAAGAATCGTTTGTTGTAAACCTGAGTCAATCCGTCCGTAGTCATCATCTTGAATATGACTTCGTGGTACTGCGATTCAATTCCATCCGTTGTAAGAAATTTGAAGATTTGGTCACCGAATCGAATTCGATCTCCAGGCGATAATGAGACGGGTGTGTTGACGCGTACTTCATTGACAAACGTGCCGTTGGTGCTGCCTAAGTCATGTAAAAAGAACTCGCCGTTTCGATGTTCGATGAGGGCATGACGACGAGAAATCGAATCCTGCGCCAGTGTTAGCGATGAAGATTCATCGCGGCCTATACTTGTTTCGTTTTGTAACTCCAAAGGGCGATCCAACGGGCTTGCAGGGTGAATCTTCACCAACAATCCACCTGCTGAACTCGGCAGGGAAGCTGGGACACAAAACGAATTGGAGAATCGAGTCGCTAACATAATCACCGTTCCATATTTGAAGTGTTGATTGAAGTGTTAGTAATGGTCGTATCCATAACCGACTTTGAAACCGGCAACGCATTGCCATGTGCATTCCTTACGCGACCAGCGTGAAGCGACTCTTGTCTTCTCTCCAGCGTCGTCGATGGCGAAGATGACGGCGTGCTACTCCGTGTCAGTGAAACGTCTCTAGAGAATTCCGGTTTCATGTTCTCTACATGACAGTTCACAGCCCAACCAAAACTGCAAACCAACAACAGAATAGGAGTCGCTACCAGCCAAAACAAAGACGCGCGGCTTGGTTTACGAGTGGGTTTTGTGGTGATCGCCGCGCAAGGCGAAGTGTGCGAAGAACTCTCGACCAGGAATTTCTCCTGGCTGTCGAAAGATTGAATTACTTCTAAGATAGCTTCGATTGAATCCGGACGATCCGTTGGTTGCTTCGCGACCATACGACGAAGGGTATCAAGAAGCTCAGCGGGTGCTTGCGGATGTGACGCCAGAAGCCAAGATGGAACATCCATCATATGCCCCTTGAGCTTGGCAACAACACTAGGGTAGTGCGAGTCTGGAAAGGGTGCAGATCCACTGAGCAGATAAATCCAAGTACAACCAAGACTGTAGATGTCACTACGATAATTAGTGTTGCGAGGATCATTCGCTTGTTCTGGGGATAAAAAATCTACCGACCCGAGCAACTGCCCCGCTTGAGTTAACTCCGATTCATTGCTAGAGCAGCGAACAAGTCCAAAATCGATCAGCTTCAGCGAACCGTCCTCACACAAAAAAAGATTCGACGGTTTGATATCGCGATGAACGAACCCGCTTTGGTGCGCAAACTGAAGCCCACTTGCTGCTTGCGCAAGAAACGCACAAGTATCTGCAAGTGCCATCGGGCCTTCGGCAGCCACGATAGAGTGCAAATCGCGACCGCGAAGGAGTTCGGTTACTAGATAAGGTCGACCGTTGTATTCACCTGCATCGATAGGTTGAACAATGTTGGGATGTTCAAGTTTCCCAAGGGCTAGAGTCTCCTGGTGAAAGCGATTACGGAGCACCATATTGTCGACTAAGGATGCGTCCAAGAATTTGACGGCAAACGATCGTTGAAGCACCTCGTGATGTGCTTCGAAGACTACTCCCATTCCACCCGAACCGATTTTGCGGACCAACCTGAGGCTTCCAAGTTTGTGCCCGACGCCAGGTGCGCATTGATAGAGCGATGAAGGGAACGAAGGTCGCGACGCTTCGGCTTTATGTATTGGGCCTAGGGTACGCGTTTTGTCGCTCGGCATAATCGCTCGGCAATGTTCCAAAGTTGCTTAGAATGGGAAGGTGACTGCTCGCAAACTTAGGTTGGCTTCCTTCCAAAGCCTCGCGATGTCAACCATTAACGCCGGATTCGTGAACGATGAATTTCCGTTCTTTCTGTGCGTAGGGGTTATTCGCTTTAACTGGTCTGCATCGCCTCCCCTAAAAAGGACACGTATATACTTGGCTCTAGAAAGATAGGCTTAAAAGCAAAGCCTGTCTTTCTAGAGTTTCGAGAAATCAGCGAAAAAAATTGTGCTGGTATGGTCCGACTCGGGTTCGTTCAACCGTATCTTAGGACTCTCAATTTCAGCGTTTAGAAACAGAGCCGAGTATCCAGCACGATCGAGTTGAACCAAGCGGAGCAGGCAGTCGCGGCTGCCGAATCGGAACTCCGGCAGATGGAGTTGCTTCTCGAATTCTACGATAGAATCGGTAGAGACTAAAGAGAACAAGCCACTCGTGGTTGATACCACGAGAGTACCTGCTTTACCTCTACCGCACGACACCCTACTCGGTGGTTTGAATGGTCATTGCCATCACTATCGGTGCGGAAGAATCGCTGCCCTTGACCAACTCAATCTTGGCGAGCGGGTCTCGAGACTGAGGTTTGACCGACAGGTACCGCAACTGACGACCACTCATGTTGAACGCGAACTCACTCTTTGGCACATCCACACGCGAGATATAGTCCGCAAAGTGTTCGCCGTTGATCAGTTCGTGATCCTCGGTCTTGCCGTTGGCATAGGTCAATCGAACGATCATGGATACCGAGCCCTTTCGGGACGCCGGGAATGACCATCCGCCGATTCCACTTAGAAAATGGATCGCAACCGCAGAAGTCCTGCATGGCAACTCCACTTGCTTTGGCATCTTCGGAGCCTTTATGCCGTTCGGTCCGTACAACATGATCGCATTCGGAACTTGACCATTGGATGGGTCGATCAACATAAATGGAATCTCATTAAAGGTCTTCACGCCCCATTCTCGAAACACCAATCGTTCGGCCGTCCCACTATCTTCGAAGAACATACCTTTGGTCGTGATCGACGTGGCAACGGAGTTGATCATGAGTGGAACGTACTTGCCTTTGCTCGTTAAGAACTCCAGCAAATCCCGCATCTCATCCCGGTTCATTTGGTTTTCAAAGCCCTCGGGCATCAAACTCTTTTGAGAAGCAATTAACTCGTCGATATCTTCACGCAACACTACTTCCTTTTTGGCTAGTGAGTTGATGATCTCCAGCGACGTTTTGCTTTCACTCGCGAGCATTCCGGTCACAATCGTATCGTCTGTCTTTCGGATGCTATAGGTTCGGAAGTTTCCTTCGACGCTACGGCTCGGATCCAAAATGTGAACGAGTAATTCCTCTTTCGGATGGACAGCCATTCCGGTCAAGTTTGGGCCGATCTGAACACCCATCGTGCCGTGCACGTGGCAAAGTGCACAATGCTTTTGATACATTACTTTGCCGTTGTTCACATCACCATCCAAATGAGTCAAATCCATCCAAGAATTGACAACCTTTTGTCGGTCTGCGTTCAAGGCTAGACCCTTCGACTTCAGCAACTCCAAAGCACGCTTGCGAATCGCTTCGTTCGGATGCTCGCGCAACGCTTGTTTCTGATCCAGCTGAACATCGTTCCAAGAGACTTTGCCCGACTCGATCAGATCGAGTAACTCGTTTGTCGTTTGCGGTCGGGAGATCAGCATTCGAATCGCATTACGACGGAACTCGGGGGGCAATCGATTGCTGCGTTCGATCAGTTTGCCTCCTAATCCTTCAACGCGAGCACTCCCGATCCCTAGCAAGACACCGGTATACAATTCCGGACTGCTTTGTCCGCCGAGTTGCCCGAGAAGTTGATCCACTAGTTCTGCGTTGCTAGGTTGAAGCAAAATGGCTTGCTTGGCTGCGGCGATACGAGCTTCGACCGAGGCATTGCCATCTGCGAACACCGTTGCCAACTCTGCAACGATCTTGTTCAGTGCTTCTGCCATAGACGGGAGTCCCGCATAGTTGGCCAATATCAGTACCTGACTTTTGGTATCCACCGACGTGCTACCTTTGAGCCAAATCTGAGTGATCTTTTCTCCCAAAGCTTCAGGTGCTTTGATCGTGAAATCTTTTGGCCAACCTTTGGCAAGCCCCTGAACGATCGCGTCTGCAATCCCTTGTTGCCCAGGCTCTATGCCAAGTATCTCAAAGTCCGCAGGGGTTAACCGGCTTCGCGATGCATGTTCCGCAACGATCGCAATACGCTGAAGTGCTTCCGGCGACTGGGCAGTTTTGCATTTCATCAAGCGAGGCAAAACGTTTTTCCAATGCTTGCTCGCAGCTGAGGTCCAAGCGTCGAGCAACCATCGATCCGACGCCACACCTTCCGCGGTTGCAATCGCAGTTGGATCGGCCAATGCAGTTTCAGTCGCTTCATCAGCACCGGTACTGTCTGCGACTTTGAGCAATGCAGCCAATCTCACTTGGGCATCGCTATCGAGTAGCAGCCCACTTTGCGCGATAGCCTTCATCGAAACCAAAGTACCTGCAGCTGTTTGGATCGCATTTCGTCGAACTCCTGGACTCGGATGCTGGAGACCTGCGGGGGAATCAGAAACGATATTCAATCCGGCTAAAACCCACAACGCATGAATAGCACCTGTATTCAATCCTGCTTCGTCGACTGTTTTGTCGGCGATCAACGCCTTTAGGCTATCGATCGATGCCGAACTCAATTTTCCTTTCTCGAGCAACAAGCGCTGAGCCGTTCGACGCCACAAGAAATTCGGATGCTTGAGGGCCGCAATCAACTGCGACTCATTGTTCGGATCCAACCCCTTGCCGATGAGACGCTTCGCTTCTTCCAGAGTTTGTTGGCTGGCACCGTCTTTGCCTTCATAAACAACGCGGTAAATGCGGGCATGTTTCTTGTCACGGAGTTCGCTTTCATACGCGTTTCCTTTACCCGTCTTGAAGCCTTGAGGCGTTGGATTGTGCTGGACGATAAAGTTATACCAATCGATCATCCAAACGTTTCCATCGGGGCCGACTTCAGCCATCGTCGGAGCAGTCCATTCGTCAATGCTCGCAACTAGATTGAACGGGCTCGTGCTTCTGTAGCCTCCACCCACTCGGTCGAGTACGTACGAACCAACAATGTGGCCGGTCGGTTCACAAACAAAAGCCAATCGGTTCCACCATTCTTTCGGATAGTTTCTTGCGGTATAGAGTGCGTGACCAGCAGCGGCGGTATATGCGCCGAACTGGTCCACTTGGCGAACCTTTTTCGTGATTGCAGTGAAGTAAGGATTGTCAGCGATGGGTGGCAAAACTTCAGGTGACCATCCATTCACTTGCTCATAATAGCGATTCGAAATCGGCATAAAGTTGCTGGGGTTGTTGTTCGCTGTCGAACCAAAGATTAGCCCCTCTTCGCTGAGGCCAATCCCCCATGTGTTGTTGTTGGTGGATCGCATGAATTCCAACTTCGTTACTCGAATCGAATGCGCATCGAATTTGGAAGTCACCTCTTGCGTGTTCTTGCCATCGTTCATCGCAAAAACGGGTGCTGTTTTGTCCGACGGCCCTGGCTGAACAGCGAATCGCCAAAAACCTTGACGGAACCTTTGTTGCGTTTGACCGTTGATCACTGGGCGCGAGTCGTTATATCCCTGCATGCCCCAAATCCAGTTATCCAAACCGTATTGGAAATTGCTCACTCCGCCGTGTGTGTCACCCATCGCCCACCCAGTGATCAGCTCTTGTCGGAAATCCGCGACATCATCACCATCCGTATCCTTTAAATAGACAGTCGTTGTCCCGTCCTGGATGATGGCCCCGCCTCGGTAGCAAACCAACGCAGTCGGAATGCTCAAGCCGCTCGCAAAGACCGTGAACTTGTCAGCAACTCCATCCGCGTCTGTATCCTCGCAAATTCGAATGTGATCACGCCCTTGTCCGACAGGTTGAAGTTCGTTCGGATAGTCGATCGTTTCGCAAAGCCATAGTCGGCCGCGGTGGTCCCAATTCATAGCCAAAGGTTTGCCTGCCAAACCTGCGAATGAAGACTTGGGTTTTCCAACCAAGGAGTCGTCTTCACTCGCCCAAAGCCTCATCGAAAAGTCGACCGGCGTTGAGAAGTGCTTGATCGAGTCCACTGCCAGCAATGGGTTTTGCATCTCGCTCATCGGCTTACCTTGCACGCCCCATCGATCGCCCGGCGTGTAATTTGGAATCTGCCCGCCCACGTCGACGAAGGTGAATGGTGGTAGATCCTTTGGAATGGCCGTCATTTTTGGCGCTGGGAATCGCTTGGATTCTGCGAATGTAGCAACTGTATTCAATGGTTTTTTCGCGGCCCATCGAATGCCTCGTTCTAGCAGATTTTGGAACCCCCTTTGTCCCCACGTATCCATGTTATGGCCCCAAGCTGTGTAGAAAACTCGGCCGTTCCCTTGGGTGCGAATCCAAGTCCACGGTTCCGCATCCACTCCCTCTGGAAGTTTGCCTTCGCGGCGCACTTCGAGAACGATGCGATCGACTGTGTTGTGTTTGTCATGCGTGTAAGTTTCATCCCAGCTTTCGAATCCTTTGAAGCCTTGCATGATTTCATGTTCGGGCTCAACGATCTCCGTAGCGAATCGCTCCCCACCATGCGATTTGAATTGTGCACCGGTCAGGGCGATCAACTTCGGTGAATTTTGGAAGCAAAACGAGGCACAATGCACGGGAACGAAGCCACCGCCATTCTCAACGTAGTTGAGCAATGCCGACTCTTGTTCTGGCTCTATCTTGTCGATGTTCGCGTAGACAAGCAAAGCATCTGCCTTTGCCAATACTTCGGGTTGCAAGAGCTTCTTGATATCATCGCCATACTCCAGTTCGATCCCAACCTGCCGAAGTGGCTCGCGGATAGCTCGATAAAGATCGGACGGTTTGTGGTGCCCGTTGTCTCCGAGCATGAGGACGCGAATCGGATCCTGTCCAAAGGAAGGTGTCATCGTCGCAAACAAACTAACAAACGCGCAACAAAGAAGTTGCCAAAAAGAGCGCAGCCATGTGTTTTGCATGATTGGTCCGAAAATCGCTCGGTGGGAGATCTGGCGAGTCTTCATAGGATTGGCGGCAACGGGAGAGTGGGGAGGAAACGAGAACGTCGTGAGGTCGTCGTGGTACCGAAGAAATTCTAGCATGCTAACAATTCGTAGGCAGCGAGCATCACCGAAGTTGCGCGAAGCATCACACGGTTTTTATATGGACGCGGATCTAGCAATCCGTGAATCCGAAACAAAACCGTCCTATCTTGAATTACAGTATTAGTTTGTGCTATGATAAAATGCGCAAAAAAATTGAGCTTTTTTACATATGATTCGAAAACGCAAGTCTGTCGCTTTGTTGATCGAAACTTCGAATGCTTATGCGCGTGGCATTCTGGAAGGAATTGTGGAGTATCAACGATCGAGGGACCACTGGTCCATTTACTTGCCCGAATTGGATCGTGGGGCAAACCCACCGAGTTGGTTTCGTCGTTGGAATGGAGACGGCGTGATCGCTCGAATCGAGACGGATGCGATCGCAGCCCTGGTTTCGTCGCTCCGTGTTCCAACCATCGATGTAAGTGCCGCCAGGCGAGTTCCAAAAATCCCGTGGGTCGAGACTGACGATCGGCGAGTTGCGGACATGGCTTACGATCATCTGCGCGAAAAAGGTTTTCGACATTTTGCTTTTTGTGGTCCGAAAGGATTCAATTGGTCCAAGTGGCGAGAGGAATACTTTCGGAAGCGATGCGACACCGATGGACTGGCTTGTTCAACTTATTGGACTTCGATGTCCCGTCAGACGACATCGAACGCCATGAATTCAACACAGCCACACAAACCACAGATGGAAGATTGGCTGCAATCGCTGCCGAAGCCGATGGGTTTGTTTTGCGCATACGATATTCAAGCACAAATTGTATTGGACCAATGCCGCAACCTTGAAATTCAAGTTCCAGAGCAAATCGCGGTTATCGGCGTGGATAATGATTCTATTCTTTGCAATCTATCGCACCCTCCTCTTTCAAGCGTTATTCCGGATGCACGCGGCGCTGGGGTTTATGCGGCCAAACTGCTCGATGATTGGATGAACCTAGGTCGTGCGAAGAAATCGAATTCTGCTTCGCTGTTCTCCAAATCTTCGAAGCTGCTGGAACCGTTGGGTGTTGAGCAACGGCAGTCCACCGACATCACTGCGGTGACCGATCCCAACGTTGCTTCCGCCGTGAGGTTTATTCGTGATCACGCATGCGATGGGATCGATGTAAGTCACGTCTTGCAACATGTGCCTCTGTCTCGTCGAAAACTAGAGTATCAGTTTGTCGAAGCGATTGGCTGCACTCCACATGCGATGATCACCCGCATCCGTCTTTCGAGGGTGAGCCAGCTATTGCGTGAATCTGAATTATCTCTCGAAGAGATCGCGAATCGATGCGGATTTGAGCATCCCGAGTACATGAGCGTGGTCTTCAAGCGGATGACCGGTATATCTCCAGGGCAATTTCGAAGATCGAAACTCGCTTAAGGCTCAGTCGGTCAATTGTTGCATGTCATTTTCGATCATGAGCTTTGCCAGGTCCGCAAGTGTCGTCTTGTGCTGCCAACCAAGCACGCGTTTTGCCTTGGATGCATCTCCAAGCAGTCTTTCGGGGTCGGCAGGCCGGTTGAACCGTGGATCGAGCCTATAGAATTTCTTCCAATCTAAACCCAGTTGTTCAAACGCCAGGCCGAGAAATTCGCGAACACTATGCGTCTTGCCAGTTGCTAAAACAAAGTCGTCGGGCTTGTCTTGCTGAAGCATGGCCCACATTGCTTCTACGAACTCTTGGGCATATCCCCAGTCCCGCTCTGCATCGATATTGCCCAGCACTAGCTCCGATTGCATCCCCAACTTGATACGAACGGCTGCCAACGTGATCTTGCGTGTAACGAAGTTCTCGGCGCGACGCGGGCTCTCGTGGTTGTAGCAAATCGCATTGCAAAAAAACAAACCATGTGCCTCGCGGTACACTTTCACCATTTGCGTCGCAAAGGCTTTCGCGCAACCGTAAGGCGAATTCGGATTCATCGCTGTCTCTTCGTTCTGAGGGGTCACGATCGGCGTACCAAAAATTTCACGACTGCTCGCGTGCAAGAATTTAGGTGGCTTGGGCTGGTCTCTCAAAATCTCCATGATTCGAAGCGTACCGATAGCGGTCAGCTCGCATGTGCTCTCAGGAATCTCAAAGCTTAGGCCTACGTGAGACTGTCCTGCCAAATGATAAAACTCATCGGGTTCCGTCTTCTGGATGATGCGTCGTATCGAAGTGGAATCCGACAGATCCGCATAATGGAGGAAAAGTCGTTTGCCGTACACATCCGGATCGTTGTACTGTTGCGAGAGGCGTGGACGGTCTAGCGTGCTACTTCGACGGACAATTCCGTGGACCATGTAGCCTTTCTCAAGCAACAACTCGGTGAGATAGGATCCGTCTTGGCCTGTAATACCAGTGATCAGTGCTGTTTTCATTTCCCGCGAACTAACTCGAGGTGAGGCCAAATGCCTTTTGCATTTGTTGACGAACGATGGTGAGACGCTCTACGTCGCCTCCACCGACTTCTGCTGTGGTCCAACCGGAGAAACCAATCTCCTTCAGGCCTTTCTGTACTTCTTCCCATGGCAAATCGTCATCGGGTGAAGTGATATCCACAAACTTATTCTTGGCTCTGCTAAAGCCTTTCACGTCTAACTTGACGGCTCGTCGTCCGAACGCCTTTAACCAATCTCTTGGCTGACCATACTTCCAGTGATTCCCGATGTCGTAATACATGCCAACCCAAGGACTATTGAAGCTATCAACGAACTCGATGAAACGATCGGGCGCCTGCTCGGGTGGCTTGTCATGATCGTAGTGAAGCTGATTCCATACGTTTTCGAAAAGAATGGACTGACCTAACGAAGATGCTAAAGGCAGCAACTTGCGAATCTCAGCGCTAGCCCGCTCGTTACACTCTTTCTCCGTTCCGTCTGCGCCTTTTCCAACTACGATGAGAACAGCAGAACCACCGATGGCATGCGAGACTCGGATACAGTGGGCAATATTGGCCACGCCCTTCGCCCGCTTTGCAGGATCAGGATTTGTAAGCGTATCCTGCCAATGTGCATGGTTGATGGCATTGTGACAAAAAACGCCAGACTCTTGAACCGCTTGCTTGGCTTGTTCGACCGTTACGGTTCCCGCTTCATCGAAATCAACACCATCAAAGCCAGCGGCCTTCGCCATTTGCAAACGTTCGACCAACGTGAGCGTTTTGTCTCCAGATTTCTTGGCGATCATCCCGAGCTTGCAAGAAAGCAAAATCGTTTTCCCTTCGGGCGGAACGATCGTTCCCGAGCTTTGTGGCATCGCGAATGCACGCGATCCAGAAAGTCCCAACGCGAGAGAGGCAGCGGCACCAGATGCGAGGATAGTTCGGCGGGTTGTCATGTTGGAAGGGTGAAGTTTGAAGGGTGAAGTTTGAAAAGGCGGGAACCTACTATGAGGTATTCTAGTCGGCAAATGAGCAGCCTGTGATTCTCTCATAGGCTTCTACGTAACGAGCCCTCGTTTGGGTCACGATAGAGTCTGGCAACACCGGCGGTGGACTGTTGCGGTCCCAGGTTGTGCTCATGAGAAATTCGCGAACGAACTGTTTGTCAAAGGAAGCTTGCGATCTGCCTGGAGTCCACGTGTCTGCGGGCCAGAATCGAGAACTGTCGGGTGTTAACACTTCGTCGATCAAGATAATTCTATTGTCGAACCAGCCCCACTCAAGTTTTGTATCTGCAATGATAATGCCCCGCTCTGCGGCAAGCTTTGTACCCTGCGTGTAAACTGCGAGTGTTTTCTCCCTGAGTTCATTCGCGAGATCTTCGCCAACACTCTGAGCCATTTCAGCAAACGATACATTTTCGTCGTGCCCTTCTTCGGCTTTCGTTGCAGGAGTAAAGATGGGACTCGGGAGTTGGCTGCATTGCATTAGCCCTTTTGGTAATTCAATGCCACAGATCCGACCTGTCTCTTGATAGTCTTTCCATCCACTACCTTCGATATAGCCTCGCACGACGCATTCAAAGGGGACTACCTTTGCTTTGCGTACCACCATGCATCGTCCCTCAAGAGCACCGTCTTTGTCGTACGGCTTGACAACATCGGGAACATCCGACGACAAGAGATGGTGCTCCACACCGAGATTCGCGAACCAGAATAGGCTTAGCTTGGTAAGTAATTTGCCTTTGTCAGGAATGCCATTGGGCATGACCCAGTCGAATGCACTGATGCGATCCGAACTCACGACAAGCAGTGAGTCTCCCAAATCGTAAACATCGCGAACCTTTCCTTGTCTTCGAGGAAAAGGAAGATTCGTCTCCAATACAACTTGGCTCATTTGACCTCTTCGGCAGTCATCTTGTAGACGGCGTAGTGTCCGCCATTGTCTTCGTATTGAAACTTCTCTGTATCGATTTCCAGTTTGCCTTTAACTGTTACGATGCGTGTTACATAATCGATCGTTTTGCCTGGTGCCATGGATACCATCACGCAATCGTAAAGTGCGGCACCTGGTCCGAAGCAACACTCTTGATTGTCTCGAACCAAAACAAATTCTTTGATCCCAGTTCTACTAAACAGCGTCGAAGGAAGAATAAACCCTCGCAACTTCCAAACCTTTCCGTCAATATCTTTATTCGCTTGAGTCAGCATCTGGGGCTTGAACTCAGCCCCTTTTTCCATCTCAAACTTCAGGTCGTCAAAGGTCAGTTCACCGCGCTTTTTCGCAGCCTCTCTCGCTTTTCGATCTTCGGCTAGCTTTCGTTCGGTAACTGGTGAGTCGGGAGTCTTTTTCGAGCCAGATGAACCCTTGGCATCTGTCGCCTGAGACTTGTCCGCTTTCGGTGTTGGATCCTCCAGTTGAGCAGGTAGGTCAACATGCATATACCAAAAGCTTGTTAAGCAAACTCCTGTCGTAATCAATATGGATCTTATACGCATTCTGATTCCTTCACTTCATTTGCCATTTAGCAATTCTCGTTTACTTGCCCATTTCGTCAGCCAAATGGGAAGCATCGTAAATGGTCCGCAGCGACTCTAAGACGCCAGCAATGTGAACTGCGACGGCTCGCGACACTTTGTCAGTATAGTAGAAGTCTGCCGTCAAGCTTTCGATGTTTCCATCAAAAATAATTCCTACCATAGCTCCGTCGCGCGATACAACAGGAGAACCGGAGTTTCCTCCGATAATGTCCGCGGTACAAACGAAATTGAAAGGCGTGTTCGATTTCAGTTTATCCTTGGACTTTTTCCAACTTGTTGGCAAAACCCAAGGATCTTCTGCCATGTGTTGCTTTTCATGCTCGAACGCTCCTCCGAGCGTAGTCCATGCTGGCACGGAACCATTGCTTTCATAACCTCGAACGGCTCCGTAGGAAAGTCGAAGCGTAAAGGTCGCATCGGGATACATCGAATCGCCGCCCACAGCAAACTTTGCTTCGGTTATCTTCGAGTAAGCTTGACGCTCTTGCTCTTCGATACTGTCCATCGCTTCGTGGACCTTTCGGTATTCCGCCTCCAGGCTTCTCGCCAACTGAATCATCGGATCTTTCGAATCCGCGATCCCAGCGAGACCACCTGCTGCCAACTTCTTGCGTGTCTCAAGGGAAAAGAGATCCGTCTGATCGATCAATTGATTGGCACGTTCCTTCGGGTTCTTGCCTGCCAATGCCAACGCAACGATCGGATCGTTCCCTCCTCGATCATCGATCAATCGCGCCAATTCGTCTGCTAATTGCACGCGTTCGAGATCTTCGTACAGCGGTGCTTCGGATAGCAATTCTTGAAGCAACGATTCCCGATTACTGTCCCGGTATTCTCGAAGCCGCTCAGCGCTAGGCTTCGCATCTTCTTTCGCCATCAGCACGAGTGTTTCGGCGATCGAGTAAAGTTTCGTTCGCATCGAGACGGGCTTCTTCAACCATTCTTTGCGTTTCTCTTGTGCCTGTTTGATCTGATCCCAAGCGGCAGCGAGTGGAGCGAGTTTCGGATCGGCTGCGACCTTTTTTCGAAGCGCGTCTTCTTCGGCTTTCTTCGAAGCGGTGAATCCTGGATCTTGCAAACCAAGCAACATACCGGAAATCGCTTTGCGAGAATTTTGGATCCCGAAAAGATCATCTTTCGAACGTCTCTTTTGCTCGGGGCCAGCGAGCCCGTACTGTTGCATCAAGATTTCTTTGCGGCGCAAAGTATTCATAGTTCGTGGCATCGCGACATCGCGTTGGTATTCGATCGCATCCTGGGTCAGGATGCGTCGAGTTCGACCGGGATTACCAGAAACAAAAACAAGGTCGTTCTCTTTGGCCCCGTTCGGATCCATTTTCAGGAAGTGATCAATCTTCGCAGGCTTACCATTCTCATAAACGCGAAAGAGGGTCACATCTAGACAATAGCGAGGATACTCAAAGTTATCCGCGTCGCCGCCGAAGAAGGCCGAAGCTGCTTCCGGTGCCCACACCAAACGCACGTCAGTATATTTTTTGTATCGATAAAGATGGTAGCGACCACCTCCAAACAAGGTGACTACGTCGCTTCGCAGGCCTGTCTTGTCAAGCGATTCCTTTTCAATGGTTGCCATTACGGCTTGTCGAGCTTTGGCCGCTTCTTGAGGAGCCAGATCCGCTTTGACGGCAGCGTTCACACGAGCGGTCACATCTTCGATCGAAATCAATTGATTCAGTTCCAAGTCCGGAGCTTTGATCTCTTCCGATTGAGACTTTGCAAGAAAGCCGTTTTCGTTGTAATTGTTTTCGGCGGTCGACAGCTTGTAGAGAGTGTCGGAGGCGACGTGATGGTTCGTTAGCACCAAACCGTTGGACGACACGAACGAAGCGGATCCACCGGAGTTGAACCTAACACTCGAGAGCATCACGTGATCGAGCCATTCCTGCGTCGGTTCGAATCCGTAGGTTGCCTTCATTTGTGTTTTCGGGACAGCATTGAAGAGCCACATGCCTTCGTCTGCGGTCGATGTCCTTATCGCAGATGCACCGCTCACTGTCGCTAGCAAGGTTGTCAACCAGTAGAGTTTTCTTCGCTTCATCATTTGTTCCTAGTAGTCGATTACTCTTAATGCAAAATGAATGTTTAGTCTTTAGGGCGAGTCTGCTCGCTAGTTTGTTTGAGTCGCAACCCGAAGCGCAAGAGCGCAAGCGAGGGGTCGTGGTAGAGAGATTCTACATCCCTCGCTTACGCACTTGCACTTCGGGTTGGAATTAAGGAATCAATCCCGCAGCCATTGGATTGTGATACGATCAATCGACCTCGGCGACCAGCCAACGGACAACTTTTCTCTAAAACGGTGCGTCGTCGTCTGCGCCCGCTTGCGAGAATTCATTGTTAATATCTTCCGGATCAAAGCCATCTTTGGAGCTGGCTGCTCCAGCCTTCGTAAACGCCATCGCTTCGGCGCTCAAGAAGTATTTGACTTCGCTCGAAGGATCTTTCTGCCATTTGCGTCCGGAAAGGCGGTAGGTCACATCGATTTCATCACCCAGTCGCAAATCATCCGCCAAATCGCAAGCGTCGTTTGTAAACTCGAGTGGGATAAAGTTAGCAAAACGACCATTTTGTTGTTCTAAAACGATCATGCGTTTGCGAAAGCCTTTTTGCCCGAAGGATTTGGTATCTTCGATCAAGTGGACGATTCCGCGAACTTTAGCATTGGACATTGTTTGGGCACCTGCGAAAGAAGTCTGTCGGTTACGGGAACGGTCTGTTCCATGCCTCAAAAGTGTACCCGAAGCGATGACTTCCCGAAACTCTTTTCACAATCCGGTTGGCACGGTACGCCGCATCCGCATACTGCAACATAAATCAACATTTTGCTAGGCAGACTCGGCGAGACGGGTGCGATCGGCAAGCCAAAGTTTTGCCATCGACCACGTGGTGGGCAGGTCGGCAGCGAGAATCGTCCAACATTTTGCATCGATATTCGAGGGGGCCGCGTCTTTCGTTCGCGTTCCCTTTTTTCGCTTTTCTAGCCAAGAAGTTACCAATCCGAGGGTGTCCTCTGGATCCAAGAGGCCGAGGCCGATCGGGGGCGAAGGTTTCGTGCAGTCCTGAATTCGCTTCAAAGTCGGCGTCCATTCGATTTTTGTTTTGGGGGCTGCCATCGCCGTTACAATGCCACCACCGCGAAGCAAGTACCATATCGTTCGTCCGTTGTCCGCTGGGACGCAATAAACCGTCGATTCCGAGTCGCGCGCTCGATTGAATTGTGTTAACCGTCGAACGAGCCAGCGAATGATTCGAAGATCTTCTCTCAAGCGAGCGGCATGTTCGAAATGCAAATTGCGTGATGCTTCGGCCATCATCTCGGCCAGTTTTTCTTCGAGCGAGTGATCGCCTCCTTGCAAAAACCGCTCCGCTTTCAATGTTTGTTCCGCATAGAGACTTTTGCTACAAGTGGAGATGCATGGAGCGATACAATTCCCCAGTTCATGTCGAACGCAGCCAGCTCGTTGCTCCAAGTCGAACAACGAGAGTTGCTCCGACAAGTGCATTGCAGTCTTTTGGCTGCAATCACGGAGTTTGAAATGCCGTGCAAGAATTTCGACGGCTCGATTGAGATTGGCAATACCTGGCAGAGGGCCGTGACTGCATCTGGCGATGTTGTCATGGTATCGACTGAGGTAAAGCGATTCCGCGGGTGGACGCCCCAGGCACAAATAGGCTTGCTGCTGCCGTTTGGGCATTCCGACAACATTCATTCGCGGTTGCCAACGGCGGATCAAACACTGCTCTCTCAATAGCGCCGCGAACTCGCTGGGTTGTTGTTCCCAAACGATGGCATGGGCCGACTGCACGATCCTACCCGATTTTTCTTCTTCGTTGTTGGGCAAGAAGTAGCTATAGAGTCGATTGCGAAGGGCCTTCGATTTGCCGACATATAGAAGTCGACCTGTCGCATCGATCATCCCATAAACGCCAGGAACTCTCGGCGCAGTGCTTCTGATGCTTTTTTTGAAAAACTCAAGACGTTCCTTTGTGGATGCATTGGTTCCGGAGCGAATCCAACATAGCTTCTCCCTAGAAAACGGGAGGTAGGGGTCGTCCCCAAAATCCTCGAATTGCTCGGTCCACTTTGCTTCCATGCGATCACTCCTACCCGGATTATCGCATTATTCGAAGCGTGAATCAAGCTTGCTGAGAAACGAGGCTAAATGGAATCCACTCGACATCAACACGCGACAGGATACGAGGAACTAATTGCCAAGTTTCGTCGGTGGGCATCCAGAGCTTGTCGATCATATCTTCGAGATTTAAATTATTGGATTCGCAAAGTAGTGTTGGCACCACATATATTTGACGAATGTCGATATCACATTGTGATGCAATTCTCGTTTGAAACTCCTCAGGAATTTGGGACCACGAAAGACTAGAGATGATTAGGGTCTTCCGCAGTTGATCTCCAAAATCCACAAGATGCGGAATTCCATAAGCGATTTTTGCATCAAGATCGTATGGATCGTCACTCGATGTTTTTCCTGTTGATTCCGGGCTTTGATTGGAAGTGAAACCAGCGGTTAACGCTCCAAGTGAAGAGATAGATGCCAAGTCAAGGGAAGATGTAACACTCGTTGACTCGTGAATAGCTCCTAATTGTTCGCGACGTTTTGTTTCAATTGTCGTTGTCAAAGACGCTAACAATTCGTCGAGCATCTTGAAAAGATTACGATCCAGCGAACGGATTTTGTTATCCATTGTCGTGTTTAGGGAAGATAGGGATTTTGCAAATTCTCCCATTACCAATGATGTAATCTCGGCATTTCTCTTCCTCAAGGAAGCTTTGTTTTGCAGCGAAGGTTTTGCCTCGAAGAATTTGTCGATCGACCTACCTAGCACCTGCGTCGAAAGCTGCTCACAATAGATTGAAAAACTTGCTCTAAGTTTGATTGAAACCTGTTGCCATGCAACGCGAAATGGATCGAGATGCATGGCGATGCGAGCTAGAATCCTGCCTCCCACAACGTGAAAGGTTGATTCGATAGCCAATTTCGATAGCTGAGCATCCAACTCATGGTTTTTCTCATTGGTAGCAACGACCATTTCAATGAGTTCATCATGTTTCTGGCTCAACTTTTTTGCGACCGTGAATAGAGAGTTTGCATTCAGCTTCAATTGCACTTGGATCGATTCAAGCAAGGAAGGAAAGGCTTCCCAATTTGACGGGGAGTTCAAACACTTTTCCTTCAGCGTTGATTCCAACTGACTCATGGACTTCTCAAAGAGTAATCTTACTCCTTTCGCAAAATCTGGTGCTGGTATGCCAAGCTGTTCAGAGATCAATGGCAAGAAGTCTACGAACTCCTTTTCCAAACTATCTACTTCTTCCATGTCTGAAGTGGGCCCAGTTCCATCCGGTTGTTGCGTTGTAGGAACGATGCTTTTCATGCATTCACAAACCCAAGCCTGAGCATTCCAATTGCACTCTCGGAAGAGATCGGCCACAAGAAATTTGTTCTTCTCAGTTTGCTTAGCTGAGTTTTTCCCCGAGCTACTCTCGGCGGTTGCGATCGAATTGTTCATCGAAACGATCCACGGAACGACCGCTTGCAAAATCGCAGTTGCAGCCGAACGCTTGGGATCGCAGAACACATCTATCGGGAAGATGGTGGCGCGAATCGTACTAGCCCAATGGCCACCCGATGAATCTGCGGAGTTTTCTGAATCGGACTCCGCCGTTTTTGATCGCGACAATAATAACGCAGCGATTTCTCGAGTTGTATCCGCTCTGTCGGCATCATTCCCCAACTGCCCGCCGTAAATGACTCGAACTTGATCAAACGGTGGACGATGGATTCCACTCTCTGGAATCGAAGGAAGTGCTGGATGCAACCCACCCGATCGGAAGTAGTGGTTGATCTCCAGTAAACTAGCCATCGCAGAGGCCGATGCTAGGTCGCCTAAGGCTGTTGGACTTGGAGAAGCGCATGTGCAAATCAGATCGATATGAACGTTCACTCCCAACGTTTCTGCAGCCTGCCTTACCATAAACCCGAGTTCAGCCACCATCGCACTCCCCGTCCCACCCATGAGAGATGCGATCAGCTTGACGCGAAGGACTGATCTCTCACCACCCTGCTCCATGAGATCGCTCAACGCAATCTGCAATCTCTCAAACACCAAAGCCGCATGGTCGAGAAGGGCCAACATGCCAAGAGGCCGGACCCCTTCAGTTAATTGAGATCGCGGTACGTTGTATACCCATCTTCTGCTCAGTTGAGTGAATGGCTTCGTTTCTTCGCGATAATAGTTCGGCGTCCTAATCGGTAGATGTAAGACAGATCCAAAATCCAATCGATGGGGATTGTTTCGGTCGACCAATAGTTCAAACGCTCGAGAATCTGTGTCCAAGACTAAGTATCGATCCGACATCTCGCAATATGTAGCCGACGCAGATCGCTGCCTGCGGAGTACGCTCACGGACTCAATTGCAAGACCGCCTATTGCAATAATCAATTCCGATGGCGATTCGGACGAAACCTCCGATGGAGCCCCTTCGATATCTTTTGGGTAGATAGCTTTTGCAACAACTGGATTTCTCGGAATTCCTGGCGCAGGAGTTCTCGATTTGGGCCCATCTTGCAATGTGCGCGCCTTTGGACAACCGGCAGAATTCCGATTTGCAGAGTTGTTTGGTAGAGACCAGTTTTTCTCCTTTGGCAGATTCGGATTCCAGCCACGAACTTGCACAATCGGTAACATATCGACCTGCTCAACAGGAATAGCTGCATTCTCAATAGCCTGCACCATTTCTTTGCAGTCATTGAAACGCTGTTGCGGCTTCTTGGAGAGCGCCTTGGCGATAACGGCCCGCTCTGCCGCCGGTAAATCATCTAGTGCAGGCGCTTTGTGCAAATGTTCATTAGCTAACTGCGCAGTCGTGCGTCCACGAAAGGGCAAACTACCGGTAAGCATTTCCTGATAGACAATGGCAAGCGAGTATTGATCGCTATAACGACCAGGCCTACCATCAAACATCTCCGGTGCAGCATATGTCGGCGTGAGACCGCCCATCAGAGACTGAGAATTGGATTGCAAATCCTTTACCAGACCGAAGTCGGCAACTTTAATGCGATCGGAGACCAGCAAAAGATTTCCCGGCTTTACATCGAGGTGTTGCAAGTCATGTTTTTGGCAGAGAAAATCAAGACCTTCTGCGGCATCTTTCAGGTAGTTTAAGAGACGGTCTCGTGCGATTCCCGAAAAACCTTTTTCACGATAATCTGCATATTGATCCAACAAAGAACACTGAGCCAACTCGGTAACGATGATGAGCTGGCTCTCTATGACTTCAATTCGTTCGAGCGACAAGATAAATGGGTGATTCACTTGTCGAATTCGCTGAAGCGACTTCAACTCGCTCACTGCCCGACTTTCGTCAATGCTACCGTGAACGATCTTGATCGCTTTTTGGAGTCCACCAGGAGCATCAGCAGACCACACGTCCCCATAGCCTCCAGAGCCTAGCTTCTCCTTGAGAACATACCCAGCGATAGGCTCAAAGCCTGCTTGCATTTTCGCGCTCAACATGCTCATGTTCGCATCATCCGTTCGTTGCTATGTTAGGCGAGTAAGGAGTATCACGGACCGCAGATTCCGAAGGGTTCGGAAATGGCTTAGGAACCGAGGAAAAGGTCTGTAGATTCTTTGGAATCTGCGCGATTGCCGGCCCCGTTGGCACAGTTCGTGGCGATTGCGCTCCAAGAGGCATCGGCGGATTCGGGAACAATGTTCGCTGTGCGGACTCAGTATTGGGGCGACCCAGTGAAACGGAATTCGCAAGTCTCTGGGTTGCCATCGGTTCGGAGATCGGAGCGGGGGTAGGGGACGGAACCGAAGCAGTCCTCGGTGCATGCAAAAGCTCGGAGCCCAAAATCGGTGAATTGCCAAAGTAGTTCTTGCAAGCAATCTCCAGAAAATCCGTCCGAAGCTCCATTCGTTCATTTCGATAGGAACATAGGCACTTGACCTGATGAAGCAAATCCCGTGGGTGGCACCTTCTGAGCGATCTGCCGGGCTTGCGAAAGTGGTTCTGTATCAATTCTTCAACGATTTCGGGTCTCCACGCAATCCCGTAGGTCTCGCATGCACGTCGAAATATTTCCGTGAACTCTTCGATCGATGGATCCCCGATGTGAATCTTGAACGGTACCCTGCGAAGGAAGGCTTCGTCTACCAAAGATTCAGGTTGAAGATTCGTAGAAAAAAGAATGATCTGTTCGAATGGCACACAGAATTTCTTCCCCGTGGGCAAGTTCAAATAATCATGGCGATTTTCTAACGGAATGATCCAACGATTGAGAAGTTCCGCTGGTTCCATTTGCTGGCGACCAAAGTCGTCGATCAGCAAACATCCGCAGTTGCTCTTCATTTGAATCGGAGCTTCGCAGGTATTGCTGCGTGGATCGTGTCGAATCTCCAAATGGTCCAGCGTAAGCTCGCCGCCGACAACGACGGTCGGTCTCTTCACTCTCACCCATCGCCGGTCGTGCTCCTGATCTGCGACCAAACCGGAATGAGTCAATGTTTGCTTCGAGATCTGATGATAGGCAGCATCGAAAAGCTTGATAATGATTCCGTCGTCAATAATCGCATGTGGAATCCACACTTCCTCGCCACGACAAGCGGCAAGACACCTTGCAATAGTCGTCTTTCCATTTCCCGGGGGGCCGTACAAAAAGATTCCGGAATTGCTATTGATAGCAGGACCGATGAAATCAAGCCACGATTTCTCGTAGGTTACGTTTCCTAGCGAGGAGATCAGCCTATTCTTCGTTATCGCCTCAAACGTGCTAGCTTGGGCCTCGACACTAAGAATGTAATCCATCAACGGAACCGGAGCTGGGCCCGAATAGGAACAGTTACTCTGGTAGTTCAGCCCCCGCTTTTGCCCATTCTCCGTCAAACTATAGTAGAAGTCGTTCAGCGCAGCAGGACGTGCATGAACGATCAATTGCCTGACTCTTAATTGAGCTAGCATCTGCTCGATAATTCGAAATGGGAGCTTGACTCGGTCCGTCAATCCGCGTCCCGTGATCGTCCCAACGCTTAGAAAGATCTGCAAAACGAGCGATTCTAGAACCATCTCCGAGATCCCACTCTCCTCGAGGGATTTGGGCTCAAATGGCCAAAATGCGTCCTCGTTCAGTACTGCGGGTAACGCATTACCGGATATCTGTACTGTGCTCGATCCAATCCTTGATTGCATTCTTGCAAGCCCTTTTCAATCCAAACAGTCAGCCCAATCGTTAGGATTGCTTTTTACGTGTGTTTTGACTTTTTGGAGGATCGGCCGAACCAGGGGCGGATGTTGCAAGCATTCCGAAAATCCGCTCCAAGTCGAAAAAAAAATTTCCGTCTGGATCAATATTTCTGTCAAGCACTCATTTCATGTCCTACAGTAGGACGATGCATTCTGTGTTCGTGGTCCGCTGTTTCGCCGTCCACAAATAAAGAGTGCTCGGCCCCCTCGTTAATGAATCTTCCGAGACGATTGAGTCTAGGTACTATGACTGTTGACACCGGTTTCCGAAAAAATCCACTTTCTTCATCGGCTCTGCGCTCGCACGGATCGATAGAAGTCAAAACGGTTTGGATTCTAGAAGCCATCGGACAGGCAATGTCCGAATCGCTCACGGTGGTGCATCCTGTTCCCTTTTCGATTGGGAGAAAAGCAGGTTGTAGTCTTCAGCTACAGTCTAGAACTGTTTCCAGTCATCACGCAGACCTTACGGTGCGTGAATCCAATCTCTTGGTGATCGATCGACAAAGCACAAACGGAACTTATGTTAACGGTGTTCGCGTCAATGGCTTTGCTACACTCAAAACGGAAGATGTCGTCCAGTTTGCTGACGTTGCATTTCGTGTTCGCTGCGATGACCACGCAACTGCGTCGAATACTGTAGCCGAAGATGTATGCGATCAAGCCCTAGCACTCGTGCAGTTTGATCGCATGATGGAAAAGCGTCTGGTCACGCCATTCTTTCAACCGATCGTATCGATTGATGGATCCACTATCAAAGGCTACGAAGTACTCGCAAGAAGTAGGATGTTCGGCCTGGAAACAAGCGCAGCCATGTTCGGTGCAGCTGCGAAATTGAATATGGAAATCGAACTAAGCCAAATGTTGCGATGGGAAGGTATCCGTGAAGGATTAGCCTTGCCCAAGGGAAGTGAAATCTATGTGAACACTCACCCCCTCGAACTCGGGAGAAGCGATCTTCTCGAGTCGATGCGCAATGTCCGAGCAATGACGCCGGATACACCCATCACCTTGGAAGTACATGAGGCCGCCATCACTAGTGCTCCACAAATGTTTGAATTGAGAAAAGGCCTTCGAGACCTAAATATCAAAATAGCTTACGATGACTTCGGGGCAGGACAGAACCGACTTGCTGAACTGGGCAATGCAGCACCGGACGTGATGAAGTTTGATATGGGGCTCATTCGCAATATCGACAGCGGTCCCGTAGAACGCGTCAAAGTACTGCGATCGTTAGTCCAAGTTGTTCTCGATCTCGGTGTCATTCCCTTAGCCGAAGGAATCGAAACTGAAAAAGAAGCCGTCGTCTGTAGTGAGCTTGGATTCGTTCTCGCCCAAGGCTACTATTTTGGAAGACCTGCACCACCTAGCAAGTTTATCTCCTAAACAATCGCAAAAGATTTACGACGGACTCATCGGACTGATCCCAAACCATAGCATCAGATTCCAAATCCATGTCTGAGTCCACGGATTCCATGTTGGATAACTAACCGACACCATCGAGAGTCCTGCCAGCAAGCTCAATAGGGCGATTCCCAATCGAAAGCGAATCAGCCTTTCCACAGCGGGTACTGATGCCATTAGCCAAAGAGGGTGTAGCCACATCAATTGACGGAAGGCAGACGTCGTGCCACCGTAATTGCGTTGTCTCGTATCCAGGAGGAACAAGTAGAAAACGAGACATGCGATCGATGTAATTGTCGTGGCCGCTACCCATCTTCGTTGCTCCAATCGTGGACTCCAAAACCCGAGAATCAATCCGGGGATCGCAAGGATCAGAACGGGGGTCAGCGATACTATTCCATGATGCCCGACCGTCGCATGTATTAAATAGTGACTCGTCGAAGCCTCCCCTTGATCCAGTGGATTGTCTGGCTTGCGCCAATAACTATCGACCTTCTTTCCGTCAAAGCCACGAATGTAGTCGTAGTCATACCAATTCTCTCTCTGTTTGCTATCCGCGGTGTTGACATCCCCCGCGCCAAAGGAATACGGCGGACTCCAACGACCATGGGCTATATAGTTAGTCCCAAAATAAGCTAGTAAAACCAATAGCACTGCTGGTGCGCCCCACTGAAGTGTTGGGCGTGGTGCATGCCAAAGTAGCAACAACCCCAACATGCCCAATAAGCTCGCCGCAGGCAGTTCGCACGTAAAGGCAAATGCAGCCCAAAAACCGGCGCCGATGAAGTGCCAACGGCACTCTTTGCTTTGCCAACATCGTGTTGCATGCCATGTAGCTGCAATCGCACTGACCGCCCCCCACAAATGATTATTGAATGCCACCGCAAAGGTCGAAAGGAGTGTCGCAAAACAAATACATGCCATCAAGGCAACATAGGCGAGGTCATCATCACACCAATCATCTAAAAGCCTAGCACAATACCACCACGCGATCCCAAGTGGAACAAGGTTGATCAACAACAAAAGGATGCGTCCGACTTCGAAGGGGTGTGTACCCAAGGTCCAGCCTGTTGCTTTGTTCAGAAGCCAATAGGGACCAGCCGCTAGAACCGCTTGCATCGGGGGTTTGCTGGAATACAACCGTTGCTCGCCTGATGAATTCATGTGGCTCACGACATCCACGGAGTCCCACGCTGGCTCGTTCTTCATGATTTGGTCGATTTCAAACGTCCCGAACTCGACAAGCGATCGAACGGTCAGCCATCGACTCCGATCATTGCCACTCAAAAATGGACGTTGCTTGTTCACTTCTGCAACGACGGCCAACAACAAATCACGCGTGCTCCAGGGTTGCTGAAACCTTTCGATATCCTGTCGGCGAATTGCGATTGGCCAATGATGCGTGGCACTCGCTTTGGCCGCCTTCACTTGTTCAACAATCTTGGGATCCCGCAAGCTGCTCGGGTCGAATGGATCCGGTGCCTTCAATTCCGATTCCAAAATGTCTGGACGTTGCTTCCTGAGTTTTTGATTTTGTTCATCCGCGATTGCCTTCAACACTGGTGGAATCGCTTGTTCGTAAACCGCTTGCTCTTCCGGTTGATTCGCTTCGGCAGCCAATATCGCTAGATACTTGAGCTCGGCAACTAGATCTTCACGGCGAAACTTGGTTTCAGCGACCACTTTTTTGACAAGCGAAGCGGTATCCAAAGCCTTGCCACGACTTACCCAGTTATCGCGTCGCGCCTGGATTGGCCATCGCCGCGTAGCTTTTGCTTTCGTATCCTTTGCCGCTTTGGCTGCGTCGGTGGATTGCAATTTCGATGCATCAAAAAGAAATTCTCGCTTCAAAAACTCGTTGTAAACCGCCGCCTCCTCTCCCTTGCCCTCCTCGCTCGCGACAACCGACAAGTACTTTAACTCTTCCTGGAGGTCGGAACGGACGGTCTGTTCGTAGGTCAGTGTGTTGGTCGAGTTGATGGAAAAAAGACGCCCGACGATCTGGCCTGTACCGAGCAGAACCAAGATCAATGCGACTCCTGCGCGAAGAGGACTTCGAAAAACGTTAGACTTCGTTGTCAACTTCTCTGCTGGCGTTTGACTCATAGGAGAGGCTCCTGCTCGGTGTCCTTGAAGAGTTCCTTGAGGAGCTCCATGTTCTTGGGAGAGTTCCAAGGGGAACTCAGTTTGGTCCGACGGCCTGACCCAGCGATGGATCATTGATTGTTTGGCGAATCGAGTAGGGCGTTTGTTTGTCCGCTGCATTTGCGACC
>Ga0068877_10000821_pt1 | contig 26559 bp, 35 predicted proteins | sample NOAtaG_FD_66437 | JGI IMG/M metagenome (GOLD analysis project Ga0068877, IMG submission 66437) | Freshwater lake microbial communities from Lake Erie, under a cyanobacterial bloom - NOAA_Erie_Diel6S_1000h metaG | ecosystem: Environmental > Aquatic > Freshwater > Lake | place: USA: Ohio, Lake...
CCAGCGTTGAGGAATTCGCCGCGGGCATCAGCCTGCGCAACGACCTTGGTGAAGGCGTCGAACATTGATTAGCTCCTGTTCTCGACGGACGTCGTCGGGAGTGGGTGGGTAAGGGGGTGAAAACAGCCTGGCTTTCGCCGGTGCCGAGGCTCCGCGAGGAAGCCGTTGTTTTCAGGGGTTGGGTGGGGTCGACCAGACTTCGTTTCGCAGCCCCAGAGGGGAGAGACGAGGTTGAGGTGACCGGCCATCGCAACCCGACCATTGTTGGTCCCCGCCCCAGGACACTGCGTCCGGCCGTTACAAACGGTCACTCCCCCTGTCTCTGACTGGGATCTGGCCCGGTCACCCCCACTCCGCATCGCCACGGAAAAGGCCCCGGACGGGGCCTGGAGCACGCCGGCCGGGGCCGGTCGTCGGTGGATCGAATCGGGGCAGTGCCGGCCGTCGAAGGCGGCTCCGCTCTGACCGCCTAGCCTTTCTTCTTGCGGGGCTCGCTGGCCTGGGTCGTGGTACCGGTGACGGTCACCCCGGTGACTTTTCCTCCCAGGCGATGAACGAGACGCAGCGTGTCGTTCATGCGGGTGTAGGGCACCTTCATCACGGTTTCGGCGGTGCGCACGTAGGCGTTGTTGGCGATGCCCGTCACCGAAATGGTGACCTGGCGGTCGCTGCTGACGCTGGTGCCACGGGTGCCTGCGGAGACCTTCATGGAATCGGAAGCGGTGGGAAGGGAGTTGAGCCGCCGGTCAGTTGACCGGGGTGAGGCTGACCACGCGGCCGCCCTCACGGTGGATCTGCTGCTGGTATTGCAGCAGCTTGTTGAACGGGATGAAGCGCACACGGTTGCTGCGCTTGTGGAGCCGGAAGTTGTTGAAGCCGGAGATCTCCACGCGGAACACCCGACCTTCCTCGCCGGCTCCGACGCCCTGGCGGGTGATTCCATCGGCGGGAACGGGTCGGAAGGTGCTGCCCTTGGCGCTGGGGCTCACCACCGGCATCGGCTTCTCCGCGTGGACCGCCGGATTGAGACGGGACTGGGTTTTGAGGGCATCACCCCGGACCGAGGCGCCCACGCCTCGGGCCAGCTGCAGCATGTAGCCGAACTGGAGGCCCTGCTGGCCCTTCGAGTAATCCCAACCATGCAGATAGGGAACAACTTCCTCTCCGAAGCGCTCCTGGTATTCGGCACTATCGATGTAGGAATCGATTTCGGCGTCGAAACCCTGCTCCTGCAGGATGGTGAAGTGGTGGAGCATCTCGGCCTTGTTCTGAGGAGCGCGGCCGAGCAGATGCTTGAAGTTCAGCTCGATGAAGCGATAGGGGTTGCAGGGCTCGAAGAACTTGGCCCGGTACAGCCCGCTCTTGGCGACCTGGCGCACGAACTCCCGCACGCTCAGGTAACCGCGCCTGAACAGCGACTCAGGCCCCTCGAGCCGCTCGCTCGCCATCACGTACTGGTTGCCGAGAACCTGCTTGTACACGGCACGGATCAGAGCCGCTTTGTCGTTCTCGGTGGCGTTGGACCAGTTTTCCTTGTTGCGATCACTGGAGAAACGCTCGATGCCCAGGTAGGCAGCGTTGGCGAGTGTCATGGGCGTGGGGCGGCGTGGGGCCTGGGAGGAAGCGGGAGAAGCCGGGCAGCGACAACGAAGACGCGCGCACCTAGGCTGCAAGCCGGATCCTATGGGGCTGCCAGGGTCCTGGGAGCGGGCTTTCAGAATCGTTACATTCCTGGGCTCGGGGCTGGTCCGGCGCTGCCACTGGCGTTCACCCCCAGGCTCGATACCATCCGGCCACTGGCAGCCGCGCCATGGCTTTCGACGATCTCACCAACGGCACGCCCGCCGATCCTTCCGCCTGGACCCGGCGCCTGGCCGATCAGCTGCGATCGCTGTCGCAGATGAGCGAGACCCTGACCTATCGGCTGTTGGAACTGGAGGAGCGACTGGCGGCCCAGGAATTGCGAATGGCGCCTCTGCTGGAGCAGCGTGCCGGGGTGGATGGGGCCCTCGCGGAGGACATGGACCTTCGCATGGGAGAGACCGAAGATCGACTGGCCCGGATCGAGGCCGTCCTCAACGGACTGGATCGCTCCGCGGCCAGCCGGCATCTCCAGCCAATCCGCCGCCCCGTCGAGCCGTTCCGCACCGCCTCGCTGCCGCGGGATGGCTGTCAGGAAGGGATGGAGGATGACCTCGTCGAGCCCCAGGACCCCTTCCTCGAGGAAGGCGAACAGCCGTTCATGGATGAGCTGCCCGCCTGACCCCCGAAACAGCACGGTCCCGGCCCGGGTGCAGCACCACGGCCGGGATCCCCTGCTCGCGTCAGCCGGCGCCCCCGGTGCTGAGCATCACTGCGGCGGTGTAGAGCACGAAGCCGGTGAGTGCGAAGCCGCCCGCGGCCACGAAGCCCTGCCAGATCCTGCGGGCCGCCGGTGAGGGGGCATCGGTCAGCCAGGCCGGACGGGGTGCGCTGAACCCGCCACTCGGAGACCAGGCGGTGCCACGACCGGCGGGAGCCCGGCGGGCGTTGGTTTCACGCCAGTAGGCGTCGTAGCGCGGGGCCTGCTGGTTGAAGGGGCGATCACCCACGGCGCGGCCGGCCAGAACCCGGGAACGCTGGTAGGGAATGGTGTCCGTGCCGAAGGCAGACAGATATTCAGGGGAATTCAGCAGGTGATCGACGAGGCCCGGCAGTCCGTTCTCGGCGATCAGGATCGACAGGGCAATCCGTTCACGGTCCCCATGCACCGGACGCCCCAGCACGCGGCCGACGATCTGATCAACCACACGATAGTTGCTGTTGCAGCGATAGAAGTCGTTGCGGAACTTGGGCGAGAGCAGCAGCCCCCGCACAAAATCCCTTGGTTTGATCTGGCCGCTGCGCAACTGGGATTCCAGCACCGGATCGCGATCCACCTTGAAGGCGTGGAAAAAGATCTGGCGGTAGGCCTGCTCGATCAGGTCATCGGCGTTGGCTGCATTCCTGCCGATCGACTGGGGCACCTGCCGGGGGGATTCCTCGCCCGCGATGGCGAAGGAGCTGACCCGGGCATTCAGGCTCCGGGGTGGTGTGGACAGCAGCGGCAGGCTCATGGCTGAGGCAGGAGAAACAAGGGCCGCGATGGAAGGTAAAACCAACGCCCTGGAACTGACGCAGCCCAGGCACGGCTGCTCAATCTCCTTCACCCAAGTTTCATGAAGCCCTGCGCTTCACCGGTCTGTGGCTGTGCTCGTTCAGCCGGCGAAGGCTTCCAGCCAGCTGTCCGGAATCTCGTCGCTGTAGTCGTCGGTGCGCTCGAACTCGAACGGGCCCGCCAGGGATCCCCAGAGCTGCTCATGGGTGCTGGGGTCATGTCCCCGGTCGATCGTGCGCATGCCATCGGCATCGATCTCGAAGCTGCTCACCAGGTAGGCGGTGCTGCCCTTGCGTTCCACCAGACAGCGGCAACCGGGCTCCACCTCGCCCACGAACCCGGGGCCCTGCTCCCGCACCTCATACGTGCAACCCTCCAGCAGCAGCAGATCATCGCCGCTGATCGCTGCCCGTTTGTCGGCATCCTCGACGGCCCCCCAGAACCGTTCGGGGTCGCGCAGGGCCTGATTGTGGATGATCAGCTGGCCATCGCGACGTTCCGGCCGCAGCACCCGGATGCGATACGGGGCGACAGGATTGATCGCATAGGACTGCTCCAGCAGCAGGGAACCCGGCTCCAGCAGGGGCAGGGGCCGGAATTTCACCAGGATGTGGGCGTACAGAGGCGGGTTCTCGAAGGCCTGCTGCTGGTTGCTGAAGCCACCGCTGAGCATCCGCACCAGCCGGGTGAGGGAGTTCTCCATGGCGGCAACTTACAGACCCAGCAACCGCACCCGGAATTCCGCCACCTGGCGGGCCAGCGCCGGCTCGGCGTCGTGGAAGGGATGGTCGCTGAGCAGCTCCAGCATCCGATCCAGCTTCTCGGCAGGGCTGAGAGTGTGGCCGGGATGGCGTTGCTCGTGGCTGGCCCAGGCTTCATCGAAGGCCTGGGCAAAGCTGTCGGCATTGGCGAACTGGCGGTCGCCCTGGAACGGAGACGACTCCACGGGATCAGGAGCGGCTGGTTTCAGCGGCGGACTCAGAGGCGCCCGAGTGGCCATCCAGGTGCTTCTCACAGGCCAGAGCACCGCTGGCACTGGCGGCCAGGGCGATGCAGAGGGTGAACAGGGGGAGCAGGCGCGACATGCGATGACCGAGGGGATGGAAGCGAGGCGGTGATCCGGAGAGCACCGGGGCTAGGACCGGTTGCGGGGGGCCGTGCTTGTGCACGGTTGCCCTGATCGGGGCAACGGCTGGAGCCGGACCGCACAGGTCAACCCCAGGTTAGGGCGATTGGACAACGCCGCGACCCGGTCGAAACCCGGTGGCGTTCCGCCGGCAGGTCGGACGCCGCCGTCGGCGATGGCCTTGATCAGCATGGGCAGATCGGCATCCCATGAACCGCCCACAATGGAGTGAGCCTGGGCTTCAGGCCCAGAGTTGTTGTTTCAATGCCAGGACCCAGATTTGAACTGGGGACACGGCGATTTTCAGTCGCCTGCTCTACCAACTGAGCTATCCCGGCCTGTCGCGTTGCGACTTCGGGATCTTAGATCACCACCGGTCCCCCCCGGCGGGTGTGCGAGCCAGGCAGAGCACACCCGCCACCTGCCATCCCGCCTGGCGCAGGGTTGCCGCGGCGCTGCAGGCCGTGGCTCCGGTGGTGAGGATGTCATCGATGATCAGCAAGGGAGAGCGCCGCTCCTGACCCGTCGCAGGACGGCGGCGGCAGCGGAAGGCACCCTCAAGATTGGCGAAGCGCAGCCGGCGGTTCAGGTGGTGCTGGCCGAGCAGCGGATGGCGATGCTCCAGCAGATCCGCCTGGCGAGCCCCGAGCCGCCGCTTGAGGCCCTGGCCGATCAGGGACGGCAGGGTGTTGCCGCGGTGCTTCCAGCTGGGGATCGGTACCAGCAGCGCTCTGGAGCCGGCCAGCTCCGGCGGCGTCCCCAGCTCGGCGAGCAGCCCCTCGAGGGTGGCTCGATCAGGCCGCTGTTTCAGTCTCAGCAGCAGTGACCGCAGGCCGCCCCGGTAATGCCCCACCGCCCTCCACGGCAACGGCTGCGTCCCTTCCAGAGGCAGCGGGGGCAGTCCGAGCTGGCTGCGGCAGGGGCCACACAGGGCGCGCCCCGGCTCCGGGCGCTCCTGCGGCCGGTGGCAGAGGGGACAGCTCTGGATCAGCAGCGCGCCCAGAACAAGACGGCCCAGAGCCGTCATGTGCTCGCGACAGGTGGAGGGGAGCAGGGCGGCAGCCGGCCGCTGGCCGGAGGCGGTGGTGTTGCCTCAAGCTTTCCCCGGCAGCGACCGCAGCATCGCCACGAGCGTGCGGTGGGCATCCTCGCTGTCGCTGAGCGTGTGATCGAACGGCACCTCCACCGGGGTGCCGTCCACCTCCAGGCGCATGGCTTCCGGCGTCACGGCGAGCATGCGCGCGGAGCGGGCCCCGGCCAGACCGGCGTAGTGGTGGGCGTAGGCCAGCACCGCCTCGGCGTGGTCGTGGTTCATGTGGGTGCAGATCCGATCGCTCACGGCGGGGGTGAGGGGGTCGGCGGCCATGGGGGTCGGCAATGGGTTGGGCTGATTCTGCAGTCAGGCGGCCCCGAATCGCTGCCAGAGCAGCAGGCCGAGGCGAATGGCGCTGAAACCCACATAGCCCGCCAGCACCACGAACAGGGCCAGGGAGACGATGGTGCGCAGTCGGTCGTTCATGCCTGCAGGGGTGGATCGCTCCCCATCCTGCAGGCACCGGCCCCTGCCGCGATGGCCCTGCGGGCGAGTTGCGCCATGCCGAGCGCCGCCGTGAGCCGGGGACGGTTCAGCACCGGCACCCCCAGCCTCCGCTCGCGCAGACGGCGCCACTGGGGGTTCACGGCGCCGCCGCCCAGGCTGATCACCCGCTGCAGCGGCGGTGCGCCGAGCGCCTGCAGGCGCTGCCAGCCCTGCTGTTCGATCCGCGCCAGCCCCTCGAGCAGGCCCTGCAGGTAGAGCGCGTCGCTCACCGGCCTCGGTTCCAGGATCGGCGGCAGCTGCGGATCGTCCACCGGGAAGCGTTCGCCTGCGCGGGGCAGGGGACGCAGCTCCAGGCCGCTGTCCCGTTCCGGGTCGATCTGGCGGCTGAGTTCCCGCAGCAGGCCATCGTCGAAGAAACGGCGCAGTACCCCGGCTCCCGCATTTGAGGCTCCACCCACCAGCCAGCGCCCGTCCACCCGCTGGCAGCTGATCCCGGGTGCCTCGATGGACAACGGGCAGAACTGCTTGAGCACCAGCGTGGTGCCCAGCACGGCGATGCCGTCGCCGGGTTGGGGATCGGCCGCCAGCACGGCGGCGCTGGCATCGGTGCTCCCCGCTACGACCTGGCACTCCTCCGGCAAGCCGAGGCTGCGGGCCGCGGCCGGCCCCAGCGGGCCGAGCAGCGACCCACTGCCCACGACGCTCGGCAACGCGTCCTGCCAGGGCTGGCTGCCGATCCGGCCCTGCCAGCGCCTGGAGCCGGGATCCCAGCCCAGGCGCAGGTTGTTGCCCTCTTCTCCCAGCTGCCAGTGCCCGAGCAGCCAGCCCATCAGCCAGTCGGCCTGGTGGCGCAGCAGCAGCGGGCCATCGAGTCCGTCGACCCGGGCCCGCTCCAGCAGCTCCAGTGCCCGGGCCAGGCTGCCGGAGGCAGTGGCTGCCGGACCTTCACCACCGGCGATCTCCCGGGCGGCCGAGGCGTGGTCGGGGCAGGCGTGGTGGTAGGCCAGTGCGCGGCGGAAGCGGGCGCTCGGAGCCGAGCCATCCGGCCGGCAGAGCAGCAGGGTGCCGGAGGTGCCGTCCACGGCGATCGCCGCGATCCGACGGCGCTCGCCGGCCGGCAGGTTGTGGCAGAGCTGGATCAGCCCCTGCCGCCAGCTCTCGGGGTCCTCGAAGTCGCCCGGATAGGGGAGGGACTGGTCGCGATGCTGGCCATCGGCGTCCAGCAGGGCCAGCCGCAGGCCGCTGCTGCCGAGGTCAAGCCCCAGCGCCAGTGCCGACACGATCCGCCGTGGCCTGGCGCAGCACGTCTGCGATGGCCTCCACGCTCTCCCAGGGGAGCGACAGGTCGCTGCGACCGAAATGGCCGTAGGCGGCCACATCCTGGTAGAAGCGGCCGCCCCGTTCGCCGGGCAACTTGCGCAGGCCGAAGTTCTGGATGATGGCCCCGGGGCGCAGATCGAAGTGTTCCTGGACCAGGGCAGTGAGGTCCTGGTTGCTGAGGGCGCTGGTGCCGAAGCTTTCCACCAGGATGCTCACCGGCCTTGCCACACCGATCGCGTAGCTGAGCTGAACCTCGGCCTTGCGGGCCAGGCCGGCGGCCACCAGTGCCTTGGCCACCCAGCGGGCGGCGTAGGCGGCCGAGCGGTCCACCTTGGTGGGGTCCTTGCCGGAGAAGGCGCCACCGCCGTGGCGGGCATAGCCGCCGTAGGTGTCGACGATGATCTTGCGGCCGGTCAGGCCGGCATCGCCCTGGGGGCCGCCCACCACGAACTTGCCGGTGGGATTCACCAGAAAACGGGTGCTGCCCTGGGTCGGCCTGAGGCTGAGGTCCGCGGTGGCCGGCTCGACCACATGGGTCCAGAGATCACGGCTGATGCGCTCGCGCACTGCCTTGTCGTCGCTGATGCCGTCGATGCTTTCGGTGTGCTGGGTGGAGATCAGGATCGTGTCGATCTCCACGGGGCGATCGTTCTCGTAGACCACGCTCACCTGGGTCTTGCCGTCTGGCAGCAGATAGGGGAGGGTGCCGTTGTGGCGCACCTCCGCCAGGCGGCGCGAGAGCCGGTGGGCCAGGCTGATCGGCAGCGGCATCAGCTCGGGCGTTTCATCGCAGGCGTAGCCGAACATGATGCCCTGGTCGCCGGCCCCGATCAGGTCCAGCGGATCGCCGGCGTGATCGTGGGCGACGTTCACACCCTTGGCGATGTCCGGAGACTGCTGATCGAGCGCCACCAGAACGGCACAGCTGCGGGCGTCAAAGCCACCCGCCCGGGCTCCGCTGTAGCCGATGCTCTCGATCACGCGGCGCACCAGGCCGATGTAATCCACCTGGGCCTTGCTGGTCACCTCGCCGGTGATCAGGCAGAGCCCTGTGTTGACCACGGTTTCACAGGCCACGCGGGATTCAGGATCGCCGGTGAGCAGGGCGTCCAGCACTGCATCGCTCACCTGATCACAGATCTTGTCGGGGTGTCCCTCGGTGACCGACTCAGAGGTGAAGACGTAACGGCTCATGCGTCGCGCGAGGACTGGCAAGGGTAGGAGCTTATGCCCTGGGCTCCGGAGCTGAGGTGGCGGGGTGCACCTCCAGCTCGCTCCAGTGATCCACCCTGGGGAAGCTGCCGTCCAGTTGCATCGGCAGGCTCCAGCCGGCGGTGTAGCCGATCACGACCCCGACACCCGCCTGACGGGCCATCAGCAGGTCGCTGTTGGCATCGCCGATCAGGGCGCAGGCCCCTGGCTCCACCCCGAGCTCCTGGCAGAGTCCGTGCACGGCTGCGGGATCGGGCTTGCGGGGCTGGTGCTCGGCGCTCCAGCAGGCCTGGAAATGGGATCCGAGCCGATGACGCTCCAGGAAGGCATGGATGCCCTCCAGGTGGTCGTTGCTGATCACAGCGCAGCGCACGCCCGAGCCGCTGAGGCGCTGCAGCAGATCCTGCAGGCCGGGGGTGGGTTGCGGAGGTGTCTGCGCGCCCTGTCCGTGCAGTCGGTCGGTGGCGGCGAAGACCTCCTCGCTCATGGCCAGGGCCTCCGGCCAGCCCAGGCCCGACTGGGCCAGGGCGGTGGCGGTGGAGACCAGATTGTGGTCGCGCGCGGCAACGGCGGTGGTGCCGGCCGGGTGGATACCCCCGTCCGACAGTCCGTAGGCCCGTTCCAGCAGATCGCGCAGCTGCTCGAGGCGCTGACCTTCGTGGCCCGCGGCTTCGGCCAGCCTCAGGGCCTGGGCAACCCGGGCCTGGGCCAGCGCGAGCAGCATCGGCTCGCTGTGACTCATGGTGCCGTCCTTGTCGAACAGCACGGCGGTGATCGGGGGGCCGGAGGCCCCCAGGGGTTCACCGCGCAGCAGCAGCTGCACCATCGCTGATGGGGGGCTCAGTCGAGGGTGACGCCCATCGGCTCGCCTTCCTCGGCCTGCTCCAGCAGCATCTGCTTGTAGCGGGCTGCCATCTCCTCGGCCTTGTCGAACACCTTCTGGGGATCGCTGAGCATGTCACCGGGCTCGGGTTCGAGCGCCTTGGTGGACAGGGAGATGCGGCCCCGCTCGGCGTCGAGGTCGATGATCATGACCTTCATCTGGTCGTTGACGTTGAGCACGGTGTGCGGCGTCTCGATGTGCTCGTGGCTGATCTCGGAGATGTGCAGCAGGCCGCTGACACCGCCGATGTCGATGAAGGCGCCATAGGGCTTGATGCCCCGGACCGTGCCGAGCACAACCTCGCCCACCTCGAGCCGATTCATCTTGCGCTCCACCAGGGCGCGGCGATGGCTGAGCACCAGGCGGTTGCGCTCCTCGTCCACTTCCAGGAACTTGAGCGGCAGGAAGTCGGCGACGAGTTCCTCCTTGGCCTTGCGGGTGCTGATGTGGCTGCCGGGGATGAAGCCACGCAGGCCCTCGACCCGCACCAGGGCACCACCACGGTTGGTGGCGAACACCTCGCTGTAGATCGTGGCGTCCTCCTTCTGGAGCTGACGCACCCGCTCCCAGGCACGCTGGTACTCGATCCGGCGGATCGAGAGGGTCAGCTGACCGTCTTCGTTTTCTTCGCTGAGGATGAAGAACTCGCGGATCTCACCGGGCTCAAGCACGTCGGAGAGGTGCTCCACCCGATTGATCGACACCTCCTGTAGGGGCATGAAGGCGGCGGTCTTGGCACCGATATCGATCATCGCCCCCTTGGACTCCAGGGCGAACACGGTGCCGTTGACCACATCTCCAGGCTTGAAGTTGTAGTCGTACTTGCTCAGCAGTGAGGCGAATTCATCCAGCGTGAAGCCGACTCCGTCGCTGTCGCGTGCGCTTGTGCGGCTGCTGGACGCATCAGCGGCGGGAACCTCCTCGGGAATCGCCTCGAGGTTCAGGTCCTCGGCGGTCTCGGCAGCGGCGAGTTCGGAAGAGGAAGTGACGGTCATGGGAACGTGGCGGTCTGCCCGGGGCAGTGCGATGGGGAACGTCGGCTGCCCGCCAGCAGCACGGCGCGATCGTTCACCCTAGCAAGCGGTGTCCTTGCCTCAACCCACCACTGCCAGGCGGTCGCGTCCCTTGTTGTTGCGGTTGCGACCGCTGCCCTCGCTGCTCAGCCCCTCGAGGGTGGCCACGAAATCACTGACGCTCCGGAATTGTCGATACACCGAGGCGAAGCGCACGTAGGCCACCTCACTCATGCCCCGCAGACGCTCGAGCACCAGTTCGCCGATTTCGTTGCTGCTCACCTCACGGCCGCTGCGTTGCTGCAGCGCCACCTCGATGTCATCGACGACGCTTTCCAGCAGGGCGGGCTCCAGCCCTGTCTTCTCGCAGGCCCGCAGCAACCCGTGCAGCAGCTTGGAACGGTTGAAGGTTTCACGACTGCCGTTGCGCTTGACCACCGTGATCGGCACGGTTTCCACCCGTTCATAGGTGGTGAAGCGGAAGTCACAGTTGAGGCACTCACGCCTGCGTCGCACGCTACGGCCCGCATCCGCCGCCCTTGACTCCAGCACGCGGCTGTCGGTGTGTTGGCAAGAGGGGCACTGCATGCCCTCATCGGAGCGCGTGTGAATCAAGTGTAAGCATCCGGTACCGAAATGAGAAGGGGGTGGCGATCGACAGCATCTTGGTTTCGTCTGCGCATCCCATGAAAAAACCCCCGCCGAGCGGGGGTTGAGAATCCGGGGGAGCCGGTTTCACTTGCCGATCTTCGGGGGATCGCGGAAGGCGATGGCGAAGAACAGGGTGGAAATGGCCAGGGCCAGGATCAGGATGTAGGCGAAGCTCTCCATGGGAAGTCCTCGAAGGTCCGGCGGTCAGCTGAGAGTGGAACCGGCCGGGGGAACGTATCCCTGCGGCAGGCGGCGGGTCGATTTGTCGCCCAGCTTCTGGAAGAGACCGAACTCGACCTGCTCACCCAGGTCGGGGTCGATACCGGCGAACACATCGCGGTAGAGGGTGCGGGCACCGTGCCAGATGTGGCCGAAGAAGAAGAGCAACGCGAAGACAGCGTGGCCGAAGGTGAACCAGCCGCGGGGCGAGCTGCGGAAGGTACCGTCGGAGTGGTAGGTCTCGCGATCGAACTCGAATCCTTCACCCAGCTGGGCCTTACGGGCCAGGCGCTTGACGTCGGCGGCGTCGGTGAAGCGCTTGCCGTTGAGGGCACCGCCGTAGACGGTGGCCGTCACGCCCTGCTGTTCGAAGGAGTACTTGGCCTCAGCCCGGCGGAAGGGGATGTCGGCGCGCACGATGCCGTCCTTGTCCTGGAGAACGACAGGGAAGTTTTCGAAGAAGTTGGGCAGACGACGGACTTCGAGCTCACGGCCGTCCTTGTCGGTGAAGGAGATGTGGCCGATCCAGCCCGTGGGCAGACCGTCACCGTTGACCATCGGGCCGACTCGGAACAGACCGCCCTTGGCGGGGCTGTTGCCGACGTAATCGTAGAAGGCCAGCTTCTCGGGGATGGAAGCCCAGGCCTGTTCCTTGGTGGCGCCGTTGTCGATCGCCGTCTGGACACGGCGGTTGATCTCAGTCTTGAAGTAGCTCTGGTCCCACTGGTAGCGGGTGGGGCCGAACAGCTCGATCGGAGTGGCGGCGGCGCCGTACCACATGGTTCCAGCAACCACGAAGGCGGCGAAGAACACTGCGGCGATGGCACTGGCCAGCACCGTTTCGATGTTGCCCATGCGCAGGGCCTTGTAGAGGCGCTCAGGCGGACGGGTGGTGATGTGGAAGATGCCAGCGATGATGCCGACGATGCCCGCAGCGATGTGGTGGGCAACGATGCCGCCTGGGTTGAACGGGTTGAACCCTTCAGGGCCCCAGGCCGGTTGAACCTTTTCGAGATGGCCGGTCAGGCCGTAGGGGTCGGAGACCCACATGCCAGGTCCGAAGACGCCGGTGAGGTGGAAGGCTCCGAAGCCGAAGCAGCCGAGGCCGGCCAGCAGCAGATGGATGCCGAAGATCTTGGGAAGGTCAAGGGCGGGTTCGCCGGTGCGGGGGTCCTGCCAGATCTCCAGATCCCAGTAGGTCCAGTGCCAGATGGCGGCCAAGAAGAGAAGTCCGCTGAAAATGATGTGGGCGGCGGCAACGCCCTCAAAGCTCCAAAAGCCGGGGTCGACACCGGTTTCACCGGTGATGCTCCAGCCACCCCAGCTGCCGGTCACGCCCAGGCGGGCCATGAAGGGCATCACGAACATCCCCTGGCGCCACATCGGGTTGAGCACCGGGTCGGAGGGGTCGAAAATCGCGAGCTCGTAGAGCGCCATGGAGCCGGCCCAGCCGGCAACCAGAGCGGTGTGCATGAGGTGCACGGCGAGCAGTCGGCCCGGGTCGTTGATGACGACCGTGTGCACCCGGTACCAGGGCAATCCCATTGGGGTCAGGTCTGGGTTGGTGTGACGACCGGCAACGCCGATCCGTCTGGCGATGGTAGAGGGTGCGGACTGCCGCCCGGGCCACCTGGTTACGGACCGCAACTGGCGGATCCAGAATGGACCTCTCCGCATCGTCCTCCCATGCCCGTGATCCGTTTTGTGCGCGAGGGGCGCGACGTGGAGTGCTACCCGGGCGAGAACCTGCGCGAGGTCGCACTACGCGAGGGGATTGAGCTCTACGGGCTGAAGGGAAAACTCGGGAACTGCGGCGGCTGCGGCCAGTGCATCACCTGTTTCGTTGACGTTGAAGGCGCCCCGGTCGGTGCGCTGACCCCCCGCACTGCCGTGGAGGACCAGAAACTGCGCCGCCGTCCCCAGACCTGGCGCCTGGCCTGTCAAGCCCTCGTGCAGTCGTCGCTGATGGTGCTGTCCCGGCCGCAGTCGCCACCCTCCGACCGCGAGGCGCTCCTGGCTGCCGCCCAGGCCTCGCCCCTTCCGGTGGGGCCGACCGCCTGGCCGGAGCCCCCCGCCTCCGAGGAGGCCGAGGACGCTCCGGAGGGAGAAGTCGCCGCGGCGGCGGCTCCGTTGAGCGGTGCCCCAAGCGCAACGAGCGGTGAAGGGGCGGCCGTGGACCAACAGGAGCGGTGATACCTTCACTGCACCCTCACGGCCGCCATGGAAACCAACGACCTCGGATTCGTTGCCAGTCTCCTGTTCGTTCTCGTACCGGCTGTCTTCCTGATCGTTCTCTACATCCAGACGAGCAGCCGCCAGGGCGGCTGAGGCCCCGGCCTCAGCGCTTCCCTTCGGGCTCCCGCACCAGCAGCACGGGGGCCGGGGCATGCACTCGGATGTAATCACTCACCGAGCTGCCCAGCAGGCGATCGAGGTCCACGAGGCCCTTGGCCACCAGCGGGCGCCGGTCCTGGGAGGCGATCACCAGCAGATCAGCCCGCTCCTCTTCCGCAGCAGCGCACACCTGGCGACCCACGTCGCCACCGGTGCGGTGGATGGCTTTCATTTCCACCCCGAATCCGCGGGCCCGTTGCACGGCCCTGGAGAGCACCTCATCCGCGGGTGGCCTCCCACCGCGGGACGGTGTCAGGTCCTGGCGGCTCACATGGACGCCGGTGAGGCTACCTCCGGGGATGGCGGCCACCAGTTCGCAGGCCAGGCGGATGGCGTCATCGCCGACCCCGGTGCCATCCACCGTCACCATGACGCGGTTGATCGCCCGCACGTACAGGTCGTCGCGCACCAGCAGCATCGGCCGGGTCGACAGCTGGAACACATACTGGCTGGCGCTGTTGCCCAGGATCGACTGCAGCCGCCCGAGGCCCCTGGAGCCCATCACGATCAGGTCGGCGTCAATCTCCTCGGCCACCTGCAGCACGGTCTGCTTGGCGTCACCATCCCGGACCAGGGTGGTGACGTCCGCTGGTTCCAGCCCCATCCGCTGCACGGCAGCCTTGACCAGGTCCTCGGCCGCACGCCGGTGGGATTCCCGGTCGTCGGCTCCCTGTTCGGAGACCACATGCAGAAGGTGGACGCGGGCCTGCCGGCAGGGGGGGATGTCGCGCAGCATGCGCACCATCTCCTCCACGTGACCTTTGCCGGAATCGGCGATCAGAACATTGCGGAACACGGGTTCGTTCAGGGCTCACCCGCAGCCTATGGCTGATCGTCCTTTCCGGTCCCCTCCACCACCGACACCGTGATGCAGCCACAGGATTCCCCGTCGTGCGCCGGCCACTGGCTCCTGGAGCGCACGGTTCTGCCCCAGCACACCGACCATGCCGGCGTGATGTGGCATGGCGCCTACGTGGCCTGGCTGGAGGAAGCCCGGGTGGAAGCCCTCGCCCTGGCGGGCCTCACCTACGCCGAGCTCAGTCGGGGCGGCCTGGAGATGCCCGTGGTGTCCCTGGCGATCAGCTACCGGCAGGCGCTTCACCATGGGGACCGGGTGCGGCTGCTCAGCCGGGTGCTGCCCCGCCGGGGCGTCAAACTGCCCTGGCACAGCTGCTTTCTGCGGTCCGACGGCACCCTGGCGGCGGAGGCCACGGTGGAACTGGTGCTGCTGGATTGCACGGGCGGAGCCGACTCCCGGCGCCTCTGCCGCCGTTGTCCCCCGGCACTGGAAGCGGCGATCCGGATCCTGGAGGCCGGCCCCGCAGCCGCCCGCGTATAGTACAGATGTACGAATCCGGCCCATGGCTGACCCGCCGCTGGCTCCCGGCCACCTGTCTGGCGCTGGTGCCGCCGCTGCCGTTGCAGCTGGCCTCAGTTCCGAAGCCTGTCTGAGGCGCTCCGGCCCGGAGCACCTCGAGGGTTGCGCCCGCCACCGTGAGCGTCTCTGGTGGTTGTTGTGGAGCCGCTGTCCCGGGCTGGGCTGGGTGCGCCTCCAGGCGGCGATTGCCGCGTTCGGCAGCCTGGAGGCTGCCTGGGCTGCGCCTGCGGAAGCCTTCGGCCATCTGTCCGGCTGGCCTCCCGGGGTGCGTTCCGCCTTCGAGCGCTTCCGGCAGTCCTGGGGGCCGGAGCCCCTGGCGGCCTTCGGGGCGAAGGCCGCCAGGGGGCGCGGTGTTCTGTTGCCGGGCGACGGCCGCTGGCCCCATGGAATCGCCTGCCTGTCTCGCCCTCCCCTGGGGCTGTACTGGAAAGGGCGCGGCAGCCTCTGGCCCCCCCTCTGCCGCCGGGCGGCGGTGGCGGTGGTAGGCACCCGGCGTCCCTCTTCCCACGGCCTGGCGATGGCCCGGCGCCTCGGTGCCGCCCTCGCCGAGGGCGGCTGGCCCGTGGTCAGCGGCCTGGCCGAAGGCATCGACGCGGCGGTGCACGAGGGATGCCTGCGCGCCGACGGTGCGCCGGTGGGGGTGCTGGGCACGCCGCTGGAGCGGGTCTATCCCCGCCACCATCAGCGGCTCCAGGCTGCCGTGGCTCGCAGCGGGCTTCTGGTGAGCGAGCACCCCGCCGGCACCGCCGTTTCCCCCGGTCATTTCGCCTCCCGCAATCGCCTTCAGGTCGCCCTGGCTTCGGCGGTGGTGGTGGTGGAGTGTCCGGTCTCGAGCGGTGCGCTCCATTCCGCCAACCTGGCCTGGAGCGAAGGGCTGCCCCTCTGGGTCGTCCCGGCGGACACCGGGCGCAGCTCCGCCGCCGGTAGCAACCGGCTCCTGGCACGCGGGGCCACCCCCCTGCTCGACCCCCAGGATCTGCTCACCAGCCTTGGCGAGGGGCCCCTCGCCGATGGCCGCCAGGCTTCCGGCTTCTCCCCCGCCCAACCCACCCCCCCACTCACGCCGGCACAGCGCCGGCTGCTGGAGGCCGTCGGCGCATCGGCATCGCTCGAGGAGCTGAGCGCCCGACTGGCCCAACCCCCGGCCCGGCTGGCGATGGGGTTGATGGAACTCGAGCAGCAGGGCCGTCTGCAGGCCGAGCCCGGGCTGCTGTGGCGCCCATGCTGATCCCTGCTCCTAGGGTCGCTCCAGCCCCGCCTGCCGTACCGATGCCGCCGCTGGAGCCCGCTCCACCGGACGACGCCTCCGAGGGCGTCCTCGCCGACGACCTGCTGGCCTGGCGGCGTTTTCTCCTGGGTCAGGGGGGCAGGGCGGGGGACCTCGACTGGCTGCTCGATCTGGCCGGTGGCCTCTCCTGGGGAGCTCTGCAGGAGCTGCGCCTCCATCCGCAGCGCCCCGTCCGCCTCCGCTGCTCTGCCGCCACCATCGAGGATCTCTGGCAGCGCCACCTTGGCTCCCATGTGCCGCTCCAGTACCTGGTGGGGCGCTGCCCCTGGCGGGATCAGGAGCTCCGGGTGGCCCCGGGGGTGCTGATCCCCCGCCAGGAAACCGAGCTGCTTCCCGATCTGGCGGTCCGTCTGATCGGCGCTGACCCGCCCCCGCGGCTGTGGGCCGACCTGGGTACCGGTTCCGGCTGCCTGGCCCTGGCCCTGGCCCTGGCCTTCCCGGAGGCCCCTGGTCTGGCTGTCGACAGCAGCGCCGACGCCCTGATCCAGGCTGAGGCCAACCTTCGCGCCCACGGCCTGCTGCCTCGCGTCCGCCTGGTGCACTCCGACTGGTGGCAGGCGCTGGATTTCTGCCAGGGCCAGCTCGATCTGGTGGTGGCCAATCCGCCCTACATCCCCTCGGCCATGGTCGATGCCCTCGATCCCGTGGTGCGCCTGCACGAACCCCGCCAGGCTCTGGACGGCGGTCCCGATGGACTCGCGGCGCTGCGCGCGCTGGTGGCAGGGGCTCCCCGGGCACTGGCCCCCGGAGGATTGCTGCTGCTGGAGCACCACCACGACCAGAGCGCCGCGGTACTCGCCCTGCTGGCCGAGGCCGGTCTGGTGGATCGGCGCTGGCACCCTGATCTGGAAGGGGTCCGGCGCTTCGCCAGTGCCCGCCGCCCTCCCGCCACCATGGGTACCGCCGTATCCGCGTCCGCGTGAGCCGTGTTCTGCCGCCCAGTCAGCTGGCGGCCGCCCTTCAGGGCGGTGCATTGGCCCTGTTCCCCACCGATACCCTGCCGGCTTTGGCCGCCGCTCCCGCCCATGCGGCCAGCCTCTGGGGGTGCAAGGCCCGGCCCCAGCACAAACCCCTGATCCTGATGGGGGCTGACCTCGAGCAGCTGGTGGCTTTTCTCGGTCTTCCCTGGTCGGAGGCCTGGCTGGGGCAGGCCCGGCGTTCCTGGCCCGGTGCCGTCACCCTGGTGCTGCCCCTGTCTGGGCCCGTCACCCAGCGGCTCCATCCCGGGGGCACCAGCCTGGGGTTGCGGGTTCCGGCCTGTGCGCAGGCTCAGGAGCTGCTGCGCCTCAGCGGTCCCCTGGCCACCACCAGTGCCAACCGCTCCGGTGAGCCGGCGGCGGCCGACGCCACGGAGGCCGCGGCGATCTTCCCCGATCTGCCTCTGCTCGGGCCCCTGCCCTGGCCCCGCGGATCGGGGGTGGCTAGCACCGTGATGGCCTGGGAGCCGCAGGGGGCGGGCTCCGCAGACTGGCGGCTGCTCCGAGCCGGTGCCAGCCTGCCGATGGAGGAGCCAGGACCGGGATGCTGAGCGTGATCCTGTTGGCGTTGCTGACCCTGGCGCTCAGCCACTGGCTGTTCGAGCCCCTGCTGACGCTGCTCACCCCTCTGCTGGATCTCGCCTGGTTGGGCTGGGCTGGTCTGGCCCTTGTGCTCTGGGCCTTCGCCGGTCGCTCCGACGGCTGAAGCCAGCGGACCAGCACGCTTCCTCCATTCAGGGCATCGCCTGCTTCACCGCCTCCTCGCTGCGTCGACGGGCTGCATCTGCCGCCGCCGCCGCTTCCGCCGCGCGGGTGCGGGTCTGCAGCAAAGGATCGACGGGGGTGGAGGGCGCCCGTGGCGGAGGGCTTGTGGAAACGGGGAGGCATCCGCAAAGCACGACCGCCAGGAGGCTCAGCCAGCCGATACTCCCGATCGCTCGCTGTGATCTGGATTGCCGCGGAGTCCGGAACGAGGACCACACCATCGGGACCGCCACTGGAGCTGAACTGGAAGCCGGCTAACGGATTTGAACCGATGGCCTTCGCTTTACAAAAGCGCTGCTCTACCGCTGAGCTAAGCCGGCGTGGATGATCTGGCCCTGAGCTTAGGGCTGGGCCAGTGCCCAGAGCAGCAGCTCGCAGCGGTTGCGGCAGCCCGTCTTGGCCAGCAGGCTGGAGACATGGCTCTCGATGGTGCGCCTGGAGAGCACCAGCTCCTCGGCGATGCCGCGGTTGCTGGTTCCACGACGTAGCACCGCGAGCACCTTCCGTTCTGCCGGTGAGAGCGCTGAAACAATGATGGAATCCATTGGCTCTGGGGTCACGCACCCCAGCGTTCCCCGCCATGGCTGTGGCGCCGCCTGGTCAGGCCTCAGCCGCGTCGCTGTTGTGGACCTCGCCATCGTTGTGACCCTGATCGCTGCCCCCGGCTGATTCCTCAGCCTCGCCGGCGGTCGCAGGCCAGGCGGGGATCGGTGCCTGGGGCGCTTCGTCGCTGCCGGCGCTTCCATCGTCATCGCCGGGCCCGGCCACCGCGGCGGCAGCGTCCTCCTGCGTGGTCTGCAGCGGCCGCGCCCGCTTGATCGGCAGGTTCGCCACCAGGGCGGTCACCCGGTCCTCGGTTTCCAGGCTCACATCACCGCCGTCCAGGTCGATCTCGACGTATTTCTGAACGACCTCGAGAATCTCGCGGCGCATCTGCTCCAGCAGTTCGGGGTTCAGATCGCTGCGGTCGTGGGCGAGAACCAGCTGCAGGCGTTGGCGCGCCGTGTTGGCACTGGGGGATTGCCGGCCCAGCAGCCGGTTGATGAAATCGATCAGGCTCATCGGGCTCAGAACAGGCGTTTTTTGAGAATGCGCTTGATCGTCGCCCGCAGGCCCCTGGGCTCCTTCGATGGATCCACGATCGGCACGGTCTCGCCACGCAGGCGCTGGGCCACATTGAGATAGGCCTGGCCCGCGGGTGAGGGGGAACCCGCCAGGGTGAGCGGCTCGCCGCGGTTGGTGGAGACGATGACCTGCTCATCCTCCACCACGAGGCCGAGCAGGGGCAGGGCCAGGATCTCGGTCACATCCTCGACGGACAGCATCTCCTGGGACACCATCATTTCGGGCCGGACCCGGTTCAGAACAAGCTGCACCGGCTTGATGCCCTGCACGTTCAGCAGGCCGATCACCCGGTCGGCGTCCCGGACGGCCGAGACCTCCGGGGTGGTGATCACGATCGCTTCATGGGACGCCGCGGCGGCGTTGCGGAAGCCGTCCTCAATGCCAGCGGGACAGTCGATCAGCACGTAGTCGGAACGCTCGGCCAGTAGGGCCACGATCTGCTTCATGTCCTCGGGGGTGAGCCAGTCGAGCATGCGCGGATTGCCAGCCGGCAGCAGAGAGAGGCTGGGTTGCTGTTTGTGTTTGACCAGAGCCTGCTCCAAGCGGCAATTCCCGGCCAGAACGTCCTGGGCGGTGTAGACGATCCGGTTCTCCAGACCAAGCAGCAGGTCGAGGTTGCGCAGGCCGAAATCGGCATCGAGCACCGCCGTTCGCTCGCCGAGCCTGGCCAGGGCGATGCCCAGGTTGGCAGTGAGGGTGGTCTTGCCGACCCCTCCCTTGCCGGAGCAGATCAGGATGATGCGGGCTGAAGTGGACGTCACGGCATCCTGTGGGATCGTGGCAGGTTACGCCCCCTGATCGGTTCCACGGCGATGGGATCAATCCGCCAGGGGCCAGCCCGGAGAGGCCGGATCGATGCGGATCGCTCCCCGCACCAGCACCGCCTCCTCGGCCATGCCACTGGGGGGGCGTTCGGCGGGGCCCCGGGCCACCGCATCGGCGATCCGCAGCTGCAGCGGGCGCAGCTGCAGAGCCACGATCCGGGCCGAGCGGTCGCCGGAGCTGCCGGCGTGGGCGATGCCCCTTAGCCGTCCCCAGACCAGCACATGGCGACCGGCGCTGATGCGGGCGCCTGGATTGACATCGCCCAGCAGCAGCACAGAGCCTCCGACGTCCAGATGGTCGCCGGAGCGCAGGGTGCCGCGATGAATGGTCAGCTCCCCGGCCGCGTCCGCCGGGGCGCTCTTTTCAGTGGCTGCTCCTGCCGCCGCAGGCTGCGACCAGCCATGGTCGAGGCCAAGGGCGGCCGCCGCCACCAGGGTCCCCGGGCATCGCCCGTCGACGCGCCGGAGCTGTAGCCCCCGGCGCTGCAGCAACTGCTGGAGATCGCGCAGCTCCGGGACCCGCAGCAACCAGTCCCCGCTGTCGAGAGCCACGGCTCCCTGCAGGCTCGCGTGTCCCAGCGTCTGGTGCACCTCCTCCAGGGCACCGGTGCTGCCGCTGCCGTCGGGGAGACGCAGCAGATGCAGCTGACCGGGAGCGAGCGCCGGGATCAGGGCGGCGGCCATGGCTGGCGTCCGGGGGAAAACGTCCCGGCAACCTAGTGGCCCCGGCTGTCGGCGTCCCCGGGCTGCGTTGGCGTTGCCGGTCGCCCAGCCGCCTCAGGCGGCCCAGTGGCGCACCAGGTCGCGCACCTCCGAGGCCACCTCCGCCGGATGGATCAGCCAGGCGCTCTCGATCGGTTGCGCCAGGCTGGTCACCAGCGCCGAGCGATCCTCCAGAGCCTGGAGCCGCTCGCCATCCCAGAGCCGCAGGCCGCTCTTGTAGGGGTGGTACCCACGGCTCTGGCGCTGTACCAGCGTGCAGATCGCCTCGAGGCGCCCCTCCCTGAGGCGGCAGAGTCGGCGCACCTGGGCCAGCAGTTCCAGCCGCACCCCCGGTGGGTGTTCGCTCACATCGGTGGCCCGGGGCAGGCGTCGCTCCAGCAGCCGGCGGCAGGGATCGGCCAGCTCCGGCGGGCCCTCCTCGCGCCAGCGGCAAAGGTGGTAGCCGGTGCGCAGATCATCGTTGGCTAGAAAGCTCTCGAGATCCAAATGGGCCGGATCCCAGAGCCAGCGGGCCATCACCCGGTCCGCCCAGACCCGATCCGGTCCCAGTCGCCGGGCCACGGCGATGGCCTGGGTGAGCAGCCAGTTGCACACCACGCTGAGCCGGTGGTTGTACACGCTGCGATACATCAGCTGGCGCACCACGAGGTAGTGCTCCACCGCCATCAGCCCCTTGGGATGGACCGCCAGCCCGCCATCGGGCGCCAGGGTGAGGGCCGCCAGGATCCGCTCGAGATCGAGATGGCCATAGCTGGTGCCGGTGCTGTGGCTGTCGCGCAGGAGGTAATCGAGTCGGTCGCAGTCGAGTTGGCTGCTCACCAGGGCGGTGATCGCCGGCTGGCATCCCCTGCCCTGTTCCAGCAGGTCGGCGACGGCCGTCGCCAGGCCGGGCCGCGTCGCCTCCAGTCGCTCACGCAGCAGCGGCATCTCCCGGATCAGCCGCCCGGACCAGCTTTCGTGCCGCAGGCCGAACATCTCCTCACCGGTGTGGCTGAGGGGGGCGTGGCCGAGGTCGTGCAGCAGGGCTGCGGCCAGCAGCAGCGGGCGATCCTCGGCCAGCGCGGGGGCCTGGAGTTGCAGATGCTCCAGGGCCTGCCGGGCAAGATGCAGCACCCCCAGCGAGTGGGTGAAACGGCTCGATTCCGCTCCGTGGAATGTCAGGAACGCCGGCCCCAGCTGACGGATCCGGCGCAGCCGCTGAAAGGGTGGCGTGTCGATCAGATCGATGGCCAGGGCCTCGGCGGGATCGCTGCGATCGAGGCGGATGGCCCCGTGGAGCGGATCGTGATACGTGCGGCTGCTCATCCGCGGGGGCTCTCCACGAGGGGAACCAGCAGGCCGGTGGCCGTCTCGATCCAGGCATCCCCTTCCCCGCCGGGATTCAGCGGTTCCGGAGCCGGCAGGGGCGTGTCCGGTCCGATGCCCTGGTGCTGGATGTCCCGGCCCGATGGCGTGACGTAACGGGCCACGGTCACGGCCAGTCCGCTGCCATCCCCCAGGGAGAGCAGGGTCTGGATCAAGCCCTTGCCGAAGGTCGGGCTCCCGGCCAATGGGGAACGGCGGGCATCCTGCAGGGCTCCGGCCAGGATCTCGCTGGCGCTGGCGGTGCCCGCGTTCACCAGCGTCAGCATCGGCCCGGCGTAGAGCATCCCGGGGGTGGCGAACTGTCGGGCGGCGATGCCGCCCCGGTCCTGGGTCTCCACGATCGGCTCCCCATCGAGGAAGGCATTGGCCACCGCGACCCCGGCGCTCACCAACCCCCCCGAGTTGTTGCGCAGATCCAGGATCAGCCCCTCGATCCGCTTCTCCTGCAGGGCTTCCAGCGCGTCGTGAACCAGCTGGGGAACCGGTTCACTGAACTGGGTGATCCGCAGGTAGCCGAGGCGGTGGCCATCCCGTTGCAGCAGCCGATGACGCACCGGGTGCAGATCCACATCCCGTCGCGTCAGCCGCACGTCCCGGCTGCCATCCGAGGGTGGGTGGATCCGCAGCAGCACGTCGCTGCCGGCGGGCCCCCGCAGCAGAGCGGCCGTCGCCTCCAGGCCGAGGTCGCCGGTGTCCCGGCCCTCCACCGCCAGCACCTCCGTCCCTGAGACGATCCCAGCCTCCGCCGCAGGCGAGCCATCGAGCGGGGCGATCACCACCACATGCTGGTCGCCGTCCCGCAGGCCCAGCTGCAACCCGACCCCCGAGACGCTGCCCCGATTGCTCGAGCGCAGCGCCGCATACTCCGCCGGGCGCAGCAGGCGGGTGTAGGGATCCTCGAGGGGGGCCAGCAGAGTGTCGATGCTGGCGTAGGCCGAGGCTGAGCTCTCGATCGGTTGCTCCAGAGCCTTCTGGCGCAGTCGCCGCCAGTGCACCGCCTCCAGTTGCTCGGGCGACACGTAGCTCTGATTGACCAGTCGCCAGGCGTCCACGACCAGTTGCTGGGCGTCGTTGAGGGCCAGGGCGGCGCCGACCGGAGCCAGTAGCAGCACCAGGACCAGCGGCGCCAGCAGGGCTGCGGCCGTGCGGCGGAGTCCCGGGGGGCGGTGCCGGCGGGCTGTTGCAAAGGGTTGAGCCTGGTGCGGGGGGGCTGGGCTGGCGCTCACGGGGGGGGCTTGACGATCGGTAGACTCTCGCAACCCAAACCCCTCGCTGCATGGCGAACTCCCAACCCGCCGCCAAGTCGAACGGCGTCTACGACTGGTTCCAGGAACGCCTGGAGATCCAGTCGATCGCCGACGATATTTCGTCCAAGTACGTGCCGCCCCACGTCAATATCTTTTATTGCCTTGGCGGTATCACCCTGGTGTGCTTCCTGGTGCAGTTCGCCACCGGGTTTGCCATGACCTTCTATTACAAGCCCACCGTGGCTGAGGCCTACGCCTCTGTTCAGTACCTGATGACCGACGTCAGCTTCGGCTGGCTGATCCGTTCGGTGCATCGCTGGAGCGCCTCGATGATGGTGTTGATGCTCATCCTGCACGTCTTCCGGGTCTATCTCACCGGTGGCTTCAAGCGCCCCCGCGAGCTCACCTGGGTCACCGGCGTCACCATGGCTGTGATCACCGTCTCTTTCGGTGTCACCGGTTATTCCCTCCCCTGGGATCAAGTCGGCTACTGGGCAGTGAAGATCGTCAGTGGCGTCCCCGCCGCTGTTCCCGTCGTCGGCGACTTCATGGTTGAGCTACTGCGCGGTGGTGAAAGCGTTGGCCAGGCCACCCTCACCCGCTTCTACAGCCTTCACACCTTTGTGATGCCCTGGCTGCTGGCTGTGTTCATGCTCATGCACTTCTTGATGATCCGCAAGCAGGGCATCTCCGGTCCCCTCTGAATTCTCTCGACCATCCGTTAAGGCAACATCCCTCTGGGGAATCCGTCCAAGGTCCTTCCACCTCCGTCACCCCATGTCCACCATCAAGAAGCCTGATCTCACCGATCCCGTGCTGCGCGCCAAACTGGCCAAGGGCATGGGACACAACTACTACGGTGAGCGTGCCTGGCCCAACGACCTGCTCTACATGTTCCCGGTTACCATCCTGGGAACCTTCAGCTGCCTCGTGGGTCTGGCCATCCTCGATCCAGCCATGCTCGGCGACAAGGCCGATCCTTTTGCCACCCCTCTGGAGATTCTTCCCGAGTGGTACCTCTACCCGGTCTTCCAGATCCTTCGGGTCGTCCCCAACAAGCTGCTCGGCATTGCCCTGCAGACGATGGTTCCCCTCGGTCTGATGCTGGTTCCGTTCATCGAGAGCTTCAACAAGTTCCAGAACCCGTTCCGCCGTCCGGTGGCCATGGCCGTGTTCCTGTTCGGAACCCTGTTCACCATCTACCTAGGCATCGGAGCCGCCCTGCCGATCGACAAATCTCTGACCCTCGGTTTCTTCTGACCCTCGGGCCGAGCAAATTCAGCTACTCCTGGAGGCGCTGAGCTCTTCATCAACCGCGGCTCCGGCCGCGGTTTTGTTGTCTGTGCTTAGATCGCCTTCTCGATATCCAGCAGGATGACGTCCTCCTGGCGATGGCGTAGCAGATGATGGGTCACCAGGAATCCCACGATGGTCCAGGTCTGGTGAGTCCGTGACTGCTGTCCCATCCAGGTGCCGGTGGGTCCATCGAAGTATTCGGCCCATTGCTGGCGAGGCAGCTGATTGAGCTGGCTCCAGTAGCACTCCTCAAGCATGGCCCGCATCTGCCCCATCAGCAGGGCATCGGCGCTGGGATGCCGTTGCTCATGCAGCAGGACCGCTGCCACCAGATACCAGAGCAGGCTGGGCCAATGGCCGCCGTTGTGGTAGCTCCAGGGCCAGTTTTTGGGATCGGAGCCCGTTTTGTCCCGCCATTCCTCCTGCTCCATCGGCGGATGGCAGATGCGCATCGGCATCTGGGCCATCAGGTGGTCACGGTTGTGCAGCACCAGTCGGAAGAGGGCGCGCTGCTGCGGCGCCGTCAGCAGACCGAACAGGCAGGCCAGGGAGTTCCCCAGGCTGTAGAAGCGGAAGTCGGGTCGGCCGGTGCGCATGTTGCCGATCAGATACCCGCCCCGGTTCTCCAGCCAGTCCTGCAGCCAGGGCGGAATCACCTGGGGCTGCACGTTGAATTCGTTCTGGTATTGCTGTTCGCCGTACTGCTCGGTTGGCCGGCGCCGCAGCACCTGCACGGTCTTGCTGGTGACCCAGTAGTGCTTGAGCAGGAAGCGGCGCAGGTCGTGCAGCCAGTTCCGGGTGAGCCGGAGTCGCTGATCCAGCAGGCGGCTCATGCTGTCCCGCTGGGCGAGCTCCATCAGGCGGCAGCAGCTGCGCAGACAGCCGTACAGCAGCACCTCCACTTCCAGCGGTGCTCCCCAGACATCCATCGGCCGGTCGATCATGAAGGCGCAGTCGGGTACAAACAGCACCGGCGTGCCTTCGAAGCTGGGGTGCAGGACCAGATCGAGCAGCAGCTGGATGCCGCGCTGCACCTTCTGACTGGTGGCGAATTCGACGTCCTGGCTGCGTCGGACGTAGAGCCAGCACAGCACCGGCCACCAGAGGCTGGCATCCACCGAGGTGATCCGGCCGATCGAGCGTTGGCCGTAGTCGGCCACCAGCCGCCCTTCCTCCTCCACGAAGCTGGTTGGGAACACCCCGCGGGTCTGGTAAGAGCTGCTCTGGAGATCGAGGCAGACCTCCAGGAAGTGGCGCACGATGGCGAAGCGACCACTCAACAGCAGGTAGACCATCACGGGAACGTTGTCCCGCAGGAACACCTCGCCGTAGTTGGCGCTCTCGCCAGCGTGGCTATGCACCAATGCCGCCACAGCTCCCACGGGTTTGCCATGGGCGAGCACGAGGGTCCGCTCGAAGTGCTCCCGTGCGGCGCTTACCACCTCCACTTCGCGCGAGCTGGGCCGGAGGCGCAGAAGCTGCTGGCTGAAGGGTTTGGCCATGGTGGAGCGGGTCGTCGGCCCTTCTGCCCGTCAGGGTAGGAATGAAGCAACAAACAGACCGCGTGGGGGCAGGAGTGTGTGGGAAGGGATGGGGTGAGTGGGACCTTCCGACGTTGTCCGCTGTCCCTGAGGCCCCGGGGGCGTTGGGGGGAGGAGCAAGGCTGCAGTGTCCGGGTGTGGTGGTGAGGGAGAGGAGAGGGATCGGAGTGGCGAGCGGCGCCGTGTGTCTGTACGTGTCTGCCGGGGTGTCGGCCAGCGCCGTGGTCACCGTGGAGTCCAGCCAGACGCTCACCCCCTACGACCGCTGGGGGGAGGCTCCCCTGCTTGCCGCCCTAGCCCTGACAGCGTTGTTGCGGTTGCGCCCGCAGAGCCCCCGAGCCCGAGAGGGCGTGTCTTGATCGGTTGAGACCAGCCGGTTGGTTGCTGGAGCCGGAAGGAGTGTGATACCGTATGGGACTGCGCGGGAAACCGTGCGGCCCAGTCCCTGGGAGTGAGTGGAACGGATCAGAGGATCCGAGCTGCGAGCGAAAGGGGTCGGGGGTCGAACTGCTAGGTTCGATCAGTCTCTTGAGAAG
>Ga0068877_10000824_pt1 | contig 26524 bp, 19 predicted proteins | sample NOAtaG_FD_66437 | JGI IMG/M metagenome (GOLD analysis project Ga0068877, IMG submission 66437) | Freshwater lake microbial communities from Lake Erie, under a cyanobacterial bloom - NOAA_Erie_Diel6S_1000h metaG | ecosystem: Environmental > Aquatic > Freshwater > Lake | place: USA: Ohio, Lake...
GGCAGGCAATCAGGGGGAGGTCGCGTCGTTGTGCTCGAACGGTTCATGAGTGTCCACAAACAAAGGAGTTCGCATATGAAGATCGCTCGTTTCCTCGGTGTCGTCGGCGCTGCCGCCTGCCTGACCGGCCTCGTGCTGGTCTCCCCGGTGGCCATGGCGCAGGACAAGGCCCCGGCTGCCCCCGCCGCCACCGCCCCGGCCAAGAAGGACGGCAAGGCCGGTGTCACCGCCGGTGACAAGGCCCCCGAGTTCACCCTCAAGGCCTATGCCGATGGCAAGGAGGTCAAGCTCTCTGACCTTCTCAAGAACAACAAGGCCGTCGTCATCGAGTGGTTCAACCCCGGCTGCCCCTTCGTCGTGCGTCACCACAAGGAGATGCCGACCTTCGCCACCCTCCACAAGGATTTCGCCGGCAAGGGTGTCGCCTTCGTCGCCATCAACAGCGGCGCCAAGGGCATGGAGGGCCACGGTGACGAGGCCAACAAGAAGGCCATCGCCGACTGGAAGATCGCCTACCCCGTCCTCAACGACGAGACCGGGGCCGTCGGTCAGGCCTACGGCGCCAAGCGCACCCCCGAGCTGTTCATCGTGACCCCGGACGGCAAGATCGCCTACCACGGCGCCATCGACAACGACCAGGGCAACAAGAAGAAGGGTGACGAGAAGGTCAACCACGTCCGCGTCGCTTTGGACGAGATCCTCAAGGGCACCAACGTGACCACCGCCACCACCCAGGCCTACGGCTGCTCGGTCAAGTACGCCAAGAAGTAAAACCCACGCCCGACCGGCCCGGGCCTCCCGCCCGCAGCCGCAACGGCGTGCTTCGGCCATCCTTTCGCGCCCGCTGACCCTCACGGTCGGCGGGCGTTTTTGTCGAGATTCAACTCCGAGCCGACGCACCCCCGCCCCGCCGGTCGACAATGATCACCCGTCCGCACAGCACCACCGGCACGGAGTGGTGCGGGGCAGGCCAAAGGGCCCGGCCAGAAGCCAGGCCGGAGGGCCAAGGGAGGCCGGGGGGAGAGCAGGGGGGTGACAGGAACCGCTGAACCATGGGCGCACTCGGAACCATCTTCGATCTCCTGCTGGTCCTGCTGGGCTTCAGCCTGATCATCGTCCTCCACGAACTCGGCCACTTTCTGGCCGCCCGCTGGGCCGGGATCCGCGTGCTCGCCTTCGCCATGGGCTTCGGCCCGGCCATCTTCTCCTTCCGCAAGGGCATGGGCTTCCGCCTGGGCAGTTCCGAGCCCCAGTACGCCGAACTGCTCGCCTCCCGGGGCGGTCGCATCCCTTCCACCGAGGTCAGCCCCACCGAGTACCGCTGGAACTGGCTCCCCCTCGGCGGCTACGTCCGCATGCTCGGCCAGGACGACGCCGACCCCTCCGCCCGCTCGGAGGCGACCGACAGCTACCAGAACTGCGTCCCCTGGAAGCGGATGATCGTCATCTCCGCCGGCGTGGTCATGAACGTCATCACCGCCGCCATCCTCTTCGTGGTCGTCTTCACCGCCGGCCTCCGCACCGAGCCCCCGACCATCGGCACCGTCGAGCCCGGCTCCCCCGCCTCCGTCGCCGTCGCCCTCAACGCCTCCCAGCTCGGCGTCACCCAGCCCGGCCTGCTCCCCGGCGACAAGGTCCTCACCATCGCCGGCAAGGCCCCCGACTCCTTCAAGGACATTACCATCGAAACCGCCATGGCCGCCAAGGGCCAGGCCGTCCCGATCGAGATCCAGCGTGAGGGCGTCACCAGCCCGCTCCGCTTCGAGATCACCCCCCGTCCTGACCGCTTCAGCGGCCTGCTGGCCATCGGGGTCGCCCCCGGCGTCAGCACCACGCTGCTCACCAGCTCAAACCCCGCCGAGCGTGACGAGATCGCCAAGGCCCTCGACCGCTTCGGGGTCGGCCAGGCCGGCGTGGTACCCGGCTCGGTGCTCACCGCAGTGGGGGGGCAGCCCGCCGCCACCCCGCACGCCCTCACCGCCGCCGCCCGAACCTCCGGCGGAGCCCCCATCGATGCCACCTTCCGCACCCCCGAAGGCCGCGACATCGCCGTCAAGGTTCGCACCGAGCCCGAGCTGCCCATCCAGCGCTTCCGCGCCCCCGGCGTCGGCGGCGAACCCAGCGAGCAGGCCGCCGCCCACGTCCTGGGCCTCATGCCCGGCCTGAAGGTCGACAGCCTGCCCAAAGACGCGCCCCCCAACGGGCTCCTCGCCGGCGACATGTTCGTCCGCCTGGGCGACCTCCCCTGGCCCGGCCTGATCGACGGCATCGCCGAGATCCGCCGTCACGCCGGCCGCACCATCGCCATCACCGTTCTCCGCGACGGCGCACTGGTCGACCTCGGCAAGGTTCCCGTCACCCGCCAGGGCACCGTCGGCTTCAATCCAGGCGCCACCGACACCCAGAGCGCACGCGTCAGCGCCTGGCCCGCGTCAGCCACCGGTCGCATCCAGGCCATCGGCCGAGACGGCGCAGTCCAGCCCGACCCCTCCGCCGCCTCCCTCGGCCTGCTCCCCGGAACCGTGATCGAGCGGCTCTCGGTCGCCGGCGGCCCCGACACGCCCATCGCCTCCCTCTCCGCGCTTTGCGAGGCCCTCCGCGCCGCGGCGCTTGCCGCCGCCGCCGATCTCCAGGTCACCCTCACCGTTCGCCTCCCCGCCACCGCCGCCGGCCCCGGCGCCGCCGAGACCGTTCGCTGGAGCATCCCGCGGCCCGAGGCCGCCGCCCTCTCCGCCCTCACCTGGACGCCCGCCCTGAACCCCGCCATCTTCGCCCGCGAGGAGTTCCTCCTCAAGGCCGACTCACCCTTCGGCGCCGTCGCCATGGGCCTCCGCGAGACCCACCGCGTCATGATCCAGACCTACCTCACCTTCGCCCGCCTCTTCCAGGGCACCGTCAAGGTCGAGCACCTCAAGGGCCCCGTCGGCATCGCCCACTTCGGCACCCTGCTCGCCGACCGGGGCTTCATCTGGCTGCTCTTCTTCATGGCCGTCATCTCGATCAACCTCGCCGTGATCAACTTCCTGCCCCTGCCCATCGTCGACGGCGGCCACTTCTGCTTCCTGCTCTACGAGCAGATCACCGGCAAGCCCGTCAGCATCGCGGTGCAGAACATCGCCGCCATCGCCGGCCTGGTGATGATCGGCACCGTCTTCCTGATTGTCACCTACAACGACCTGGCCAACCTGCTCTGGCGCTGACGCGCCGATCACAGATCCAGTAGCAACTGCCACTCCGCCGCCCCGTGCACCTGCGCCGGGTCGTCGCGCCACAGCCGGAACAGCCCCAGCACCTCGTCCGGGTCGTTGGTCGTGTGCTGCAGCAAGTAGTGCCGCGAGGTGTCGCCGTCCTGATACTCCACGATCAGGTCCCCATCCTCCGCATCCGTCCGCGCCGTCTGCATGTAGTGCAGATCCCCGCGTGAGAGGATCACAAACCCCGTGTCGGCGCTGTGCAACTGCCGGATGATCTGCTCCAGGTCGTCATCCGTCGGCGATTCCACCACGCCGTCATCCGGCCCGATGTTGATGTCGGCCCACTCCAGTTGCAGCCGCTGGCCATGCCACGCCGGCCTGCCGGACCCCGATGAGTCGGACGATGAACCCGATGACGAGCCAGACGGCGGAACCATGCCGCGACGGTAGAACCGTCCCACCGCCCCGTCCCGTGCGCCGCCCGGCATAAGGTCCGGCTATGGCGGAACTCTTCTACAGCGTCACCGCAAAGCTGCCCTCGTCGCACATGGCCGAGCAGTACATCCACTGGCTCACCGACGGCCACATCGACGCCGTCTGCAAGGCCGGCGCCCGCAGCGGCTACTGCGTCCGGCTCGACGCCGACCCCGCCGACCCGGCCGGCCCCCGCAGCGTCATGACCGTCTACATCTTCCCCACCCGCGCCGCCTTCGATCACTATGTCGCCGTCTACGCCCCCGCCCTGCGTGCCGAGGGCCTGGCCAAGTTCGGCCCCGACAAGGGCGTAACCATGGAACGCCGCCTCGGCGAGATCGTCTAGTCGCTACCTCGCCGCTCCCCGCCTGTCCGGCGTGAACAGCGGCCGCAACGCCCGCTCCGGGAACAGCCGCAGGCTCACCTGCCTCGCCGCCAGCACCAGCCCGCCGAACACCACCGCCCCCGCGACCACGATCCCCGCCGTCCACGCCTGCGCGATCGTCGGGTCCATCGCCGCATCGCCCGCCCGCCCCTCGGCTGCCTGCCGCACCGTGTTCCAGCCAAAGTGCAGGCCGATGCCCAGCGCCGCCGTGCCCGCCGTCGCCCCCGCCACGACCCGCCGCCGCAGCCCCGTCCGCACCAGCCCCAGCCCGGCGCACGTCACCGACGCCAGCAGCGGATGCGCCAGCGTCCGCACCGCCGTCTCCGCCGACAACGTCAGCGCATCCCCGCCGCTCCGCAGCGCAATCAGCGTCTCCATGCCCGCCGCCCCCACACCGATCAGCCCGCCATAGAACAGCCCGTCAAACGGGTCGTTGCCGAAGTGCCGCCGCATCGCCGCCGCCAGCGCCACCGCGCCGCCCAACTTGGCCAGTTCCTCCGGAACCGCCGAGAACACTCCGAACGACCACCACGCCCCCGCCAGCCCCGGCCCCAGCCGCATCTCCAGCAGCAGCGACACGCCGAACCCCGCCGCCATCGCCACCGCCCCCGCCGCCGGCGCAGCCACATACGCCCACCACGGCTCCGCCTCCCACAGGTCGTTCCGCCACAGCACCACCGCCACCAGCGCCGCCGAAAGCACAAACGCAGCCAGCAGCATCGCGTCCGCCTCCCGTCACAGCCCGCTCATCGCCCCACCCTCCGTGCCCGGCCTTCCGCCATCACGCACCGGCGTACGCCGGCTCCGGCGAAGCGGCCTTGCCCGCCGGCTTCACCGAGATGCCCAGTTGCACCAGCGGCCCGTGCGGCTTCTTGGCCTCTTCGGCCAGTTTGGCCGCCGCGTCCGGGTCCACATAGCTCGAACTGAGCATCGCCTTCACGGTGGCGAACATGCCCCCGATCGAGCCGAACGTGTAGTCGTTCGCCGAGGTCTCGTACCCGCAGTGCACCATGCACTGCTGGCACGCGGTGTTCCCCGACGCCCGGCCGTACTTGCTCCAGTCCGTCGTCTTGATCAGCTCCCCGAAGCTGTCCACGTACCCATCCTGCAGCAGATAGCACGGCTTCTGCCAGCCGAAGATGTTGTAGGTCGGCATGCCCCACGGCGTGCACTCAAAGTCCCGCTTGCCCATGAGGAACTCAAGGAACATCGGCGACTGGTTGAACTTCCACGACTTCTTGCGGTTCGACAGCAGCATCCGGAAGAAGTCGTTGGTCTTCTCCCGCTCCTGCATGAACGACTTCTGGTCCGGAGCCTTCGGGTACGCATACCCCGGCGAGACCATCACGCCCTCCACCCCCAGCCCCATCATCTCATCAAAGAACGCCCGCACCGAGTTCGGGTCGGCGCCCTGGAACAGCGTCGTGTTCGTCGTCACCCGGAACCCCATCTTCACCGCCAGCCGGATCCCCTCCAGGGCCGTCTTGAACGTGCCCTCGCGGCACACCGCAAAGTCGTGGTGCTCCTCCTGCCCGTCCATGTGCACCGAGAACGTCAGGTACTTGCTGGGCTTGAACCACCCCGCCTCCAGCTTCTCCTTCAGCAGCAGCGCGTTGGTGCAGCAGTAGACGTACTTCTTGCGGGCCACCAGCCCCTCGACGATCTCCTTGATCTGGGGGTGCAGCAGCGGCTCACCCCCGGGGATCGAGACCATCGGCGCTCCGCACTCTTCGGCGGCCTTGAAGCACTGCTCCGGCGTCAGTTGCCGCTTGAGGATGTGCGGCGGGTACTGGATCTTCCCGCACCCCGCACACGCCAGGTTGCACCTGAACAACGGTTCGAGCATCAGCACCAGCGGATAGTGCTTGTTCCCCGCCAGCTTCTGGCGGAGGATGTACGTTGCCACGGTCCACATCTGAGAAATCGGAACAGCCATGCGGCCCGATGGTAGCGGCAAATCAGCCCCGGGGAATGCCCTTGGGGTGCCGCTGCCGGCTGTCCTCGCCCCGGCCCTGGTCCCAGCCCCGAGCCCGTCACTTGTTCATATCCGGACCACCGCCCGCCGCCCCGCCGGCATCGGTCCCGGCCGGCTCGCCCGCCGCCGGCAGTGGGGGGAGCACCGCCGCCAGATGCCGCTCCAGCAACGCCGGCAGTTGCCCAAACCCCCGAAACGCCCCCTCGCTCTGCACCGTCAGCTTCGCCCCCGGCCAGTTCAGCAGCCGCAACTCCGCCAACGGCTGGCCTCCCGGGCTGGCCAGAGCCAGCGTGCCCACCGCCGCCTTCTCGCCCGTGTCGTCCAGCGCCGTCAGGCTTAGCCGGCTCGCCCGCGTGCTGGTCAGAAACGTCACCACGTCCTCCACCTCCGCCCCGCCCAGCCGGTCCAGCAGTGTCCCTCGCCCGCCCTCACGCGTCAGGCTCCACCCTTCCACGCCCCGGCTCCACCGCAGCGTGCCGCCGCCGCCCGCCACCGTCAGTGTGATCTGCCCGATGTCCGCCTTGGGCACCGCGGTCGCATGCGCGAACAGGTACCTGGTCGCGTCGGTCGACAACTGCGTCAGCGATGACGCATCAATCACCACCGCGAACGGCTCGCTCCCCGGCCGCTCAATCTCCGCAAACACGTTCCGCCCGCTCGCGTCCGCCGGCCCGCCGATCCGCACCTGCACCTCCACCGGCTCAGCACCCGACACCCCGCCCGACGCCCCACCCACCACCCCGCCCGGCATCGTCAGCAGCATCCGCGTGTCCGACTGCGCCAGCACGCCCTGTGCCGCCTCCGGCACGCCCCCGTCGGCAAACCGTGTGATCCGCACTCCGCCCAGCACCCCCAGCACACGCCCCACCACCCCCTCATCCGCCGGCGCCGTCGCCGGTTCCACCAGGTTCCACCGTCCGCCCGCCCGTCCCATCGCCACCGACCCCGACGGCGACACCAGCCGCAGCCGCGTGCTCGCCAGCGCATCGGGCAGCATCCGGTCATCCCGCCAGGCCAGCACCGATTCCGCCGTCAGCAGGTCCGCCACATCCGGCTGCACCTGCGCCAGCGTCACCTGCTCCGGTCGCTTCGGGTGCCGCACCGCCACCAGCACCGCCCCGCCCAGCGGTCGCGCTGCAAACCGCAGCACCAGCGTGCCCTCCGGCAGATCCATCCGCACCTCTCGCCGCCCTTCCCCGCCATCACCATCCACCCCTGTCGGCTCCGTTGCCTCCGGCGGCGTTGCCACCACCGCCCGCGCCTCGCTCAGCAGCCGCATCGCCGCCGCCACCCGCCCCGGCGTCACTGGCCACCGCGTCGGCGGTGTGCCCGCCCGCTCCACCTGCCACTCGCCCGGTCTGGCCGGGTCCGCCTGCAACACCAACTCGCCGCCGCCCCCGGCCCCCATCGGCCGGACCGCCCGCACCGACGCCAGCCCGTCCGGAAACACCGGCTCGCCGATCGCCAACCGCCGCACCCCGCCCGCCTCCGCCGGCCCGCCCGCGTTCCCACCCCCTCCCGGGGCCATCAGCAGCGCAATCCCGCCAAGGGCCAGAACGGCAACCAGCAACGCCACCAGCAGGGCTCGTTGGGACATAGCTCCGGAGCATAGTTCCGCCCCTGCGACCACCCGCCCCTGCCCGCTCCGCATCACACTTCATCCCACAAACAAGACGGGCCGCGGACTTTGGTCCGCGGCCCGCCGCCCACTGTGATGACTGTGCCGGAGATACGCCCAGACCCCGCCTGCGGTTGCACAGGGCGGGGTCGGCGATGCGAAAGTCAGGCATTCTTCAGGACGGGTGCCGACTCGAACGCACCCTCCAAGATCTTGGTGGAATCGGCCTTCATCCACCGGCTGAGTATTCCTGCATACACGCTGCGGAAGTCCACCGTGTACTTCAGATCGCCGTTGTCCAGATCGCTCATCGACGGGTGCGCCGTCAGCACGCCGGGCTTGACCATCGGGCCGAACAGGAACATCGGCGCCGCCGTGCCGTGGTCGGTCCCCTGGCTGGCGTTCTGGCCCACCCGCCGGCCAAACTCCGAGAAGCTCATCGTCATCACCCGGCCGTCGTTCCGCTGCGTCTTCAGATCGTTATAGAACGCGCGAATCGCGTTGGCGAACTGCCCCAGCAGGTTGGCATGCCGCCCGTTCTCACCGCCCTGCCCGGCGTGGGTGTCAAACCCGCCCATCGACACGTAATACACCCGCGTGGACAGCCCCGCGTTGATCATCGAGGCCACCATCTGCAACTGCCGCGCCAGGTCCGAGTTCGGATACGCCACCCGCGCCGTCGCCGCCACCGCCCGCCGAATCGTCGCCGATGAGATCTGCGCATCCAGCGCCGTCCGCGTCAGGAACCCGCTGTTGCCCACCACCGGGGCCGAGCCGCCCGCGTTGGCAATCGCCTGGTACACATCCGCCAGCGACTTGTCCGCATCCTGACCCGTCCACCGGAACAGGTCCGCCGACTCAAACGCGATGGCGCTCGACCGTCGGCCCTTGGTCGCCAGCGGAGCCTCGCGCCCCAGGGCGATGCCGATCTGCGGGTTGTTCTGCTTGCCGTTCGCCTCCCGCTGGCCCGACTCGCCCTTGCCAAAGCCGCAGCACTCAGAGTCAAAGTACCGCCCCAGCCAGCCGTCGCCCGTCGCCGAGGTGTCGGCCGTGTGCCAGATGTCCATGGACTTAAAGTGCGAGCGGTCCGGGTTCGGATAGCCCACGCCCTGAATCACCGAGCACAGCCCCTCGTTGTACAGGTCCGCCATCGGCGCCAGCGCCGGATGCAGGCCCACCGTCGACCCCGACAGCTTGATGGCCCGATTCTCAGCGATCGCGATGCCCGGCCTGGCCCGGTAGTACGCCGCCTCGCCGTACGGCACCACGGTGTTGAGCCCGTCGTTGCCGCCCGAAAGCTGCACCACCACCAGAATGTGGTCCTGCGGCACGCCCGGAATGGCCGACGCCCCCGGCTCCGCCTGAGGCAGCCCCAGCGCCGTCGAGTGCAGGAACTGAGGCAGCGCCACCGCAGCCGAGGCCAGCGTCAGGCCCGAGGTCACAAATTCACGGCGGGTAAAGGCGGTTTCCAGCATGGTGCGGTCCTTGCGTTGCAGGCCGGTCAGTCAACTCACGCGATCCAAGGTCAGTGAACACACATCGGGGCGGCGTCCGCGGCCGTTCGCCCGGGCCCCGTCTCACTCAGCACAACTGATACTCCGGAGCCGCCGTGATCAGCATCAGCAGATCCGTCAGCGAGTCCGCATCCAACTTGCCGTTGCGGGCCCGCGACGCGACGAACTGGTCCAGAATCGGCCGGCACACCGGGTTGGTACGACCAAGGCTGAAACTCAGGATCGCATCCAGCAGGGCCTTGAGGTCCCCGCTCGAGGCCTCCGGGAACGCATCGGCCAACTGGCTCAGCAGCGGACTCGGGTTCCACTGCTCCTTGTCCGCCAGCGCGTCGCGGCCCTGGGGCCGCTTGCCGGTCAGCAGGAACACCAGCGTGTTCTGCCGCACGAACAGCGTCGACGTGTTGATCCACGACCGCCCCCCGTCCCACCCCTTCACCGAGGGCGGGAAGAAGATGTTCTGCCCCATCATGTTCGCCGCGTCGCACAGCAGCCCCAGGTCGCGGGGCGGCGTGTTCAGCGACCGGATCGCCCCCACGATCAACTGCACCGGCGACTTGATCTGCTCCCCCCGCAGCCCCGCGTCGTAGAAGTGCTGGCTGAGGAACAGCCGACGCAGCACCGGCTTGATCTGGTACCCCTCTGCCCGGGTCAACGCCGCCAGATCGCCGATCACCGTCCGCGCCGCAGTGTCGATCCGCTCGTCCCCGCTCGGGTAGTCGTGCACGAACGCCCGGTACAGCTTGCCCGCGATGAACTGCGAGCACGCCGGCTGCTCCAGAATCGCGTTGACGAAGCCGTCCCCGTCCAGGTTGCCGCTCCGACCCAGGATCGACTTGCCCCCGGCATCATGGTTGTTCTTCTGGAACACGAACTGGTCGTCCTGGAACGTGTACCCCGTCAACGCCCGGGCGCCCTCCTTGATGTCCCCCTCGGTGTAGTTGCCCACCCCCAGCGAGAACAGTTCCATCAGTTCCCGCGCCAGGTTCTCATTGGGCCGCCCGCGCCGCGACTGGTTGTTGTTCAGATACGCCAGCATCGCCGGGTCGCGGATGATCGCAAACAGCAACTCCCCGAAGTTCCCCGTCGCATGCTTGCGGAACAGCTGGTTCTGCTGGAACATGTGGTACGAGTCTTCGATCGTCCGGTAGTTGGTCGCGAAGTGCCCGTGCCACAGCAGCGTCATCTTCTCTTCCAGCGGCCGGGGTGTCTCGATCATCCGCTTCAGCCACCACCGCTGAACTTCGCGCATCTGCTCGCGATCCGCCTGCTCGGCGTTCTGCCGCCGCAGCCGCAGTTCCGCCAGCCGGTCCTCGTTCCGCGCCGACGCCGCCTGCCGCGCCATCCGACGCTCGTCCTCCGTCGGCGGACGCATGATGTCCGCGCTGAACTGCGTGGGCGACACCTCCTCAAAGGCGATGCCCTCGTAGTCCACCAGCATGTTCACCGACTTCTCCAGCCCCCAGTTCACCAGCGTCTGAACCTGGTCCGGCGTCCCGCCAAACCCCGCCCGCCACAGCAGGTGCCGCGCCTGATCGAATCCAAAGTCCTTCTTCACCAAGGGCGACAGGCTGGTCGTCGGCGGCCGGGGCGGGCTGGGCCGTGCCGACCGCGTGCGCGTCGGAGCGGTGCTGGCAGGGGTCGAAGCGGTGCGGGCGGGCTGGCTGGGGGTCGACATCGCACAAACTCCTGCAAGGCACAAACAACCGCCATCGGCCATCGGGTCGATCCAGCCGCTCGCCGCCTCCCGCCCGCCTGTTCCTCTCCGTCCGCTCCCAGCAGCAGGTGCCGGCTGCCGGCGGGGGGCAGGAGTGGGGGAGAGGGGACGGGGCGAAGGGCCAGGTGAGCCGGCGATGACCAACAGGCTCACCCACGGACACACACCAAACCGAGACAGCCCAGAGAAGTCGTCAAAGCGGACAGAAGCGGGCGAAGATCGGGCACACCAGCAGCAGCGCCGGCCCCATCGGCCGGCCGGAGGAGAACGGACATCCTCCCCGGTGTATTGCGTACCGGGACGAGCGAGGTTTCATCGAACCGATGGACAGACCCCGACCAGTCGGCCTGCATCACCAGAATCAGTTATCGGACGACACTCGCCCTCACGCCCTCCACGGGCCCCGAATCGCCAGCGTCGCGCCCGGCTTGTTCTGGATGTTCACAAACAGCGTGCTCCCATCCGGCGAGAAGCACACCCCCGCAAACTCCGCGTTGTCCGCCATCGGGTTCCGCGCGATCACGTACACCTGGCCCGACGGCGTCACCCCCAGCAGCCGGCACGGCCCCGACGCATCCTCGCACACGATCAAGTCCCCCCACGGCGCCGCCGTGATGTTGTCCGCGTTCCGCAGCACCGCCGCGTCGTTGGGCTCCAAGAACAACTCCAGCACATGCGCGTGCCGATCCAGTCCGGACTCCGGCGGGGTGAGCTTCCACAACTGCCCCAGCTTCTTGTGCCCGCCGGTTGTGCACGCGAAGTAGCACTGCCCGTTGGCGAACCACATCCCCTCGCCCCGCGCAAACCGCGCCGCCCCCGCCTTGAAGCACGTCTCCCGCAGCGAGTCGCTGTCCGGGTCCGGCTCGGCGATGTCGATCCACGTCACCATCAGCCGCTCGCCAGGCTTCACCGTCGCCGGCTGGTCCTCGTTCCGCGTGTCCAATGACGGCCGGTCGACGATCGCCAGCGCCTGCAGCTTCCCGCCCTCCAGCAGACGCTCCGGGTTCTTCGGCACGTACCGGTAGACGCACCCGTCGTGCCGGTCCTCCGTCAGATACACCACCCCCGTCCGCGGGTCGGTGGCGCACGCCTCGTGCATGAACCGCCCCATCCCCTTGATCGGCTCCGCCTTCACCAGCCCCGGCTCCACACCCGCCGGCACCTCAAAGCAGTACCCGTGCCGCTGCGCGCGGTGCTCATCGGGCATCTCGACCGTCTCCTCGCACGTGATCCACGTGTTCCGGGGCGTCGCCCCACCGGCGCAGTTCCGCTCCGTCCCCGCCAGCGACAAAAAGTCCCGCACCACCACGCCCTGCTCACGCCCGCCCCGCGTGTCGTACACCACCGTCGTCACGCCGCCCCGCGCCGGCTTGCCGTTCTTCCCCAGGTCGTAGATCTTCTCCGCCGGCACCTTCCCCAGCAGTTCATTCTCGCTGCCGAACGCGCCCACCGTCTTGTGCGCCGGCTCAATCTCATGGTTCCGCAGCAGAATCGTCAGCCCGTCCGGCCCGGGGAACGCCGCCATCGCGTCGTGCTTGCCCGGCACGATCAGCCCGTCAGACATCCGCTCACCGGCCATCGAGAACCGGTGGTACGTGAACCCCGCCGGCAGATCGATCACCCCCGCCGGGTCGGTCACCAGCGGGCCATACCCCGCCCCCGGCGCCTCCGCCATCGCCCACGACATCGACCCCCGCGACATCGCCAGACTCAGGCCCGAAAAGCCCAGCGCAAAGCCCCCGGCGCGAGCAAGAAAGTGACGACGCGGCATGTTCACAGTCAATCCTCCGTTCAGCAGCCGCCATCTTTGCCCGCCGCCGTTCAGCAACCACCCCCGCCCTCTGTTCAGCCTGCGTGAAGACTCACGCCGGCTTGCCCACACCGCCAAACTCCGCAGCGCCCGTCCCCACCCCCCGCCCCGCCGCCGCCCGCACCCCCGGCATCACCCGCACCGCCAGAACCGCGCACCCCACCGCCGCCGCCAGCAGCAACGCGCCGTTCGCCTGGTGCAGCGTCCGCACCGCCCCTTCGATCCACCCCACCGTCAGCGGCGTGCTCGCCAGTTCCTCCGCCGTCGGCACCACCCGGTCCGCCTTGCCCGTGCCGCTCCCGGCCATCAGCACGCCCCACGCCGCCCACCCCAGCACAAACTGCACCGTCACCACCGCGTGCAGCGTCGCCCCAGCACGCCGCAGCAACTTCGCGTCCGGGCTCTCCTCCCGCCCCGCCCGCATCAGCACGATCCCCGCCGCCACCGCCGCGCCCATCACCACCAGCGAGAACCCGATGTGCGACCACAGCGCATGCTCTGATCGCATGTGCCGGTACATCGCGCCAAACGCCAACTGCATCACCAGGCACCCCAGCAGCACCGCAAACACGCCCACCTTCACCGGCCCCTCTCCCGCCGGTCGTGCCGCAAACCGCCGGTGCTGCAGCATCGCCAGGCACACCGCCAGCCCGAACACCACCTGGCCCAGCACGCCGTGAACCACCGCCAGCCCCTTCCAGTCACGGCTGATCACCCAGCCCCCGCCCAGCACGCCCTGCACGATCACCAGCCCCAGCAGCCCCGCCGCAAACCACCGCACGCCCCCGCGCGGGTCAATCCGCCAGGTCATCACCGCCAGCGTCAGCACGCACAGCCCCGCCAGCGTGCCAAACAGCCGGTGCGTGTGCTCCGCATACACCCGCGGGTCCTCCATCAGCCGCAGCGGATACAGGAACATGTTCGCTCCGAACGTCCCCGGCCAGTCCGGCACCGACAGCCCCGCGCCCATCGTCGTCACCAGCCCGCCCAGAAACAGCAGCGGCACAATCGAAAGCGCCGTCACCGTCGCAAACCGCCCCAGCCACCGCCGCGAGGCCGACAACCCGCCATCAGCCTCCCCGCCCGTCCCATTGCCGCCCCGCTCCGGCAGCCTCGCCGCCAGCAGCCCGCCCACCAGCCCCAGCACCCCTGACGCCCCGATGAACCCCGCCGTCACCAGCAACGCCGCCGGCCGCAACCCCGTCACCCCCGGCGCCACCTCGCCCGTCTCCAGCGGCTGACCCAGCTTGCTCCCCAGCAGCAGCAGGTTCACCCCCGCCGCAATCACCCCCGCCGCCAGCCCCAGCATCGCCCGGCTCCCCCGGGGCCCCATCCGGCACAACAAACCAATCACCCCCAGATGCACCGCCAGCAGCAGCGGCCCCGACACCGCCGGTTCCAGCCGAAACGCCGGCGTGTGCACCAGGAACCACACGCACCACGTCGCCACCGCCGCACCAAAGCCCACCGTCGCCGCCGCCGGCCATGAGAACCTCGACTCCGCCCCCAAGGCGGGTGGCAGGGTGAATGGGGGGGCACAGGGGGGAGAAGGGGGGGTGGAATTGGTGGGGGGGTTGGAAGGGGCAGCAACCATGTTCCGTTCCGTTCAACCTGAATGTTTGGGAAAAGGTCGGTTTTCCGCCGGAGTCTCCCCGGCCAGGCACCAGCGTACGCCCTGACAAGAATTATTGCTGTCTGACAGAAGTCCCGACTGAACCGCTTGACAAAACCCGTTCAGTTGCTGACTATTGCGATCAGACGCGATTTATTCCCGTGCTACAAGAGTTGGCATCTACTTACTCTCCCCTCGCGTCGTTCGGCTTTGCGGAGCATGTTTGGGGCGCAGCCTTCATTGCCAAGGTGCCCTTCCCAAATCTCGCCCGATAAGCGTTCCGTCCGCGGCCCCCTGAGTTCCCGAGGGCCGCTTGCATGCAGGAGATTGGCTCGTGTCGACCATCTTCCCGAAGTGGACCAACAACCTTCCCACGCTGCTGGCCGGCGGCGCCGTGGGCACGTTGGCGGTCGTCGTGGGTGTCGTGTGGTACTACTTCACCCCTGAGTACTGGTCCGTGGGCTACATGCCCACCCAGCCCGGCGGCGGGTTCAACCACCAGATTCACGTCGGCAAACTCGGCATGGACTGCCGCTACTGCCACACCAACGTGGAGAAGAGCGCTGAGGCCAACGTCCCCACCGTCTCGACGTGCTACGGCTGCCATGCCGACGGCCGCCTCGCCAAGCTCACCTCTTCGCAGGGCCACGCCGAGAAGACCGCCTTCATCCGCGAGGCCTACGCCAAGGACGAGCCCATCGAGTGGCGTCGCGTCCACAAGGTCCCCGACTACGTCCGCAACTTCCCGCACCACGCCCACGTCAACGCCGGCGTGTCGTGCTACTCCTGCCACGGCAACATCGGCCGCATGCCCGTCGTCTATCAGGCCAAGTCCCTCTCGATGAGCTGGTGCCTGGACTGCCACCGCAACCCCGAGCCGCACCTGGTCGCCAAGGACGACGTCTACCGCCTCTTCGATGTCGAGGACCGCAACGCCGCCGACCCGTCCGGCAGCGGCAAGCGCCTCACCGAGGGCAAGCGCTTCTACGAGGAGCGCAAGATCGCCGCTCCCGAGAACTGCGGAGCCTGCCACTACTGATCCGTCGTCCGGTCCGCTCGCCCGCTCTGCCGGGTGCAGGGACCCAGCCGACGCGTGTCCAGGGGAACAGGGAACCGGGGCCGAAACTGTCTGAACGCCAACCGATCGCGGATCGCCCATGAGCACCAACCACCACGACCACGAACACGGCTCTCACAACCACGAGCAGTGCCCTTCCAGCAAGAAGGCCGGCCTGCCGGTGAAGACGCCCCGCAAGGTGCTGCCCGAGCAGATCGGCACCACCGGCATGAACTACAGCCGCGGTCTGGACGACGTCGCCGACACCCCCGAGTTCCGCGAGTTCGTCGAGCGTGAGTTCCCCGCCGGCGCCAGCGAGCTGCTCGAGAGCGAGCGTCGCACCTTCCTCAAGCTCATGGGCGCGGGCCTCGCCCTCGCCGGCGCCACCACCCTCCCCGGCTGCCGCCGCCCCGATCACAAGATCCTCCCCTACTCCAAGTCCGTCCCTGAGGACGTGGTCCCCGGCAAGCCCCTGTTCTTCGCCACCAGCATGCCCCTCCCCGGCGGCGGCTGCGAGGGCCTGCTCGTCGAAACCCACGAGGGCCGCCCGACCAAGATCGAGGGCAACCCCCTCCACCCCAACAACCAGGGCAAGAGCAGCGCGTGGGCCCAGGCCAGCGTGCTGGACATGTACGACCCTGACCGCCTCAAGGAGCCCGTCATGCTCCGCGAGGGCGCTGTCTCGCCCGAAGTCGGCGTCACCTGGGACGACTTTGTCGCCTGGAGCGGCCGCCACTTCGCCCAGTTCGCCGGCAATGGCGGCGAGGGCCTCGCCTTCATCTGCGACCGCGTCTCCAGCCCCTCCTTCCAGGCTCAGCGGGCCGCCGTCGCCGCCAAGTGGCCCAAGGCCATGTGGGCCTGCTACGACGCCCTTGAGAACCGCAGCGCCGCCGAGGGCATCGCCCTCGCGCTCGGCAAGCCCGCCACCGAACTGCTCTCGATCGACAAGGCCGAGCGCATCGTCTCGCTGGACCGCGACTTCCTCCAGCACGAGGCCGCCAGCCTGACCAGCGCCCGCCAGTGGGCCCACACCCGCCGCGTGCTCAGTGTCGCCAAGGACGCCGCCGGCCAGCCCGTCACCACCACCTCGGCCGGCCGCATGAGCCGCATGTACGTCGCCGAGTCGATGTTCACCATCACCGGTGCCGCCGCCGACCACCGCCTGCGGCTCAGCCCGCAGCAGGTCTCGTCCATGGCCGTTCGCCTGGCCAAGTTCGTGCTCCTCAAGACCAACGCCAACGCCGCCCTGGTCGCCGCGCTCGACAAGATCAACCTCCCGGCCGACCCCGCCGTCGACGCCGCCGAGATCGAGAGCATCGGCAAGGACCTGATCGACCCCGAGTTCAAGGGCAAGAGCCTCCTGATCGCTGGCGCCAGCCAGCCCGCCTGGGTCCACGCCCTGTGCGTCGCGGTCAACGCCGCCGTGGGCAACATCGGCAAGACCGTCTCCTACGTCCCCACCCCCGCTGGCCTGCAGGGCGACGGCCTGGCCGATCTGGCCGCCCTCACCAAGGCCCTGATCGACGGCAAGATCAACACCGTCGTCACCCTCAACGCCAACCCCCTCTTCAACGCCCCGGCCGAGCTGCGCTTCAACGAGGCCTTCTTCAAGGCCGCCCACCGCATCACCCTCAGCGTCGATGACAACGAGACCGTCCAGGCCAGCACCTGGCGGCTCAACGGCGCCCACTACCTCGAGGCCTGGGGCGACTGCCAGTCCATCGACGGCACCATCAGCCCCATCCAGCCGATGATCGCCCCGCTCTACGGCGGCCGCAGCGCCATCGAGACGCTCGCGATCATCCTCGGCCAGCAGCAGACCGCCGGCTACGACATCGTCCGCAACACCTGGAAGAGCGTCGTCAAGGGCGACTTCGAGCGGGCCTGGCGCCGCGCCCTGCACGACGGCGTCCTCGCCTCTGAGCGCCCCGCCCCCGAGGCCCCGGCGTCCGCCTTCCCCGCCATCGCCCAGGCCGTCGCCTCCGCGACTCTTGCCGCCGCGCCCAGCAAGGACGCCATGCACCTGGCCCTGATCGCCAGCCCCATGCATGACGGCCGCTTCCTCAACAACGCCTGGCTCAACGAACTCTCCGAACCGGCCAGCAAGATCGTCTGGGACAACGCCGCCTACCTCAGCCCCCGCACCGCCAAGGAACTGGGCGTCACCCAGACCCCCGCCACCCGCAAGAAGCCCGCCGGCCGCATGATCGACGTCACCGTCGACGGCCGCCGCCTCCGCGTGGTCGCCTGGGCCCTCCCCGGCATCCCCGACAACACCGTCGTCATCCCCATGGGCTATGGCCGCCGCCGCGTCGGCCTGGTCGGCACCGGCGTCGGCTTTGACGCCTTCGCCATCCGCACCACCGCCGCCCGCTGGTCCGCCGACAAGGCCGCCGTCGCCCCCAACAGCGACGGCGAGACCATGTACCAGATCTCCACCACCCAGGGCCACTGGTACATGGAGGGCCGCGCCCTCATCCGCGAGGCCGACACCCGCCACTGGGCCAAGTTCGGCGAGAAGTTCCTCACCGAGCCCGACACCTACGGCCGCGACCGCAAGCTCTCCTTCGCCGAGCAGCTCGAGGGCAGCGAGGCCATGCACATGCCGTCCAACGTGCCGGTCATGATGCACCCCTATAAGGACCCCGAAGAGCGCAAGAACAGCAAGTGGGGCGGCCGCCAGACCCCCAAGCCCGCCTTCGAGATGAAGCCCCAGTGGGGCATGTCCATCGACCTGTCCACCTGCATCGGCTGCAACGTCTGCACCGTCGCCTGCCAGGCGGAGAACAACATCCCCGTCGTCGGCAAGGTCGAGGTCAACAAGGGACGCGAGATGCACTGGATCCGCGTCGACCGCTACTTCAAGTTCAAGAAGGCCAAGAGCCCCTCTGACGAGTACTCCGTCGAGTCCACCTCCGACCCGGTCGGGATGATCTTCCAGCCCGTCGCCTGCGTGCACTGCGAGAACGCGCCCTGCGAGGTCGTCTGCCCGGTCAACGCCACCGTCCACGGCCCCGAGGGTCACAACTACATGGTCTACAACCGCTGCATCGGCACGCGGTACTGTGCCAACAACTGCCCCTACAAGGTCCGCCGCTTCAACTTCTTCGACTACGGCGTCACCAAGTTCAACGGCGACTACTTCGGCCGCGAGGCGATCGAGAGCGTCGTCCCCGACTTCCTCGCCTCCAGCCCCAACTCCGCACGCAAGGTCAACCCCAACCTCATCCCGCCCCGCGTCCGCGAGAAACTCGACCAGATCAGCAAGATGCAGAAGAACCCCAACGTGACCGTCCGCTCCCGCGGCGTCATGGAGAAGTGCTCCTACTGCATCCAGCGCACCAACGAGGCCAAGATCGAACTGAAGATCAAGGGCTTCCGCGACAACGAGGGCGGCATCCCCGACGGCTTCGTGCAGACCGCCTGCCAGCAGGCCTGCCCCACCAACTCCATCGTCTTCGGTGACATCCTCGACACCGACAACCAGTACACCCTGTCCGACGGCTCCAAGCGCACCGGCAGCATGGTCAACTACTGGCGCAACCACGGCCGCAGCTACCTGCTGCTGGGCTACCTCGCCACCGCCGCCCGCACCACCTATGCCGCCCGCATCAACAACCACAACACCGAACTGGCCGAGGTCCCGGAGACGCCCTTCGGCGATCACCACCCCGGCAGCCCCGATCAGTCCGGCCATGGCGGCTCCGCGTCGCTTGACGGCCGCCCCTTCGTTGACCCGACCAAGACCGGCCGTGACGGGTACGTCATGAGCCTGAGCGTTCTGGGAGTCCAGGCATGAGCGCGATCCACCCTGACCAGGTTTCCGCCGCCAAGCTGGCCGGCATGATGCGGCCCCCGCCCGAGCCGGAGTTCGACCCCGTGACCCGCGACGGGTCGCTGGTCGAAGACCCCGCCGTGCGCGCCCCGCTCGTCCTCGGCAAGGACACCTCCTTCAACGACGTCACCGAGACCGTCTGCGGTTACATCGAGAAGGGCCCCGGCCGCTGGTTCTGGCCCGTCTTCTTCCTGGTCTCCCAGGTCGCCGGCCTCATGCCGCTGATGATCCTCTACCTGATCATCACCGGCGTCGGCGTCTGGGGCCTGAACAACCAGGTCGACTGGGCCTGGGACATCACCAACTTCGTCTTCTGGATCGGCATCGGCCACGCCGGAACGCTGATCTCCGCCATCCTCTGCCTCCTCAAGCAGAAGTGGCGCACCAGCATCAACCGCGCCGCCGAAGCCATGACCATCTTCGCGGTCATCTGCGCCGGCACCTTCCCCGGCGTCCACATCGGCCGCGTCTGGATGGCCTGGATGCTCTTCCCCATCCCCAACTCCAACGCCATCTGGCCCAACTTCAAGAGCCCGCTGCTCTGGGACGTCTTCGCCGTGTCCACCTACGGCACCGTCTCGGCGCTGTTCTGGTTCATGGGCATGATCCCCGACTTCGCCACCCTCCGCGACCGTGCCGCCCTCCGCATCATGCGGGCCAGCGACCCCTCGGTCATGAAGGTCGACCGCATCCGCTGCTTCGTCTACGGCATGCTCGCCCTCGGCTGGCGCTTCAGCACCCGCCACTGGCACCGCTACGAGAAGGCCTACATCCTCCTCGCCGGCATCTCCACCCCGCTGGTGCTCTCGGTCCACTCCATCGTGTCCTTCGACTTCGCCACCTCCATCCTCCCCGGCTGGCACACCACCATCTTCCCGCCCTACTTCGTCGCCGGCGCCATCTTCGGCGGCTTCGCCATGGTGCTGCTGCTCATGATCCCCTCCCGTGAGCTCTTCCCCGGCATGAAGGCCCTGATCACCCTCCGCCACCTGGAGAACATGGCCAAGATCATCCTGGTCACCGGCTTCATGGTCGGCTTCGCCTACGCCATGGAGTTCTTCGTCGCTTGGTACGGCGGCAACCAGTACGAACTCCACGTCTTCCTCTACAACCGCGTCGTCCCCGACTGGGTCGACCCCCGCGGCGCTCCCTACTGGTGGGCCTATTGGTCCATGATCATCTGCAACGTCGTCTTCCCCCAGCTCTTCTGGTTCAAGGCCTGCCGCCAGAGCCCCGTGGTCATCTTCATCGTCTCCGTCGCCGTCACCATCGGCATGTGGTTCGAACGCTTCGTCATCATCGTCACCTCCCTCCACCGCGCCTTCCTCCCCGGCGAGTGGCACATGTTCTTCCCCACCCCGGTCGACATCCTCACCTTCGTCGGTTCCTGCGGAACCTTCCTCACCCTCTACATGCTCTTCATGCGGTTCCTCCCCATGTTCGCCATGAGCGAAATCAAGGCCGTCATGCCCCAGGCCAACCCCCACAAGCACTAAAGCCCCGCCCGATCCCACCTTTCGCCCGGCCCTCGCCGGGCGCGATGACAGGACACTGACCCATGGCCGCAGCCGCCAAGCCACGCATCTTCCAGACCGAGCAGGGCACGCCCATCTTCGGCGTCATGGCCGAGTTCGCCACCCCGGCGGACATCTACCACGCCGCCGAGAAGGTCCGCGACGCCGGATTCTCCGACTGGGACGTCTACAGCCCCTTCCCCGTCCACGGCATCGACGAGGCCATGGGCATCAAGCGCACCCGACTGCCCCTGCTCGTCGCCGTCGTCGGCCTCTCCGGCGCCGTCCTCGGCTTCGGCTTCCAGTACTGGGTCGCCACCCAGGGCTACGCCACCGTCGTCCAGGGCAAGCCCTTCGGCTCCTGGCAGACCTTCGTCCCCGTCGCCTTCGAAATCGGCGTCCTCTTCACCGCCTTCGCCACCCTCCTGGGCATGCTCATCTTCAACCGCCTCCCCCGCTGGCACCACCCGCTCATGTGCAACGAGCGCTTCCTCAAGGTCAGCGACGACCGCTTCGTCATCGCCATCGAGGCGACCGACCCCAAGTTCGACCCTCAGGCCGTTCGCACCCTGCTCCAGAAGGCCGGAGCCACCAGCGTTGAACTGGTCGAGGACAAGTAAGCCCGCAAGCACCTCCCCGCTCGGCCAACCCCAGGCCGCAGCGAACAAGGACGAACCGATGGTTACCGCCCACTCCAACCTGCGGACTCTGACGGCAGCCGGCCTCATCGGCCTGGTCGCCCTCGGCGGCGCCATGGCCGGCTGCCGAGGCGAACGCAGCGACAAGCCGCCCCGGCAGTTCCTCCCCGACATGGACGACTCGCCGAAGTTCAAGCCCCAGACCCAGACCGACTTCTTCGAAGACGGTCGGGCCATGCGGCCCCGTGTCCCCGGCACCGTCGCCTTCGGCGCCTTCTCATCCACCAGCGATGAGGTCGCCACCCCCGACGACTCCGCCGTCGACCAGTACCTCAGCCGCCACCGCGCTGACCTGCTCCGCGACGACACCGCCTTCTACCAGGGCAAGGACGCCTCCGGCGCCTACATCGCCCGCATCCCCTCCAGCGTCCAGGTCACCACCCAGTTGATCGAGGCCGGCCGCAAGCAGTTCAACATCTCCTGCGCCTCCTGCCACGGCTACGACGGCGCCGGCGGAGCCTCCGGCACCGTCGGCCGCCAGTGGGCCTATCCGGTCCCCGGCTTCTACGACCCCAAGTACGCCCTCGGCGCCACCGAGCCCGGCCCCAACGGTTCCACCGTCCCCGCCAAGACCGGCCTGGACGGCTACCTCTTCGACGTCATCCGCAACGGCGTCTGGGACGCCGCCGGCGCCAACAAGATGCCCGGCTACGGCTACGCCATGAGCGAAGAAGTCTCCTGGGGCATCGTCGCCTACATGCGCACCCTGCAGGCAACCCGTCAGGGTTCCCTTGATGAAGTCCCCGGCGAGCGCCGGGGCGAACTTGAGCGCATCCGTGCCGCAGCCGCTCAGCAGCAAGCCGCCGGCGCCGCCGCCGGCCCCGCCGGCTCCACGCCCGCGGGCGACAAGGCCCCGTCCAAGGAGGGCAAGTAATGAGCGACATGACCGCATCGGCTTCCGGCGCCCACGCCCACGATCATGGCCACGCCCATGACGACCACCACCACGCCGACCTGAGCCAGGAGAACACCTCTGCGCCCTCCGGCTGGGGACGCACCTTCGGCCTCGCCATGATCGGCCTGGGCGGTCTGGGCTGCCTGGCCACCCTCGCCTATCCCTTCGTCGCCGGCGGAGAGGGCGACGCCGCCGCCAAGGCCCAGAAGCACGCCGCCGCGTCCTACCACGTCGGCGTCATGGTCGCCCTCGGTCTGGCCCTCGGGCCCATGGCCCTGGTGCTCATCTTCAACCTCGTCAAGGCCGGCTGGTCGGTCACCCTCCGCCGCCAGCTCGAGAACATGGCCTCCCTGGTCTGGCTCCCCGTCCTCCTGCTCATCCCTACCATCGTCGTGGGCGCCATCAAGCCCGGCATCCTCTTCAAGTGGATGACCCCCGGCCTGGCCGAGCAGGACGCCCTGCTGGAGCACAAGCTCCCGTTCCTCAACCCCGTCTTCTTCTACATCCGCCTGGCCGTGTACGCCCTGGTCTGGATCTACCTCGGCACCCGCCTGCTCCGCTACAGCCGCGAGCAGGACATCACCGGCGACAAGTGGATCACCAACAAGGCCGGCCGCACCAGTGCCTGGGGCATCCTCGTCTACGCCCTTGCCGTCTCATTCGCCAGCTTCGACCTCATCAAGGCCCTGGACTTCCACTGGTTCAGCACCATGTTCGGCGTCTACTTCTTCGCCGGCAACATGGTTGCCGGCCTCTCCCTGCTCGTCCTCACCCTCATCTGCATCCGCCGCTCCGGCCGCCTGGTCGGCCTGGTCACCGACGAGCACCTCCACGACCTCGGCAAGCTCTGCTTCGCCTTCACCGTCTTCTGGGCCTACATCGCCTTCAGCCAGTACTTCCTCATCTGGTACGCCAACATCCCCGAAGAAACCGCCTGGGTCCTCCTCCGCGGCGGCGGCAAGATCACCAACGAGTGGACCATCGTCTTCTGGATCCTCCTGGTCGGCCACTTCATCGTCCCCTTCCTCTTCCTCCTCTGGCGGGCCAACAAGCGCAGCTTCACCACCCTGGGCATCGCCGCCTCGCTCCTCCTGGTCATGCACTGCCTGGACATGTTCTGGGTCATCCGCCCCGGCGTGTACGCCCTCGTTCCCGTCAAGGGCGAGATCATCCCCGGCAAGCTCGGCTTCTCCTGGGTGGACATCACCGGCCTCATCGGCCCGGTCTGCCTCTTCCTCGGCTTCCTCGCCTGGAAGGTCGGCTCGAACCCCTTGATCCCGCTCCGCGACCCCCGCCTCCCTGAAGCCCTTCACCACAAGAACTACGTCTGACCTTTCCCGGCACGCTTCCCCACCTGACCTGAACACCCGCGAGCACCCCTCGCCGTACGCGTTGGAGATCGACAATGGCTGGACACGGACACGGTCATGATTCCGGGCACGCCGCTCACGCCGGCGGCACCGATGCGTGGCACACCCACAGCGCCTCCGAGGCCGCTCCGCAGGCGGCCACCGGCGAGACCATCAAGTACGGTCAGGTGCTCTTCTTCGGCATCGCCGGCTTCCTGATCATCGTCGTCTGTGTCGGAGCCACGGTCGTCTACTTCAACTGGTACAAGACCAGCCTCAAGGCCAAGGTTGAAGAGCAGGACGTCCGCGTCCACGTCGAGGCCACCGCCGGCAAGGCCACCGTCGAGGCCAAGCTCAAAGAGTGGGGTTGGGCCGACCCCGCCGCTGGCAAGGTCAAGCGGCCGATAACCAACGCTGCCGAGGCCGTCGTGAAGATGTACGCCGCACCCGCCAAGTGAACCCGGTCGATATAGAATCTTTCAGAAAGTTCTGAAACTACGCAATCTAGTCTCCCGCCCGCTCCGTCAACCCCTGCGACAATCCCCAGCATGACCGCCGCTTGCACCATCCCGACTCAGCCCGCCAGCCCCCGGGGACGGTGGTCGCTGCTGCTCGCCCCGGTGCTGGTGGTCTGCTCGCTGCTCGCCCTCATCGCATCGCCCTCGGTCGCGCGGGCCCAGCTGAACATCCTCCCCGAAGAGGCCAAGGGCCTGGAGATCACCGAGCACCTCGGCCAGCGCATCCCGCTGGATTTGGAGTTCGTTGACGACACCGGCCAGACCGTCAAGCTCGGCCAGTACTTCAACCAGGGCCCCAAGCCGGTCATCCTCGCCCTGGTCTATTTCCGCTGCCCGCTGCTCTGCCCGCTGATGCTCCGCAAGATCAGCGACTCGATCAACAGGCTCGATCTCAACCTCGGCGAGAAGTACAACCTCGTCCTGGTCAGCTTCGACCCCACCGAGGGCACCGACGTCGCCGCCGTCCAGAAGGCCGGCATGCTCGCCGGCTACGACCGCCCGCATTCCGACGCGACCGCCCCCGGTCTGGCCGTCCTCACCGGCCACCCCCTCAGCGCCCGCGCCTTGGCCGATGCCGTCGGCTTCCCCTACAAGTTCCTGCCCAAGTCCGGCGAGTACTCGCACGGCACCGTCATCTTCGTGCTCACGCCCGACGGCACCATCTCCCGCTACCTCTACGGCGTCGACTACCCCGTCGAGACCCTCCGCATGGCCCTGCTCGAGGCCTCGGACGGCAAGATCGGCACCACGCTCGACCGCTTCATCATGTGGTGCTTCCACTACGACCCCTCCGCCGGCGGCTACGTCGTCCAGGCCATGCGGGTCATGCAGATCGGCGCCGTCCTCTGCTCCATCGCCGTCCTCGGCGTCCTCGGGGGCATGGTCGCCATCGAACGCCGTCGCCGCGCCGCCCTGCGTGAGGCCGCCCTCCGCGTCATGACCCAGCAACAACCGCCCCCTCAGCCGCCCGACAAACCCACACCCTGACTCTCCGCCCGCCAACGCCGACGACCGGCGCACAGCGGGCAGGGCCGGTGGATGGGTGGAGGGTGGTAGTGGGGGGGAGTGGGGGGGAGTGGGGGGGAGTTTCGGCAACGACAGCATTCGTGCTCGCAAGCAGTTTTCGACGGAAGCCCAAGCAATGAACACCCTGGCACTTGATAGTTGGCTGCGAGACATCTGGCTCAAGCCCGGCAACAGCAACCTGGCGCCCAGCGTCGACGGCCTGTTCATGTTCATCCTCTGGGTGTGCATCATCAGCTTCATCATCCTGATGGTGCCCATGTGCTGGTGGGCCTTCAAATACCGCCGCCGCCCCGGCCACGTCCAGATGCGGACCCCCAACCACAACACCTTCCTCGAGATCACCTGGGTCGCCGTCCCGCTGGTCATCGTCACCATCATCTTCTTCTGGGGCTTCCACGGCTACATGCACGGCCAGATCGCCTCCAGCCAGGCCGAGATCATCAACGTCGAAGGAAAGAAGTGGAACTGGACCGTCACCTACGCCAACGGCGCCGGCTCCGGCGAGCAGGTCTACCTCGACGCCAAGCGCATCGATGAGAACACCGTCAGCCACGCCTACCAGGCCGTCCCCATCATCGTCGTGCCCGAGGGCCGTCCGGTGAAGTTCATGCTGACCTCCTCCGACGTCATCCACTCGTTCTACATCCCCGACATGCGCATCAAGATGGACGTCTTCCCCAACCGCAAGACCTCCCTCACCTTCACGCCCACCAACGCCGACGCCGCCCTCGATCAGGCCGGCTCGCTCTACACGAGCGCCGCCGACGCCAAGGCCGCCGCCACCGGCAAGGGCCGCGACCACTTCATCTTCTGTGCCGAGTACTGCGGCACCTTCCACTCCGAAATGGCCGCCATCCTCCGCGTCCTCCCCGAGGACGAGTACAACGCCACCCTCACCGAGTGGGCCAACATCGAAGGCAAGTACGGCTTCAACGGCGAGAAGGACAAGGCGGGCCAGCAGCTCCTGCCCATGTGGCAGCTCGGCCAGTGGGTCCACAAGGCCCAGGGCTGCGCCACCTGCCACTCTGTTGACGGCTCCAAGGGCAGCGGCCCCTCCTGGAAGGGCTACTACGGCACCGAGGTCAACTTCGCCGGAGGCGGCAAGGTCGCCGTTGGGCTCTACCCCGGCCTGAGGGACATCGAGTCCACGTGGGACAACTACATCCGCGAGTCCATCCTCGAGCCCGCCAAGCACATCCACGAGGGCTACCCCAACCAGATGCCCACCTACGCCGGCAAGATGAGCGAGCGGCAGATCAACGGCGTCATCGCCTACATGCGCTACCTCGCCGGCAAGACCGACAACATCCCCACCGGCGGCCCCAAGCCCGCCGCC
>Ga0068877_10000825_pt1 | contig 26512 bp, 22 predicted proteins | sample NOAtaG_FD_66437 | JGI IMG/M metagenome (GOLD analysis project Ga0068877, IMG submission 66437) | Freshwater lake microbial communities from Lake Erie, under a cyanobacterial bloom - NOAA_Erie_Diel6S_1000h metaG | ecosystem: Environmental > Aquatic > Freshwater > Lake | place: USA: Ohio, Lake...
GGGGGGGGGCGCCCGCCATCGTGGCGCGCCCCCGCGGGAACCCGCATACGAATCTGGTCGTTGCACCGATAAGGTTTGCGAGTCGCGCACGAAGGCGCACATGACGAACGAGGTTCCCATGAAGAGACAACTCCGCCGCGCCGCCGCTCTCCTCGCGTTCGGGCTCGGGGCGCTGGGCGCCGTGCCGGCGACGGCCGGCTACACCAGCCTCACCGTCTTCGGCGACAGCCTGTCCGACACCGGCAACATCCTGCTGTCCACTGGCGGCGCGATCCCGGGCGCGCCGTACTTCGCCGGCCGCTTCTCCGACGGACCGATCTGGATCGACGTGCTGGCCGCCGGTCTGGGGCTGCCGTCCGGGGCCGTGCCGGCGCTGGCTGGCGGCAACAATTTCGCCTTCGGCGGCGCCCGCACCGGCACCGCGGCGTCGCCACCCGGGCTGCTGGCGCAGTACGGCGGGCTGTGGCAGCCCAGGCCGGGCGCGGCCGACCCGACCGGCCTGTACGTCGTCGTCGGTGGCGGCAACGACATGCGCGACGCGCGCTCGGCCTTCACCGGCAACTCGGCGGCCGATCAGGCGGGCCGCCAGGCCGCTGCGGCCGCCGCGGCCAACAACATCCTGACGCTGGTCGGCGCGCTGGCCGCCGAGGGCGCCAGGCGCGTGCTGATCTCCACGCTGCCCGACCTGGGCGCCACGCCCGAGGCCCTGGCCCTGGGCCTGGGCGCCGCGTCGTCGGACGCCACCGCTCGTTACAACGATCTCGTCAAGGGCATCGAGGCGACGGCCGAGGCCCTGTTCAGCGGACTTGACGTGATCACGTTCGACATGGCGGCCGTGGCCGCGGCGGTGCGCAACGACGCGCTGACCAACGGCGGCGCGGTGTTCGGCATCACCAACGTCAGCCTGCCCTGCGGCGCCTTCCCCGGCTCGACCGGCATCGCCTGCGCCGTGTCGGCGTTCTCCGACGCGCTGCACCCGTCCGCGGTCGCGCACGCGATCATCGGCGCGGCGGCGCTGCACGCGGTGCCCGTGCCGGGAACGCTGGTGCTCGCCGCGCTGGCGCTGCTGCTGGTGGGCGCCGCGGTGCGCCGGCAGCGCCTGCCGATGGCGCGCGGGTAGCCGGGCAGCGGGTCCGCGGGCCCGCTGCGAACCGGGGGCGCGGGCGGGACGGGTGGAAGCGGCGGCGCGTGCCGCCGCCCTATCATCGCCGGCCCCATGAGTGCCGCGTCGCTGAATCCCGCCCAACTGGAGGCGGTGCACCATCTGGCCGGACCGTGCCTCGTGCTGGCCGGCGCCGGCTCGGGCAAGACCCGCGTCATCACGCACAAGATCGCGCGGCTGCTGCAGCACGGCCTGGAGCCGCGGCAGATCGCGGCGATCACCTTCACCAACAAGGCGGCTGCCGAGATGCGCGAGCGCGCCAAGGGGCTGGTCGGCCCGCGCGCGGCGAAGGACCTGGCGATCAGCACCTTCCACGCCCTCGGCGTGCGCATGCTGCGCGCCGACGGCGAGCGGCTGGGCCTGAAGCCCAGCTTCAGCATCCTCGACAGCGACGACGTGCTCGGCGTGCTGCGCGACGCCGGCGGCGCCACCGACAACAAGCAGGCGCGCCACTGGCAGTGGACGATCAGCCTGTGGAAGAACCAGGGGCTCGATGCCGACGGCGCCGAGGCCGCGGCGCGAGACGACGACGAGCGCGTGGCCGCGCGCATCATGCGCCGCTACGAGGAGCGGCTCGCCGCCTACCAGGCGGTGGACTTCGACGACCTGATCGTGCTGCCCCTCAAGCTGCTCGAGCGCGACGCCGAGGCGCGCGCGAAGTGGCAGGCCGCCTTCGGCCACGTGCTGGTCGACGAGTACCAGGACACCAACGCCGTGCAGTACGAGCTGATGAAGGCCCTGGTCGGCACCGACGGCCCCCGCCACCGCAGCGGCCGCTTCACGGCGGTGGGCGACGACGACCAGAGCATCTACGGCTGGCGCGGCGCGACGATCGACAACCTGAAGCGGCTGCCGCGGGACTACCCCTCGCTGCGCGTGATCCCGCTGGAGCAGAACTACCGCAGCACCGGCTCGATCCTGCGCGCGGCCAACGCGGTGATCGCCCACAACCCGAAGCTGTTCGAGAAGAAGCTGTGGAGCGAGCTCGGCGATGGCGAGCCGGTGCGCGTGATCGACTGCGACGGCGAGGAGCACGAGGCCGAGCGCGCGGTCACCCGCATCCAGGCGCTGCGCGGGCAGCAGGGTGCCCGGTTCGCCGATGTCGCGGTGCTGTACCGGGCCAACCACCAGGCGCGCGCGTTCGAGCAGAAGCTGCGCGCAGCGCAGATCCCTTACAAGGTGAGCGGCGGCCAGAGCTGGTTCGACCGCGCCGAGATCAAGGACCTCTGCGCCTGGCTGCGCCTGCTGGTCAACCAGGACGACGACCCGGCCTTCCTGCGCGCGGCCACCACGCCGAAGCGTGGCATCGGCCACCAGACGCTCGCCGCGCTCGGCGAGTACGCGGGCAAGTGGCGGATCTCGATGTTCGAGGCCATCTTCGCGCCCGGCCTGCCCGGCGTGCTCAAGGGCAAGGGGCTGGACGCTCTGCAGCACTTCGCGCGCGAGGTCAACGAACTCGAGCACCGCGCTCGCCACACCGCAGGCGCCGAGGACGCGAAGGCGCTGCTGCTGGAGTGGCTGAAGACGCTCGGGTACGAGCAGCACCTGCGCGACGGCGAGGACAGCCCGAAGCTCGCCGAGGCGCGCTGGAGCAACGTGCTCGACTTCGTCGACTGGATCGCCCGGCGCTGCGGCGGCCAGCTCACGCAGGAGGCGGGCACCTTCGAGAGCGAGAAGCTCACCGTGCTCGACGTGGCGCAGACGATCAGCATCATCATCAGCCTGGCCGAGCGCGGCGACGAGCAGGACGTGGTGACGCTGTCCACGCTGCACGCCGCCAAGGGGCTGGAGTGGCCGCACGTCGTGCTGGCCGGTGTCAACGAGGGCCTGCTGCCCTTCCGCGGTGCCGACGAGGAGATGACTGCCGAGCGGCTCGAGGAGGAACGGCGGCTGATGTACGTGGGCATCACGCGCGCACAGCGCACGCTGACGGTGAGCACGCTGAAGCGCCGCAAGCGCGGCCGCGAGACGGTGGCCGGCGTGCCCAGCCGCTTCGTCGTCGAGATGAAGCTGGACGAGGCGGTGGTGAAGGAGGACCCCCGCGAGCGGCTGCGCCGGCTGCGCGAGGAACTCGCCGCGCGCGGCGCGGCCGCGTCGCCGGCAGCGGGCCGCTGAGGCTCGGTCGCTACTGCGCCACCGGCGACGCCGGGGCGTCCCCCAGCCCGGGCGAGGCCCTCACCTGGCCCTGGGCTTCGACGATCACCGCCTCGGCGCCTGGCAGCGCCGGCAGCAGAGTCATCCCGCGCTCGCCGCCCAGCGCCAACATCGCCTCGGCCAGCGCTGCCGCGGCGAGGCCGTCTGCCGCCCGCACGGCGACGCTGCGCCCCGGCCGCGGGCCGCGGTGGTCGGGGCTTGGTTCCAGCGGCCCGGCCGCCTCGTCGGCCTCGAACCGCGTGATGGCGTCGCCCGGCCCGTGCTGCCGCTCGCGCACGATCGACAGGCAGCCGTCGGCCAGCGCCAGGCGACGGGCCGTCCCCTCTGCACCGGCCGCGTCGGCGAACGGGACGCTCCAGGGCCGGCCGCGGCGGTCGCCGAGGACGCGCGTGTGGCCGCCGACGCTGACGATGGCGTGGGTGGCGCCACGGCGGCGCAGCACGCGCGCCGCGCACTCCACCGCATGGGCCAGCGCAAGGCCGCCGAGGTCGATGCGCAGGTCGGGCGCGTCCAGGCGCAACGTGTGCCGGTCCGGGTCGAGCAGGACGCCGCGCGCGCGGGGCGAGCCCGCGGTCGGCTCCGGCGGCGCCGGGTCCCCGGGCAGCCCGCCGCGCACCTCGGCGGGGGCCGGGCCCGCGGCAACGCGGATGTCGAAGGCGCCGCGCGTCAGCGCAGAGAGTTCGAGCGCGCGCGCGACCAGGCTGTACATCTCGGCGCTCAGCGAGACCGCGCGCTGGCCTGCCTCGCGGTTGATGCGCGAGAGCTCGCTGCCTGGTCGCAGCGGGCTGGTGACACGCTCGACGCGCAGCATCTCCTCGAGTGCGGCCGCGCACATCGACTGGCCGCAGCGCGCGTCGTAAGCCCACGCCTCGACCAGCACGGACACCCCGCCGATCGACTCCTGCCGCCGGCTCCAGCCGCCGCCCGGGGCATCGAGGGGGCCGGGCTCGGTGCGGCGAGCGAAGTCGAAACGCAGCTGGCGGGGCTGTAGGCGGGCAGTCAGCATGGCGAAGAGGGTTGCGTCGCGGTGGCAGCAGGGCGAGGAGGGATGGTGCCGGCTTCCGGCGGCGGCCTTGCCGCGATCTCCGGCGACCGCACCCGTCTTATCGGCGTGATGCAGCGGCGTGCCGTGACTGCACGTGCAGCCCTGCGAGCCGATGTATCCCGCGGTCGCTTCCGACGACCTGCTCCTCCGGCGACCGCCGGTCCGGCAGGCGTGACGCGGTTCACGCGGGCGCAGCACCGTCCGTGCCGACCTGTGCCGGATGTCACCCGTCGTGCCCGCGCTGGGGTCTGCCCAGGCGACGCGCCGCGGAAGCGTTGCGTTACGGTCGCAGGGTCGGCTCGCAAGGTCGGCCGCAAGGTCGCGCCTGCTGCGCCTGTCGCGGCGATGGGCCCGCCCTGCCTGCGGGGCGGCGCTGCCGCCCCCCGTGCCCGGCGCTACATGCCCTTGAACAGGCCGTTGTAGCTGCGGCTGACCTCGAGCCGCTCCGGGTGCCCGCGCACGCTGACGATCTGGCGGCCGCGCAGGTCGCGCGTGACGCCGGCGATGGCCTTGACGGCCACCAGCGTGCTGCGGTGGATCTGCCAGAACTGCTTGGGGTCGAGTTCGTCGACCAGCTCCTTGATCGGCTTGCGGATCAGCGCCTCGGTCTGTGCCGTCTGCACTCGGGTGTACTTCTCGTCGCTGATGAAGAACAGGACGTCGTCGACCGGGATCATCTGGATCGAAGCGCCGACGGTGGCCTGGATCCACTGCAGGTAGCGCGGCGGCGAACCCTCGAGCCGCCCCTGCAGCTGGTGCAGCAGCTGCTGCAGCGGCACGCCGGGCGCCGCGTCGGCCGGCACGTCGCGGCCCTCGGCGCGCGCAGCCAGCCGGCTGCGGATGCGCGCCACGGTGCGCTCCAGCCGCTCGCGCTCGGCCGGCTTCAGCACGTAGTCGGCCACGCCCTGCTCGAAGGCTTCGACCGCGTACTGGTCGTAGGCGGTGATGAAGACGATCTCGGGTACCGGCGCGTCGTCGTCGGCGCCATCTTCCGCGGCCGGCGCCGGCAGCTGGGCGATCCGGCGCGCCGCCTCCACGCCGGTCAGGCCCGGCATGCGGATGTCGAGGAAGACGACGTCGGGGCGATGCAGCTCCACGAGCTCGACGGCCTCGAGGCCATTCCTGGCCTCGGCGACGACCTCGAGCTCGGGCCAGACCTCGGCCAGCCGGGCGCGCAGCTGCTCACGCATCAGCCGCTCGTCGTCGGCCAGCACGGCACGGGCCTGCGCCGGGTTCACGTCGGTGTTCATGCAATCGCCTCCTCGACGGTCTTGTAGGGCACGGTGATCGTCACGCGCGTGCCGCCCGGGCTGTTCTCGGCCACCGTCAGCACGGCCTTCGGCCCGTACAGCAGCTGCAGCCGCTCGCGGATGTTGGCCAGGCCGACGCCCGTGCCGGCGGTGGCCGCCTTGCCGAAGCCGAGGCCGGTGTCGGCCACCGTCACCTGCAGCTTGCCGTGGACGATCTCGGCCTTGACCGCCAGCTCGCCGCCGTCGGCCTTGGGCTCCAGGCCGTGCTTGATCGCGTTCTCCACCAGCGTCTGGATCATCATCGGCGGGAATTCCGCCGACAGCAGGCCGTCGGGCACGTCGATGTGCGTGACCAGCCGCTCCTCCATGCGCACCTTCAGGATCTCGAGGTAGGGCCGGATCACCGCGATCTCGCGCCCGAGGTCGCGCACGCCGCTGGCCCCGCCTGCCCCGCCTGCCTCGCGCATCGTCGGCATGCTCGCGCGCAGCAGCGCGATCAGGTTCCTCTGCATCTGGCTCGCGCGCGCCGGGTCGGTCTCGATCAGGTGGTCGATCGACGCCAGCGTGTTGAACAGGTAGTGGGGCTCGACCTGGGCCTGCATCGCGGCCATGCGCGCCTCCACCACCTGGCGCCGCAGCGACTCGGCCTCGGCCGTCTCGGTGGCCCGTGCGGCCTGGCGCTCGGCCTGCATCCGGCCCTTGTAGGCGTACTTGAGGATCGCCGAGCCGAGGATCCACAGCAGCGCGAGCTGCATCATGTACGGCCCGGGGCCGCCGTCGACGACGCGGGTGCGGGGCGCACGGTCGGCTTGACGGGCCTGCCCGGCCAGTTCGGCCAGCTCGGCCTGCGCGGAGGCTGCGTCGCGCCGGGCCTGCTCGGCCTCGCGTGCAGCTTCCTGCGCGTCGCGCGCAGCCTGCTCGGCATCCGCACGGGCCTCGCGCACGGCCGCCTCCAGGTCGCGGCGCGCCTGCTCCACGGCCTCGCGCAGCGCGCCACCGGTCGCCGTCTCGGGCAGGGTGATGCGGATGCCCTGGGCCGCCGACGCGGCGGCCGCGGCGGCGCGGCTGGCCTCCAGGGCAGCCGAGGCGGCGACGTCGGCCGCCGATGCGGCACGAGCTGCTGGCTTCGGGGTGACGCGGATGCCGTCCTGGCCGATGTCGATCTGCACGCCGACGGTGACGTCGACCGGTTTGGGCCCATCGATGCGGATCGGCAGCTTCTGCGATGCCGCGCCGCTTGCTGGCGCCTTGGGGGCGTCTGCCGTGCGGGCGGGCGGCGCCTCGGCTTGCTCGGTGACCTTCCAGGTGAACAGCGGCAGGTCCTGCAGGATCGCCACCGCGATGATCAGCAGCAGCGCATAGACGGCGAAGCGCCGCCACGACAGCCCGACCAGCCAGCTGGCATACGCGTGGTAGCCGCGCACGCTGGCGGCGGCGAAGCGCTGCCAGCGTGGCTGCCAGCGGCCGGCGGGCGGGAGGGCGGAGGGCGAACTCATCGGACGGGGCTCGGATGCCCGGCACTGTACCGAGCAAAGCGAGACCCGCCAGCGCCCGCCGACGGGAGCGGCGCGCCGGCCGACAGGGTGCAGCGGCGCGCGACGGGCCGCCGCGCCGCTACGCTACACCGCAGCGGACACCGCCGCCAGCAGCAGCGTGACGCAGCCGACGCAGGCCACCAGAAGCAGCAGGGCGCGATCGGCCCGCTCGGCGCGGGCCAGCAATTCCAGCGCGTCCGGCGCACTTTCGCACCTGGGCGCAGGCTGCCCCATCTGCATGGTCTCGGCGAAATCGCTGCGCGGCGTGACGCGGGCGAAAAGCATCGCGGCCTCCGTGTGGCGGCCTGCATGAGCCGCCCAGGAGCCGTTATACGGCCCGGCGCGTTACGGCTCCGTTACCGCCATCCCCTGCTTTGCCGATGCCGGCCGCCCGGATCCGCGGCGAGCCGGGGTCCGCACCGACATGCCCGCCGTGCCCCGGCGCCGTGCCCTCACACCCCCGCGAACAGGTCGCTGCGCGCCGCCTGGGTGATCGCCGCCACGCAGGGGTGCGTGATGCGCCGCTCGACCGAGATGGCGAAGAAGTCCTCGACCAGTTCCTCGCTGCGCCCGACCACGCGAACCTCGTACTGCGCCGAGACCTCCCCTTCCAGCACCGTCGGTGCCAGGAAGATGCCGCGTCCCTCGCGCCCGAAGGCCTTCATCAGCGCACCGTCGTCGAACTCGCCGACGATGCGCGGAGCGAGTCTCTCGCGCGCGAGCCACGCCTCGAGCTGCTGCCTGACCGGGCTCGTGGCGGAGTGCACCAGCAGCGGCTGGCCGTCCAGGCAGCGCGGGAATGGCCCGCCCAGGCGCGCCATCAGCGCCGGGGCGGCGAAGAAGCTCATCGGCGTGCGCCCGAGCTCGTGGTTGAAGGCCTTCACGCTGACGCGGCGCGACAGCGGCTCGTTGGCGATCACGAGGTCGAGCCGGTGCAGCGCCAGCTCGGCCAGCAGGTCGGCGTACTTCCACTCGTGGCAGACCATGCGCACCGGCTCGGTCAGGTTCAGCGCCGGCTCGAGCAGCCGGTAGGCCACGGACTTGGCCACCGAGTCGGCCACGCCGACGCGGAACTCGAGCACGCGCTCGTCGGCGCCGCGCGGCCTGCGCAGCGCGTTCTCCAGCTCGTTGCCGAGGGCGAAGATCTCGTCGGCGTATTTCAGCGCCGTGCGTCCGTCGTCGGTCAACTCGAGCTGGCGCCCCGCCTTGCGGAACAGCTTGCGGCCGAGGCGGTCTTCCAGCAGCTTGATCTGGCCGGAAAGCGTTTGCGGCGTCGTGTGCAACTGCTCGCCAGCGCGGACGATGCCCCCGGCGCGCGCGGCCATCCAGAAGTAGTGCAGGTGCTTGAAGTTCACGGCACCCTCCCGAAGGTACGAGATTATCGAAGTGATCTTCCTATAAGTTCGAATTTACGCGAAGTGATGATGTCCCTAAATTGCGTGTTGTCGTACTTCCCCAACCTGCCCTCCGAGTCCAACCCCCCGGGAGCAAACACCATGCGCATGAGCACCAAGGGCCGCTTCGCCGTCAATGCCATCATCGATCTCGCGCTGCGCGAGGGGGCGGGCCCCGTCGCCCTGGCCTCGATCGGCGAGCGGCAGCGCATCTCGCTGTCTTATCTCGAGCAGTTGTTCAGCCGGCTGCGCAAGGCCGGCATCGTCGAGAGCACGCGCGGGCCCGGCGGTGGCTACACGCTGGGCCGCCCGGCCAACGCGATCTCGGTGGCCGACATCGTGGGCGCCGTCGACGAGCCGGTCGACGAGGGCGCCGAGGCCGACGGCGGCCACACCGGCGCGCTGTGGCAGCACCTGAACGCGGTCATGCTCGACCACATGCGCACCATCACCCTGGACAAGCTGGTGTCCGACCAGGTGGCGCGCGGGGTGACCATCGAGCCGCGACCGGCTCGGCGCGCGATCGCACCGCAGCCGGTCGTCAAGCCGGTGCGCACCACGGCGCCGAACTCGGTGTTCGCCTTCGGCCGTTCGTTCTCGGGCTGATCGCCTCTGACGGCCCGGGCCGCACCCGTCCGGATGCGGCCCCGGTGCCGGGGTCAGGCGCCGCGCGGCCGACCGCCGCGCGGCGCTTCTACCTGTACAGCACCTGCGGCAGCCACATCCCGATCGCCGGGAAGTTGTACAGCAGCACGATGGCCAGGATCTGGATGCCCATGAAGGGCAGCATCCCGGCAAAGATCTGGTTCAGCGTGACGTGCGGCGGGCTCACGCCCTTCAGGTAGAAGGCCGCCATCGCCACCGGCGGCGACAGGAAGGCGGTCTGCAGGTTCAGCGCCACCAGCAGGCCGAAGAACAACGGATCGACGCCGAAGTTGTCCAGCAGCGGGATGAAGATCGGCATGAAGATCACGATGATCTCGGTCCACTCCAGTGGCCAGCCGAGGATGAAGATGATCACCTGGCTCAGGATCAGGAACTCGGTCTTGGTCAGGTTCAGCGACATCACCCACTTCTCGACCAGTTCCTGACCGCCGAGCAGTGCGAACGCGGCACTGAAGATCGCGCTGCCCACGAACAGCCAGCAGACCATGGCGCTGGTCTTGGCCGTCAGCTTGACCGACTCGGTGACCTCGTTGCGCAGCCCGGCCTGACGGTAGGCGAGCAGCGCCCACGCACCGACCCCGATCGCGGCCAGCGCGCCGAAGGCGTGCGAGACCGGCGTGGCGATCACCTTGTCGACGTACAGGATCAGCCAGCCGATGGCCACCAGGGCGGGCAGCCACAGCAGCAGCCAGATCATGAACACCCGGGCGCGGTCGTTGCGCTTGGCGAGCACCGCGTAGATGGCCGCCAGCAGGTAGCCGCCGAACGCGCCAACGGCCGCCGCCTCGGTCGGCGTGGCCAGGCCGAAGACGATGGAGCCGAGCACCGACAGGATCAGCAGGATCAGCGGGAAGAAGCTGGCCAGCAGCATCCGGAAGATCTGCAGCCGCTCGAACGTGAGCAGTCCGTAGAACAGCGCCAGCGCGACCAGGCCGGTGCCGAGCCCGATCCAGTAGTTGCGGGTGACGCCGTGCGACGCCGCGGCCGGTGCTGCCGGAGACGCTGCGGCGCCCGCCGCGGGCGGCTCCTTCACGCCCGGCGAGGCGCCCGGCGGTTCCCGCAGGCCGCCAGCGGCCGCAGCACCCGGGGGCTCCTGCAGGCTGCCAGCCGACGCGCCAGGGGGCTCCTTCAACGCCCCGCCTTGTGCCGCCGGCGGCTCTTGCACCGCGCTGGCCGAAGCGCCGGGTGGCTCCTTCAGGCCTCCGGACGTGGCGCCCGGGGGCTCTTGCACGCTGCTGGGGGAAGCTCCCGGAGGCTCCGCCAAGCCGCCGGCGGACGCGCCGGGGGGCTCCTTCAGGCCGCCGGAGGATGCGCCGGGGGGTTCGGCCAAGCCCGACGGGGCGCCGGGCTCGCGCAGCCCGGTGGCGGCCGCGGCGGGTTCCTTCAAGCTGCCGGTCTGTGCCGCTGGCGCCTGCGCTGCCGGGGGCGCGGCTCCCGTGTCGACGCGCCACGCGGTGATGGCCACGATGGCCACCAGGGCCGCCGGCAGCAGCGCCGCGACCAGCGGCGCGCGCAGTCCGCGGTCGCCACCCGCACCGCGCAGCAGCGCAGGCAGCGCGAGCCGCCCGCCGGCATCGGCGAGGCGCTGCAGCGGCGCCGGCAGATCGACGCGGCGCGCCTCGGCCGACAGCGGTGGCGCCAGCGCCGGCTTCAGCCGCGCGACGATGATGACGTAGAGGATGTACAGGCCCGCCAGCATCAGGCCCGGAAAGAACGCCCCGGCGTAGAGCTGCACGACCGAAACGCCGGCCGTCGCTCCGTAGACGATCAGCATCACCGAAGGCGGGATCAGGATGCCCAGGCAGCCGCCGGCGGTGATGGCGCCGGCCGACAGCCGCACGTCGTAGCCGCCCTTGAGCATTTGCGGCAGCGCGAGCAGCCCCATCAGCGTGACGACCGCGCCGACGATGCCGGTGGCGGTGGCGAACACCGCGCAGGTGAAGAGGGTGGCCACCGCCAGCGAGCCCGGCACGCGTGCCAGCGCCAGGTGCAGGCTGCGGAAAAGCTTGTCGATCAGGTTGGCGCGCTCGACCAGGTAGCCCATGAAGACGAACAGCGGGATCGAGATGAGGACGTCGTTGCCCATCACCTTGAACGCGCTCTGCACCATCAGCGTCAGCGTCAGGCCGACGTTGCGGTCGTAGGCGAGCCAGGTGAAGAGCATGCCCATGCCCATCAGCGTGAACGCCGTCGGAAAGCCGAGCATGATGGCCACGACCACCAGCGCGAGCATCATCAGCCCGAGGTGACCGCGGGTCAGGGTGTCGGCCGACAGCAGCATCACGCCGGTGCCGGCGATGATCAGCCCCATCAGCACGAAGCCGAACCAGAGTTCCTTGCGGATCTTCATCGCGCCGCCCCCTGCCTGGCGGCCGCGTCGGCCTCGTGCGTCACGTACTTGTCCAGCGCAGCGATGTCCTCGTCCTTGACGTGGACCATCTCCTTGAGCTTGTCGACATCGACTTCCTCGACGTCCTGCTCGCGTGAAGGCCACTCGCCGGAGGCGATGCACTGCGCGCAGCGCACGATCTCCACCAGGCCCTGCAGCAGCAGCATGCCGCCGGCCAGCGGGATGACGAACTTGAACGGGTACAGCGGCAGCGGCTCGGCGCTGAAGGTCTGCTCGCGGATCGCCAGCGACTCGCTGGCGAAGGTCCAGCCGGCCCAGGTCAGCGCGACGATGCCGGGCAGGAAGAACAGGACGTAGAGCACAAGATCGATCGTCGCCTGCGTGCGCGGGCGGAAGAAGCCGTACAGCACGTCGCCGCGCACGTGCCCGTTCTTGGACAGGGTGTAGGCGCCGGCCATCATGAACAGCGTGCCATACAGCATGATCTGGGCATCCAGCGCCCAGGCGTGCGGCTTGTTCAGCACGTAGCGGGAGAACACCTCCCAGGTGATGCCGGCCGTGAGCAGCACGATGGCCCAGGCGAAGGCCTGCCCGAGCCAGGTGGACAGGCGGTCGACGAGCAGCAGCAGCGCGCGCATCGTGGATTCCCTCCCGGGAACGGGGTCAATCGATCATGAAAAAGGCCGCCGCTGCGCGTTGCAGGCGGCGGCCCGCTCGGTGGCACTTCGCGGCGGGTCAGCGACGCGCGAAGTAGTGGTTCCAGGCCATCTTGAAGTCGACCAGGTAGTCGTTCTGCCAGGAGCCCGCACGACGCGCGAACGCGCGCTGGCTGTCGAGGACCTTCTTGAACAGCGCGTTCTCGCCGCCCTTCTTCTCCATGATCTTGTCCCAGGCCGCGAGCTGCGCGCGCAGGATCGCGTCGGGCGTCTTGTAGAAGTTGACGCCCGCCTTCTTCAGCTCCTCGTAGTCCTTGGAGTTGCGGTCGACCGCCTTCCAGCTCATGTCGGCGCTGGCGGCCTCCACGGCGTAGTCGATGGTCTTCTTGAGGTCCGCCGGCAGCGCCACGTACTTGGCGCGGTTGAACAGGATTTCGAACTGCTCGGTGCTCTGGTGGAAGCTCTGCAGCATGCAGTTCTTGACCACGTCGGGGAAGCCGAGGATGCGGTCGGACGAGGCGTTGTTGAACTCCGCGCCATCGATCAGGCCGCGGTCCAGTGCCGGCACGATCTCGCCGCCGGGCAGCGGGTTCACCGCGGCGCCCATATCGGTGTACATGTCCACCGCGAGGCCGACGGTGCGGAACTTCATGCCCTTGATGTCGTCGGCCCTGGCGATGGGCTTCTTGAACCAGCCGAAGGGCTGCGTCGGCATCGGGCCGTAAAGGAAGGAGACGACGTCGATGTTGATCGACTTGTAGATCTCCTGCAGCAGCGCCTCGCCGCCGCCGTAGTAGTGCCAGGACAGCAGCATGTTGGGGTCCATGCCGAAGCCGGGGCCCGAGCCCCACAGCGCGAGCGCGCTGTTCTTGCCGTAGTGGTACGCGACGACGCCATGGCCGCCGTCGAGCGTGCCCTTGGCCACCGCGTCGAGGAGCTGGAACGCGGGAACCACCGAGCCGGCCGGCAGCACCTCGATCTTCAGCCGATTGCCCGCCATGTCGTTGATCTTCTTGGCGAAGTCGTTGGCGTACTCGTGGAAGATGTCCCGCGCCGGCCAGGTGCTCTGGAAGCGGAAGCTGATCGTCTGCGCGGTACTGACCATCGGTGCGGCCAGGGCCGCAGTGCCGACGGCGCCGGCGGCGGCGGACTGGAGGAAGCGGCGGCGCGGGGCGGCGGACGTGCTGCGGTCGGTCATCGGGGTGGTCTCCGTGAGGGTTCGAGAGGCCTGTCCTGGACAAGGGCAGGACTGGGCACTATGGGGCGCGGCCGACGAGGCGGGCAACCCGGTCTAACCCGTGGATCGGCGGGGGATGGACCGCGACCCCGGACTCTCGGAGACCGGGGGCACCGTGTGCACGCGCAGCGCCTCGACACCGGCTTCGGCCGCGGCATCGTCCAGCAGGTCGTGCCGCAGCAGGAAGTCGATCGTCACCAGCGCCGCGTCCACCGTCATCCGGCCCGACGTGGCGCAGGCGAGGGCCTCGCCCGGCCCCAGCGCGGCGAACGAGGCCACCTCGCCGTCCTGGTTGAGCGGCACGCGGCCGGGCGACAGTTCGAGGTCGAACGCGTGCAGCCACTCGTGCTGCAGGCCCTCGGCCACGTCGCGGTGCAGCCGCAGCACGCCGGCCGGGCGCGCCGAGGCCATCTCGCCCGGGGACAGGCCCGCCTCCTCGTGGCCCTCGCGCACGAGCGCTTCGCGCGCGCTCTGCCCGGCGGGCACGCCGCCGCCGACGAGGTTGTCGAGCAGGCCCGGGTCGGTGGCCTTGTGCTCCGAGCGGCGCGCGATCCACAACCGTTCGACGCGCCCGTCGGTGCCGCGCACGAAGCCCGTGGCGTGGGCCCCCAGCGTCAGCGTGCCCCAGAAGCGGGCCGCGGCACGCTCGATCGTCGCCAGCGCCGCGCCGCTGCCAGGGTCGAACAGGGCGAACGGCTCGTCGCGCCAGGCGCGGATCAGGCCCTGGGCGCGCAGCGCCGCATGGATCGTCGCCAGCGCCTCGTCACGCGTGGCGCGCCCCGCCCCTGCGGCTGCGCCCGCCCGCAGCGACACGCCGCCGGCGTCCAGCGTCAGCCACTGCGGCCACGCCGCGAGCGCGGGCAGGTGCGCCGCGGCCACCGAGCCGACCTCGAGGCCGTCCACGTGCAGCGGCACGCGCGGCACGCGGCGCTCGCGCGCAGCCCGGAGAGGTGACCAGGTCTCGGGGGACATCGACCCGATGCTAGCGGCGTGCGGGCGTCGCCCCGGCAGCGCCAACGTGGTGACACGGCGGCGTCAAGGCCGCTCGACGGCCGCGCCCCGCGCGTCGGGCGGGGCGCCCGCGCCCTAAGCCACCTCGAACTCGGCGAACGGGTGCTGCACCTCCGGCAGCGCGGCCAGACTCGTGTACTCGCACGCCGCCTCGAAGCGCTTCAACAGCGCCAGGACCTCGGGGTTCGAGTGCGCCGCGTCGATCGCCGCCGGCGACGCCCACTCGAAGGCCTCGACGAGGGTGCCGTCGCCGGCGCGCATGACCAGCGAGGCGCGCATCGTCGCCAGCCCCAGGCGCTGCAGCAGCGGCACGTGCTCGCGCACCACCTCCAGCAGCGCGGCCTCCATGCCGGGCCGCGGCCTGAAGCTCGCCAGCACCGCGCGCGGGCGCTGCCCGGGCGCTGCCGGCGCGATCTCGGCGCCTAGCACGAGCAGGTGGCCGCCCGGCGCGACGACGGTGAACTCGCGCAGGCCCCAGGGCTGGTCGGCCGGCCCGTCGGTGACCTCCGCGCCGCTCGCCACGACGTGGCGGTGCAGCGCGTCGAGGTCGTGGCCGACGTGCAGCCGGGTCTCGCCGCAGGGGGCGATCGGCCCGGCCTCCAGGGACAGGTGGATGAAGACCGGATCGCCCCAGCTGCGGTCGCCGGCCCGCACGCGGCCGTGCACCGGCGGCTCGCCGTGCAGGAAGTCGACCGTGAAGCCGAGGGTGCGGCAGAACCAGTCGGCCGCGGCGGCCACGTCGGGCACGGGCAGCACCGGTTGCACGCCGTGGATCTGGTGGTGGCGGGCGAGGTCGGTCACGGCCCTGGATCGTCCCGCGGATCGTCCGGCCCTGGACAAAGGCGACTGCTGGCAGCCAGGCCGAGGCTGCGCGCGCGGCCGCTCAGGCCGCCTGCCGCAGGCCGCCGGCGCGCCAGCGCTGCATCAGCGCGTCCCACTTGGCGCGCGCGGCCTTCAGGTTGCGCTCCTTGACGTGCCCGTAGCCGCGGATCTCCTCGGGCACGCGTGCGATCTCCGCGGCCAGCGCCCGGTTGTCCGGCGAGAGGGTGTTCAGCAGCTCGTCGATGCAGGCGCGGTACTCGACGATCAGGGCCCGCTCGGTGCGCCGCTCCTCGGTGCGGCCGAAGGGATCGAAGGGCGTGCCGCGCAGGCCCTTGAGCCGCGCCAGCACCGCGAAGGCCGTGCGCATCCAGGGCCCGAACGGCTGCTTGACCAGGTGCCCCTGCGCGTCGCGCCGGGCGATGGCCGGCGGCGCGAGGTGGTGCACGAGCTTGTAGTCGCCCTCGAACATCGAGGCGACCCGGTCGGTGAACGCGCGGTCGGTGTGCAGGCGGGCGACCTCGTACTCGTCCTTGTAGGCCATCAGCTTGAACAGGTAGCGCGCCACCGCCTCGGCCAGCGGCATGCCGCCGCCCGGGGCCGTGCCGAGCACCGCCTCGGCCGCCCGCACCTTGTCGACGAAGGCGGCGTAGCGGGCCGCGTAGGCCGCATCCTGGTAGCCGGTCAGGAACTCCACCCGCGTCCGCACGACCTCGTCGAGCGACGGCTTGCGGACGAGCTGGATCACCTGCTGCGCCTGAAACAGCGCCTGCACCGAAGCCAGGTCGTGCGCGCAGCGCCGGCCCCACTCGAAGGCGGCCTTGTTGCGCTCGACCTGCACGCCGTTGAGCTCGATCGAGCGCATCAGCGCGGCGTGGCCGAGCGGGATGCGGCCCTGCTGCCACGCGTAGCCCAGCAGCAGCGGGTTGGTGTAGATGCTGTCGCCCAGCAGCTGCTCGGCGGCCTGCTCGGCGTCGAAGGCGCCGACGAAGGTGCTGCCCAGGCTCTCGCGCAGCACGGCCTCGCAGCGCGCCGTGGGGCTGTGCCATTCGGTGTTCTTCACGAAGGCCGCGGTCGGCGTGCCGTGCGTGTTCAGCGCCACCCAGGTGCGGCCGGGTTGCATCACCGACAGCGTGTACTTGCTGGCGCCGACGATCGAGTCGCAGGCGATCACGAGGTCGGCCTGCGCGGTGTCGACCTTGCTCGTGTGGATCGCCTCGGGCCGCTCGGCGATCTGCACGTGGGCCCAGGTGCTGCCCCCCTTCTGCGCGAGACCGCCGGCGTCCTGCGTGACGACCCCCTTGCCCTCGAGGTGCGCGGCCATGCCGAGCAGCTGGCCGATCGTGATGACGCCGGTGCCGCCCACGCCCGCCACGACGATGCCCCAGGCGCGCTCGGCCGGTGGCAGCGCCGGCTCCGGGACCGGGGGCAGCCCGTCCAGCGAGCCCTTGGCCTCGCGCCTGGGCTTGCGCAGCTGCCCGCCCTCCACCGTGACGAAGCTCGGGCAGAAGCCCTTCACGCAGGAGAAATCCTTGTTGCAGGTGTTCTGGTTGATCCGGCGCTTGCGGCCGAACTCGGTCTCCACCGGCTCGACCGACAGGCAGTTGCTCTGCACGCCGCAGTCGCCGCAGCCCTCGCACACCAGCTCGTTGATGACGACGCGCTTGGCGGGGTCGGCCATCCTGCCGCGCTTCCTGCGCCGGCGCTTCTCGGTGGCGCAGGTCTGGTCGTAGATGATGGCCGTCGTGCCCGGGATCTCCCGGAAGCGGCGCTGGATCGCGTCGAGCTCGTCGCGGTGGTGCACCGTGACGCCGGGCTCGAGCGGCACGCCCTCGTACTTCTCGGGCTGGTCGGTGACGATCACCAGGCGCGCGACGCCCTCGCTGATCACGCTCTTCATGATCTGCAGCACCGAGTGGCCCTCGGGCCGCTCGCCCACCTGCTGGCCGCCGGTCATCGCGACGGCGTCGTTGTAGAGGATCTTGTAGGTGATGTTCACGCCGGCGGCGATGCTCTGGCGGATCGCGAGCAGGCCGCTGTGGAAGTAGGTGCCGTCGCCGAGGTTGGCGAAGATGTGCTTCTCGTCGGTGAATGGCGCCTGGCCGACCCACGGCACGCCCTCGCCGCCCATCTGCGTGAAGGTGGCGGTGCTGCGGTCCATCCACACGGCCATGTAGTGGCAGCCGATGCCGGCCACCGCCCGGCTGCCCTCGGGCACCTTGGTGCTGGTGTTGTGCGGGCAGCCGCTGCAGAACCAGGGGATCCGGTCGCCGGTGTCGGCCTTGAGCTGCACGAGCTCGCGCTCGCGGGCGGCCACCGTGGCCAGCCGCGCGTCCATCCGGGCGGCGATGTCGGCGGGGACGCCGAGCTTCTTCAGGCGCCGCGCGATGGCCTTGGCGATGATCGCCGGCGTCAGGTCGGCCTTGGCCCGCAGCAGCCAGTTCTCGCTCGGGTTGGGCATGCTCCACTCGCCGCCGGTGGCGTCGCCCTCGGGCTCGTCGAACTTGCCGAGCACGTTGGGCCGCACGTCGGGGCGCCAGTTGTAGAGCTCCTCCTTCAGCTGGTACTCGATGATCTGCCGCTTCTCCTCGACGACGAGGATCTCCTGCAGCCCCTGCGCGAACTCGCGCGTGATCGTGGCCTCCAGCGGCCACACGACGTTGACCTTGTGCAGCCGGATGCCGAGCTGGCGGCAGGTGGCGTCGTCGAGGCCGAGGTCGGCGAGCGCCTGGCGCGTGTCGTTGAAGGCCTTGCCGCTGGCGACGATGCCGAAGCGGTCGCCCTGGCCGCCGTTCGGACCCTCGATCACGTTGTGGTTGAGCCGGTTGGCACGCACGTAGGCGAGCGCGGCGTACCACTTGTAGTCGAACAGGCGCGCCTCCTGCTCCAGCGGCGCATCGGGCCAGCGGATGTGCAGGCCGCCGGGCGGCATCGCGAAGTCCTCGGGCAGCACGATGCGCACGCGCTCGGGGTCGACGATCACCGACGAGGACGACTCGACGACCTCCTGGATCGTCTTCATGCCGCTCCACACGCCGGCGTAGCGGCTCATCGCGAAGGCGTGCAGGCCCATGTCGAGGATGTCCTGCACGTTGCTCGGGAAGAAGGTGGGGAACCCGCAGGCCTTGAAGACGTGGTCGCTCTGGTGCGCGGCGGTGCTGCTCTTGGCGACGTGGTCGTCGCCGGCGATGGCGATCACGCCGCCGTGCCTGGCGGTGCCGGCCATGTTGGCGTGCTTGAAGACGTCGAGGCAGCGGTCGACGCCCGGGCCCTTGCCGTACCAGATGCCGAACACGCCATCGTGCCGGCGCTGCTGCGGGTACAGCTCGAGCTGCTGCGTGCCCCACACCGCGGTGGCGGCGAGCTCCTCGTTGACGCCGGGCTGGAACACCACGTGGTTGGCGGCGAGGTGCTTCTTGGCGGCCCACAGCGCCTGGTCGTAGCCGCCGAGCGGGCTGCCGCGGTAGCCGCTGACGAAGCCCGCCGTGTTCAGGCCGGCGCGGGCGTCGCGCTGGCGCTGCAGCATCGGCAGCCGCACCAGCGCCTGCACGCCGCTCATGAAGGCGCGGCCCGACAGCAGCGCGTACTTGTCGTCCAGGCTCGCCGATTCCAGCGCCTTGCGCACCGACTCGGGCAGGGGAGCGTTCATGGGTGTCTCCGGGGCGGCCTGACCGCGGCGCGCCGTGGCGAGGCAGTGTAGGCAAAGCGTCGTCGCGTGTCTTTTCTTTCGATGCCTTTGCGGGCATGCTTGGCGCAAGCCTGTTTCGCGAAGACACGAAAAGGAGAAACGATGGCGCCCAGGAAGACCCACTCCGGGAAGGCCCTCGGGCCGCCGCCCGGCCCGGCCGCGAGCCGCGGCGCGCGCGCGCTCGCGGCGGCCGGCGCCGAGCCTGCGGACGATGCCGCGCCGCACGGCGCCGCTCTCGACCGCTACGACATCGCGATCCTGCGCGAGCTGCAGCACGACGCGCGGCTGACCAACGCCGAGCTGGCCAGCCGGATCGGCCTGAGTGCCGCGCCGACCTGGCGGCGCGTGCGCTGGCTGGAGGAGCAGGGCTACATCACCGGCTACCGCGCCGAGCTCGACCGGCGTCGCATCGGCCTGGGCGTGCTGGCGTTCGTGCGCGTCGACGCCGAGCGCAACAACGCCGCGGCCACGCGCGCGCTCGAGGACGCCATCCGCGCGCTGCCCGAGGTGGTGGCCTGCCACTACATCAGCGGCGCGGGCACCTTCGAACTGCAGGTGATGGCCACCGACCTCGACGCCTACTCGCGCTTCTCGATGGACGTGCTGTTCAAGCTGCCCAACGTGAAGGACCTGCACACCAGCTTCTCGCTGGGCGAGGTCAAGGCCGGCGGTGCGCTGCCGCTCGGGCACCTGGCATCTCGGTAGGCACGGCGCGCCGTCGCCCGGGCATTCAGCGGCGTGACCGCCGCCGCCGGGGTGATACCCTCGCGCCCTTCGCCGCCGTGCCCGCCTTGCGGAGGCCTAGGCCGATGCGTCGCCTGCTCGACCTGCTGCTCACCACCGACCCGGTGCAACGCGTGCGCCTCGCGCATGCGGGGCTGGCGATGCTGATGCTGGCCGCCGGCGTGGTGGCGATGCACTACTTCGTGGCCGCCGGCGCGGCGCCGCGCCGGCCGGTGGCCTGGTGGACCGCGTTCTCGCTGGGCGGCATGCTGGTCTTCTTCGCGCTGATCCGCAGCGGCTGGTCGGCGCGGCTAGCCGAGCCGTCGATGACGGTGGCGCAGATCGTCTACGCGCTCACCTGCGGGGCCGCGGCCTACGCGCTGCTCGGGCCGGCGCGCGGCGGGGTCTTCCCGCTGGTGATGGTGGTGCTGATGTTCGCGATGTTCGCGGCCACGCCGCGGCAGATGATCGGCGTCAGTGCCTATGCGGTGGTGCTCTACGGCGCCGTGATGCTGACGATGGCCATGGCGCGACCGCAGGTCTACCCGCTGGCCATCGAGGCCGGGCACTTCCTGATGATCGCGACGATGGTGCCCGCTGCCACCGTGCTGGCTGCGCGCGTGACGCGGATGCGCGAGCGCCTGCGCCTGCGCCGCGACGAGCTGGCGACCGCGCTGGAGCGCATCCGCGAGCTGGCCACCCATGACGAGCTGACCGGCCTCGTCAACCGTCGCCACATGCGCGAGCTGATCGCGCAGGAGCACCAGCGCTGCGTGCGCAGCGGCCATACCTTCTGCCTGGCGCGGCTGGCCGTCGACGGCTACGACGCCCCGGACGGTGCGCAAGCGCCCGCGGCCGCGGCGCTGCTGCTGCGCGGCGTCGCGCAGGAGGCGGTGCGGCACGTGCGCGGCGCCGACCTGGTGGCCCGCTGGGACGGCGGCCACTTCGTGCTGATGCTCCCCGACACACGCGCGGCGCTGGCGCGTGGCGTCGTCGAGCGGATGGTGCAGCGGCTCGCGGCGGCCGACCTCGCGCCCGGCGCGCGGCAGGCCGGCGTGACGCTCTCGGGCGGCCTTGCCGAGCACCGCGCGGGCGAGAGCGTGGAGCAGACGCTCGAGCGCGCGGGCGCGGCCCTGACCGAGGCCCGCGCCGAAGGCGGCAACCGGCTGCGGCTGGCCTGAGCGCACGATGCGAAGCGCCGCGTCCGGCCGCCCATGCGTGGAGCGACGCCACCCTGAACTTCGCGCAAGAGGAGAGGACACCCGATGTGGCTGCTGATCCTGGAGGCCGCCGCGGCGCTGGCCATCCTGCTGTTCCTGGTCTGGTGGACGATGTTCTCCGGTCGGCGCGGCGGCGAGCGGCAGGACGAGGCCGGTGAGCGCGATGCGCCCGACGGGCGCGCCGCCGGCGACCCGGGCGCGGACCCCGCCCGGGGCCACGGGCGCGAAGGCGCCCCTGAAGGGCGAAGCGAAGGCCGCGACGACGGCGACCGCGACGGCGGCCGCGCCTGAGCCCGACGCCCGGTCGCCTGCGGCGTGTGCCGCCGCACCCGGCCGCTGCGGCGGGCGACGGCGCAGGCTCTTGCGCGCTCAGGCCGGAGGCCGCACGAAGTCCAGCGGCCGCGACCACATCCGCCGCCGGATCGCCACGCGGATGCGCGCGCGGTCGGCCACGTGCACCCCGCGTGACCGCAGCGCCACCTTGAAGGCGAGCCAGAAGCTGACGCCGACGTTGAGCACGCCGGTGACGGCGATGCCGGCCACGCACCACCAGAACGCCGGTTCCGCCAGCAGCGCCAGCCCGAGCGCGCCCAGCGCGGCGCCGAGCTGCCCGGTGGACAGCGTCACGTGCCGCACCTCCACCGGCAGCCCGACGAAAGCCAGCAGCGCGGGCGCCAGGCCGAGCATGAAGCCGAGCGACACGTTGGCCGCCAGGCCCGAGATGTGGCCGCGCCACCATGCCGCCCAGCGCGCCGCGCGCGGCGCCCCCAGCAGCGCCACCAGGCGCGGGTTCCAGGCCAGCGCGCTGTCCAGCCGGTGGAACACGAACCAGTTCTCGGCCCAGCCCGCCACCAGCGAGCTGGCGAACAGCAGCACGCCGGTGAAGGCGGCGAACAGCACGGTCGGCCCGAGCAGCGTCAGGCTGTGCAGCACGTACTCGCCCTGGCCGGGACCCACGGGCGGGGCGCCGTGCAGCGCGCCGGCCAGCCACTGCACCGCCAGCACCAGCGGGCCGCACAGCGCCAGGTTGCCGACGATCCCGGCGGCCTGCGACCGGATCAGCTGCGCCACCCGGTCGACGAAACCCTCGATCTCGGCGTCGCCGGCGGCGCGACCGGCGGGCAGCGAAGCCGCCAGCGCAGGCGCCGTCATCGCCGGCTGCTTGGTGGCCACTGTCCAGTGCAGCAGCATCACGACGACGAACGACAGCGCGTAGTTGGCCCCCGCCCAGAAGCCGGTCCAGAAGGCCCCGAGGCCGAGCGCGGTGATGCCGAACTTGACGAAGGTCGTCCCGGCGATCACCGCGCCGCCGCCGGCGGCGCGACGCAGCATGTCGCGGTACTCGGCGCGATCGCGGGTGATGTAGTGCTCGCCGGCCTCGGCGTTTCGCTCCGCCACCTGCCGCGCCAGCAGCGAGTAGCTGCGCCCGAGCAGCGCGCGCACGCTGCCGGCCTGCTCGAGCGTGGCGGCCAGGTGGGCCAGCAGCGAGCGCCACTCGGGGCCGGGGGCCGGCGCCAGCACGCAGGCGAGCAGCCGCTCGATGCGGTCGGCGCGGCGCTCGAGCTGCTCGAGCTCGAACACGATGTCGGCCGAGACGCCGAAGCGCTCCAGGTGCGCCGGAACGGAGGCGGCGGCGCGCCGGCAGGCCTGCAGCAGGGCGCGCATCCAGGTCGCGGCCTGCAGCGCGTCGCCGGTGCGGCCGTCGCGCAGCGCGTGGCGCAGCGAGGCGGCCGCCTCGCCGAGCTGGCCGAAGGCGTTCTCGCCGCGCAGCGAGCGGTCCATGCGCAGCCGCAGCGCCGGGGAGTGGCCGGCGGCCTGCACGGCGCCGGCCAGCAGCCCGATGGCCTCGATCAACGGCCGGCGCCAGTCGGCCCCGGCCAGCAGGACGCCCAGGCGGTCGAGCAGCTCGGCGTCCAGCGCCTCCAGCCATCGGGCGTCGTCGGGCCTGGCCAGCAGCCGGAATAGCGCCGCCAGGTCGTCGGTCTCGGGCGTGCCCGGCAGCCAGCGCGTGTGCAGCCGGTCGACCAGCTCGCTGGCGATCGAGCGCCGTGCGCCGAAGCCGAAGTCGGCAAACAGAGACGGCGCGTCGATCTCGCGCCAGAACGCCGCCAGCAGCCCCTGCACGCGGGCCCGCGTGTCGGGGTGGTTGTCGAGCATGTTCAGCAGCAGCCGTAGGCGCAGCAGCGGCTGCGGGGTCGGCGCGGGGGTGCGCGTCGCGGCCTCCGCCGCGGTGCCCGTCGCGACCTCGGCCGTGGCCGGTGGTGCGGCCGGTGGTGCAGGCGCCGGCGCCGCGCGCGGCGCCTCGTGACGGAGCCACTCCGCCAGGCGCACCAGCCACAGGTGGCGCTCGGCCTGCGCAGCCTGCGGGTCGGCCGCGTTGACCAGCGCAGTCAGGTCCCAGGCGGCGCCGCCGGATCGCGTCATCGGAGGGGCCTCTCAGCCTCTCAGTGCAGCAGGCCCGGGAACACGAGCTCGAAGGGCGGCACGTCGGCCTCGAACGGCCGCGCGTCCTCCGTCATGCAGAAGTAGGTGCCGCGCATCCGGCCGTGGGGCGTGGAGATGCGGGTCCCGCTCGTGTACTCGAAGCTCTCGCCGGGCTTGAGCAGCGGCTGGCGGCCGACCACCGCGAGGCCGCGCACCTCCTCGTCGCGGCCGTCGGCGTCGGTGATGACCCAGCGCCGCGCGACCAGCTGCGCCGTCACGTCGCCGCTGTTGCGGATGGTCACGGTGTAGGCGAACGCGAACGGCCCGTGCGGTGGGCTGGACTGCTCGGCGACGTACTGCACCTTCACCGTGCAGGTGAACTCGGGTCGGGCCATGCGGGCGATTCTAGGCAGGGGCTTCCTAGAATCGCGCCATGCCCACCCACCGCATCGCCCCCAGCCTGCTCTCGGCCGACTTCGCGCGCCTGGGAGAGGAGGTCCGCGACGTCATCGCCGCCGGCGCCGACTGGATCCACTTCGACGTGATGGACAACCATTACGTGCCCAACCTCACCTTCGGGCCGATGGTGTGCCAGGCGCTGCGCAAGCACAGCACGGTGCCGATCGACGTGCACCTGATGGTGCAGCCGGTGGACGCGCTGGCCACGGCGTTCGCCCGCGCGGGCGCCGACCTGATCAGCTTCCACCCCGACGCCGGCCCGCACGTCGACCGCACGCTGCAGCTGATCCGAGCCGAGGGCTGCCGCGCCGGACTGGCCTTCAACCCCGCGACGCCGCTCGACGTGCTCGAGTGGGTCATCGACAAGGTCGACCTCGTGCTGGTCATGAGCGTCAACCCGGGCTTCGGCGGGCAGGGCTTCATCGACTCGGCGCTGCGCAAGGTCGAGCGCGCGCGCCGGCTGATCGACGCCAGCGGCCGCGACATCCGCCTGGAGGTCGACGGCGGCATCAAGGCCGACAACATCCGCCGCGTGGCCGACGCCGGGGCCGACACCTTCGTGGCCGGCAGCGCCGTGTTCGGCGCGGCCAGCTACGCGCAGGCCATCGGGGCGATGCGCAGCGCGCTCGCCTGAGAGGGCGTCGGGGTCGGTAGCCAGGGCGGCGCGTTCGTGGCATCGTGCGGGCCTCGTCCTTCCCGCTGTCGAGAGGTGCGCATGAACCGCCTGACGTGTTCGCCTTCGCTTCGCATGCGCTGCGCCGGGCTGCTGGCGCTGTCCAGCCTGCCCGCACTGGCGCAGGCCGCCACCGCGCCGGCCGTCCACCAGCTGTGGGTGGCGCACCTGATGTGGGCTGGCCTGTTCGGCCTGCTCGGCTTCCTCGCCGGGCGCAACCTCGCGCTGGCCGGCATGGTGGTGGTGGCCGCGCTGGCGTACGCGTTCGGACGCTTCGCCGGGGCCGAGCCGCCGCCCGAGGTGCTGCAGGCGCTCGGCCCGCGCTACCCGTTCCACCAGCAGGCCAGCGCCCTGCTGGTGCCGCTGCTCGCGGTGGCCGGGGCCGGGGCGCGCCGCACCTACTTCGCGCACTGGAGCCTGCGCGACTGAGCAGGGGCGGGGCCCGCGGCCGCCGGCCCCGTCGCAGCCGCCTCCCGCTGCGGCATCGCCCGGGGACCCTGACGCCCGGGCCCGGACCTCGAGCCCCGAAGCTCGGGATCCTCGCGCTCGGTCTGCCGCTCCGGGCCGGCGCTCAGGCCTGGCGGTCGATGCGCCGCGCCAGCACGACCGAGGTGGTGGTCTTGCGCACGCCCTCGATCGCGCCGATCTCGTCGAGCAGCGCGTCGAGCCGGGCCGGCGTCTCGGCGTGCAGCAGCGCGAGGTAGTCGGACTCGCCGCTCACCGAGCACAGCAGCCGCAGCTCGGGCAGCGCGGCCAGACGCAGCGTCACGTCGCGCCCGGCGCGCGGCTCGGTGACGATGCCGACATAGGCCTCGACGCCGCGTTCGTCCTCCAGCGCCGCCAGCCGCACCGTGTAGCCGACGATCACGCGCTGGCGCTCCAGCCGCGCGATGCGGGCCAGCACCGTGGTGCGCGCCACGCCCAGCCGGCGCGCGAGCTCGGCCGCGCTGGCGCGGGCGTCGGCCTGCAGCAGCGCGATCAGGCGGCGGTCGAGTTCATCGAGGTTCATCGGTTCGCTGCCTCCGCGCCGCGCCTGCGCCGCACGAAGGACACCGGGCGCGGCGGCGGACGAGTCCGCCGCCCGGGGCGCGCGAATCGAATCATTGCATCGTCGAATCGTCGAAGCAAGCAAATGCTTCGACGAAATACATGTTTCATGTGTCGTGACCGAGATCTACAGTGACGGCATCGACCCACCCGCTACACATCGGAGTACACCTCATGCGCCTGGTCCTGCTCGGAGCCGGCCACATCGGCCAGACCATCGCCCGCCTGCTCGGCCGCAGCGGCGACTACCAGGTCACCGTCGTCGACCGCAGCGCCGAGGCGCTGGCGCTGCTGGCTGGCGAACCGGTGCGCACGCTGCGCCTGGAGAGCGCCGATGCCGAGGCCCTCGCCCGCGTGCTGGACGGGGAGCAGGTGGTGGTCAACGCGCTGCCGTACCACCTGGCCGCGCACACCGCGGCGCAGGCGCGGGCCGCCGGCTGCCACTACTTCGACCTCACCGAGGACGTCGCCGCCACGCGCGAGATCGTGCGGATGGCCGAGGGCGCACAGACCGCCTTCATGCCCCAGTGCGGCCTGGCGCCCGGATTCATCGGCATCGTCGCGCACCACCTGGCGCAGGGCTTCGACGCGCTGCACGACGTGAAGATGCGCGTCGGCGCGCTGCCCGCCTTCCCGACCAATGCCCTCAAGTACAACCTGACCTGGAGCGTCGACGGGCTGATCAACGAGTACTGCCACCCCTGCGAGGCCATCCGCGACGGCCATCGCATCGAGGCGCTGCCGCTCGAGGGCCTGGAGCACTTCTCGCTGGACGGCATCGAGTACGAGGCCTTCAACACCAGCGGCGGCCTGGGCACACTGTGCGAGACGCTCGCGGGGCGGGTGCGCAACCTCGACTACAAGAGCGTGCGTTACCCGGGCCACCATGCGCTGATGAAGGTGCTGCTCGAGGAACTGCGGCTGGCCGACGACCAGGAGACGCTCAAGACCATCATGCGGCGGGCGATCCCGAGCACGATGCAGGACGTGGTGCTGGTG
>Ga0068877_10000830_pt1 | contig 26470 bp, 23 predicted proteins | sample NOAtaG_FD_66437 | JGI IMG/M metagenome (GOLD analysis project Ga0068877, IMG submission 66437) | Freshwater lake microbial communities from Lake Erie, under a cyanobacterial bloom - NOAA_Erie_Diel6S_1000h metaG | ecosystem: Environmental > Aquatic > Freshwater > Lake | place: USA: Ohio, Lake...
CCGCGCCGCCCCGGGACGCCCGGGTCACGCGGGTGTTCCGCAACCTGGCCTGGATGGGCAACCCCTTCGCCTACATGGCCATGAACACCCTGATCGCCGTGGTGCCCGGGATTGCCGGTCGGGCCGGGTTGGGCATCGAGGAGGCGGGCCGCCTCATGTCGGCCTGGTTCATCGTGCGGACGCTGACCTTCGCCATCCTCTGGGGTTGGCACGGCTGGCATTACCGGATCGGCTGGTTCCTGGGCTCGTTCCTGCTGCTCATCGGCGGATTCGTCGCCGTGATGACCGCGCGGGAGGTCTGGATGCTCCTGGTCGCACAGGTCGCCTTCGGCTGGGGCACCGGCCTGATCTATTATTCCTCGCTCTTCTACGCGATGGATGGCAGCGACACCCACGGCGAGCACGGCGGCATCCACGAGGCCTTCATCGGCCTGGGCATGGGCTCCGGACCGGCCATCAGTGCGCTGGGACTCTGGCTCTCGGGGACACCGACGGCCCCGGCCGTGGCCGTCGGTGCGGCGCTCGTCGGCGGCTGGGCGTGGTGCTGGACCGTGTCCCGAGGGACCCGCCGTCCGGAGAGTGCCGGTTGACCAGACCCCAGGAACGGCGACTGTCCCCTCGAAACCGGGAATGTCTCCCGGAGGTCTCGCCTACCGATGGTCATTCCCACCGCATCGTCCCGGTCCGCATCGTCCCGGCCCAAATCGTCCCGCCTGGGATGCGACCACGGCTTCACCCTGATCGAACTGCTCGTGGTGGTGGCCATCATCGGCATCCTCACGAGCATGCTCCTGCCGTCCCTGGCGGCGGCCAAGGGATCGGCCCAGCGCATCGCCTGCCTGAACCACGAGAAGCAGCTGGGGCTGGCGCTGCACCTCTACGCCGGCGACCACGCCGGCCGGTTCCCGCCCCGGCTGGTCACCAACCGCTGGTGCACGACGCTCCGGCCCTACTATCAGGACCTGAAGATCCTGAAGTGCCCGGTCGATTCCGGGGCCCGTGGCAGCACCAACGTCCCCGGAGCGGGAAACCGTGTCGCCGAATACGCGCCGCGCACCTACCTCATCAACGGCTTCAACGACTTCTACCGCCGCCGCGTGGGGGCCGGGCAAATGGGCGAGTTCCGGCTCCAGGGCAACGGCGAGGTGGTCATCGGCGAGAACGACATCCCCGAGCCCTCTCAGACCGTGAGCTTCGGGGAGCGTGACTCCAGCCGCGTGGTCCACTTCCACATGGACTTCGACGCGCTCGACGATCTCAGCGCCTTGCACCAGAACCGCCACGGCACCTCGATCAAGACCGGCCGGGGAGGCGGTTCCAACTACGCCATGGTCGACGGCCACGTCGAATTCCTGCGCTACGGCCGATCCTTCAATCCGATCAACCTCTGGGCGGTCACCCCCGAGGAGCGCAACGCCGGGGTCTCGCTGCCATGAACCCGAATCGCCGCGCCTGGACCCTTGCCGTGCTGGCCGCCTTCCTGGCGGGCGCCTACGTGGTGGTGTTCACCGACTGGACATCCCCGCAGCCCATCGAGATCGCGTCGCAAATCCGCCCCGTGATCCAGCCCCCCCGGTTCGGTCGTCGCGGGTCACGACCGCCCGACACGACGGCCGAAAAACCTGCCGACCGGGCCGCGGAACCCGAGGCTTCCTCCGGCGTGGCCCGCGTGACCTTCAGCCTCGACGACCGCTACCGCCTCACCTCCGTACGCGTCCACGCCCTGGATGCACAGGGCGAGCCGGCCAAGAAGGTCTGGGATCTGACCGGCAAGAGCCGGCAACTGAATTCCCTCATGTACGGCATGAACCCTGCCGGAATGTCGCCGACCGAGGGCTCCGACGGAACCGCCGCACCGCTGGAAGCCGGCGTGACGTACCAATTGGAGATCCGGGCCGGGCGCCGGACCGGCACGCATCGCTTCCGCACCGCCGCCGTCCCTCCCGCCGACCGCTGAGCGAGCCTTGGGAGGCGGACATCCTTTCACCCCCGCGCGCAGCGCGATGGCTCTCGGCTGGGAGAGTCTCCCCAGCGAGCGGAGGCCCCACCCGCTCCGCCGCCCCCACCCCCTACCGACTCTTGTCCTCGAATGCCAACCGGCTAGGATGCGTCCCATCGCCAGCATCCCTCAACGCACTCCCATCATGTCCAATCAACAGCCCTCCACCCCACAGCCCGGCGCATCCCGGCGCGAATTCCTCAAGCGCACCGCCGCCGCCGGCGGCATCGCCGGCATCCTCGCCAACCAGCCTGCCGCCGCGGCCAACACCCTCACCAAGCTCGCCGCGCCCTACGCCGGCCGGGTGATCGGCGCCAACGACAAGATCGTCGTCGGCTTCATCGGCGTCGGCAACCAAGGCGGCGGCGCGCACGTCGGCCTGAACCTCGAGCATTACTCGGAGAACAACGTCGGCCTCGCCGCCGTCTGCGACGTCTCCCAGCACCGCGTCGACGACCACGTCGCCAAGATCGAGAAAAAGACCGGCACCAAGCCCGAGGGCTTCGCCGACTTCCGCCGCCTGCTCGAGCGCAAGGACATCGACGCCATCTTCTGCGCCACCGTCGACCACTGGCACACCAAGGTGAGCTGCGAGGCGATGGACTCCGGCAAGCACGTCTACGTCGAGAAGCCGATGACCCGCTACCTCGCCGAGGCCTTCCAGATCCACGACGCCTGCAAACGCACCGGCAAGCTGGTGCAGGTCGGGTCCCAGGGCTGCTCCGACCGCAAGTGGCACAAGGCCGCCGAGTGGATCCGGGCCGGGAAGATCGGCCCCATCGTCATGAGCCAGGGCAGCTACATGCGCAACAACCCGCACGGCGAGTGGAACTACACCATCGCCCCCTGGGCCAAGCCCGACGACATCAACTGGAAGATGTGGCTCGGCGAGCAGATCAAGACCGCCCACGGCTTCGATGCCGACCACTACTTCCGCTGGCGCAAGTACTACCCCTATTGCTCCGGCCTGCTGGGCGACCTGTTCCCGCACAAGCTGCACCCGTACATGCTCGCCACCGGCAACCCGGAGTACCCCGTCCGCGTCGCTGCTGTCGGCAGCAAGGCCTTCAAGACCGACCTCAACCAGGTCGGCCGCAAGCCGGAGCAGGCCACCCAGTACGTGCGCGACGTCGAGGAGATCATCCAGCTCATCGCCGAGTTCCCCAGCGGCTACGTCATGCACATCACCTCCAGCACGGTCAACGAGGTCGGGTCGTCCGAGATGATCCGCGGCCACAAGGCCACCCTCACCATGGGCGGCAACAAGGTGCAGCTGAACCCCGAGCGGCCGTTCGCCGAGGACATCGAGCCCGAGACCAGCGAGGCCTTCCCCGGCGAGAGCGTCGCGGCCCACCACAAGAACTTCTACGAGTCCATCCGCGCCAACAAGCAGCCCAACGCCGGCATCGACCTCGCCACCAAGGTCCAGACGGTCATCTCGCTGGCCGAGATGTCCGACCGCCTTGGCGTCATGTGCTACTTCGACGCCAAGACCCGCAAGGTCACCGACAAGTCCGGGCGTGAGATCGCGCCGCTGACCTACGGCTGGGACAAGAACTCCTGAGGCGGTCACTGGCGGATTCCGAATGTCCCCAACACACGGCGGACCAGCCCTCCGGGGCGGGTCCGCCGTGTCCGCTTCCGCCGAACCCCGGCAACCGACACGCAACGATCCTCGTGGGACACTCTTGGGATTGCCCGACGCGGCGCGAACGGGTTGGCTTCCGGGCATGAGTTCCCGCTCCGCCGCCTCCCGCCCGGTCTCCTGCGTCGCCCCGGACTGGTGGGACTACACCACCCTCGACCCTGAGCTGGTGGCCGACGCCGCCGCCCTCACCCCGGAGAAGATGCGGCGCCTGTCGCGCCCCGGCTTCCAGGTGACCCTGTACGACACCCTCGAGGAATTCTACCTGGCCGAGGCCCTCGAATACATCGCCGCCTGGAAACAAAGCACCGACGACAACCCGGTGGGCATCTGCGGCCCCATCGGTCCCACCGAGCAGCTCCCGCTGGTCGCCCGCATCGTCAACGCCCTCGGCCTCGACATCCGCTCTGCCCATTTCTGGGGCATGGACGAGTGGGTCATCGACGGCAAGGAGGCCCCCGCCGACCACCCCCTGTCCTTCGAGAAGGCCGACCGGGAACTGTGCTTCCATCGCATCGCCCGCAAGCAGGTCATGCCCGACGCCCACCTGCACTTCCCCAAGGCCGACACCCGGGCCTATCGGGCCTCCTGGGACGCCGGGGTCCGCTGCGCGGTCATGCAGGGCGGGCAGGGCGACGTGAAGCACTGGGCCTTCAACGATCCCGTCCGCCGGGCCGGCAAATACCGGCACGCGCCGCCGACCCCGGAGGAGTACCTGAAGCTGGGCACCCGCGTCGTGGACCTGCACCCGCTGACCATCGCGCAGAACGCCCGGACCAGCGGCGGCGGCAACGTGTCACTGGTGCCGACCCAGGCCATCACCGTCGGCCCGGTCGAGACCTGGAAGGCCGAGGCCGTGTCCATCTGGCATGCCGGGCAACATGACAACCCCTTCGGGCAACGCCTCACCTGCCTCATGATCGCCAAGGGCCTCGTCGACACCTCCGTGCCCATGTCGCTGTTGGCCCGGCACCCGAACGTGCGGTTCAACTACTACCGGGGCGGCATGGGCCGCTGCGCCGTCGAGATGCACTGAGGCGCGTCGATTCCGCGGGCGGGAAAACGAACAGGGCCGACGGGCTGGACGCCGTCCAGCGCTCATCGGCCCCGAGGATCGGCCAGGTACGGTCAGTGGGCGACCACACCCTGCGCCGCCGCCAGGTCCACCTTGCGCTGGTTCAGGCTCCGGAAGAACTCGTAGCCTTCGCGGCAGCGCCGCACCAGCACGCTCTTGTCCTCGAGCATGGTCTTGATGATCCGCAGGATCGGACCCGGGCGCAGGTAATACTGGCGGTAGAAGCGGTCCACCGACTCGAAGATCTCGTCCTTGGACAGGCCAGGATACTCGAGGGTGGACTGCTGGAAGCCGTCGCCGTGGACGATGTCGGTCTTGTCCTTCTTGGAGAACCAGCCGTTCTGGCGGGCCATCTCGTAGAGCTCGGTCCCGGGATAGGGCGCGGCCAGCGATACCTGCATCGAGAACACATCCAGATCCTGCGCGAAGCGCATGGTCTGCTCGATGGTCTCGGGCGTCTCGACCGGCAGCCCGAGGATGAAGGTGCCATGGATCACCACCCCCGCGCGGTGGCAGGCCTTCGTGAAGCGGCGCATCTCATCGGTGGTCACACCCTTCTTGATGCGCTTGAGGATGTCGTCGTTGCCGGACTCGTAGCCCACGAGGAAGAGCCGAAGGCCGCAGTCCTTGAAGAAGCGGATGGTGTCCTCGTCGAGATTGGCCCGGCTGTTGCAGCTCCAGGTCAGGCCCAGCGGCGCGAGCTTCTTGGCGATCTCGCGGGCCCGGGGCAGGTTGGCCGTGAAGGTGTCGTCATCGAAGAAGAATTCCCGGACCTGGGGGAAGAGCTTCTTCATGTAGGCCATCTCGGCCGCCACGTTCTCGGCCGAACGCACCCGGTACTTGTGGCCGCCGATGGTCTGGGGCCACAGGCAGAAGGTGCACTGGGCCGGACAACCGCGACCCGTGTACATCGAGATGTACGGGTGCATGAGGTAGCCGATGAAGTATTTCTCGATCTCCAGGTCGCGCTTGTAGACGTCGGCCACCCAGGGCAGCGCGTCCATGTTGTGGATCAGCTCGCGCTCCGGGTTGTGGATGATCTTGCCCTCCTTGCGGAAGCTCAGGCCGGAGATGGTCTCAAGGGCCCGGTCCTCGCAGACCTCCTTGCAGGTGAAGTCGAACTCCTTGCGGCCAACCCAGTCGATCGCCGGGGACGCCTTGAGCGTCTCGGTCGGCAGCACCGCCGTATGGGCGCCCACAAAGCCGATCCGGGTTTCTGGATTCTGCGCCTTGATGGCCTCGGCCACCTTGCAGTCGTTCTTCAGCGACGGGGTGGAGGTGTTGATGATGACATGCCGGTGCTCCTTCGCGATGCGCAGGGTCTCCTCCATGCCGATGCCATGGGGTGGGCAGTCGAGCAACCGCGAGCCGGGCACCAGGGCGGCGGGCTGGGCCAGCCAGGTCGGGTACCAGAAGGAAGTGACCTCGCGACGGGCCTGGTAGCGGGCGCCGGCGCCTCCGTCGAAACCGTCGAAGGAGGGCGGGGACAAGAACAGGGCGGACATGGGAAAAGGGTGGGGTCGAAGGATGCTGGGTGCCGGGGATCGCCCGAGCGGGGCCGCAGGGCGGCGACCTACTGGGAGTTCACCTCGATCTTCTTGGCGGCGGCGATCTTGGCCTTGAGGTCGGCGAGCTGATCCCCGGCGGCGCCGGACGGACCGCTCGAGCAGGCACCCGAGCCACCATGGTCATGGTCGTGCGGCAGGTCGTTGCCACCCCGCGCGAAGGCCGACTTCACGCCGGCGAACTCCCGGTTCACGGCCTCCTTGGCCTCGGCAAGGTGCCCCTTGCCGACGGACGCGCCATTGAAGGCCGCCCGGGTGAGCTCCGGACTGGACGGATAGGGGGCCGGCCGCGACCCGAAGTTGTACTTGAAGTTGATCCAGGAATCGCGGGGGCTGCTGCTCAGGGCGCCCGACGGCTCGAAACCCGAGTGCATCATGCAGTTCTCGCAGCGGGGATCGCGACCGCAGCCCCGTTCGTCCACGCCGAAGCGGTCCCACTTCACCTCGGACAGCATCTGCGCGTAGGTGGGATAGTGCCCCTCGGTCATCACGTAGCAGGGGGCCTTCCAGCCGCGGATGTTGTAGGTGGGCACCGCCCAGGCGCTGCAGGCGAGCTCGCGCTTGCCGGCCAGGAACTCCAGGTATCCCGGGGTCCCGAAGATGGTGAACATGCGGCCCCAGCGCTCGATGTCCTTGAACTTCTGGCGGGTCATCTCGCGGGTCAGGAAGAACTGTGCAGGGTCCTTGCCCAGGCGCTTGACCATGTCCTTCTTGGCCGCGTCGTAGTCGTAGCCCGGCGAGATGGTATGGCCGTCCACCCCGAGCGAGCTGAGGTACTTGAACATCTCCTCCAGCTCGGCGGTCTCGGTCTCCTTGTAGACGGTGGTGTTGGTGGCGACCTGGTAGCCCAGGATCTTGGCCATCTGGATGGCGGCCACGCACTCCTTGAAGACGCCCTCGCGCTCGACGATCAGGTCGTGGGTGTACTCCAGGCCGTCGACATGGACGTTCCAGTAGTGCCACTGGCTGGGCCGGATCACGACCTTCGACCGGGCGGCCGCATCGGCCGTGCGGATGGCCTCGGCCTCCTTCTCGGTGACGAGTTTCTCGGAAAGCAGCCGGGTCAACTGGGGCTCCAGGGCCGGGGTGTAGGCGCTGGCCAGGTACTCCCGCATCTTCTTGCGCATGAAGACGCCGTTGGTGCAGATGTACACCAGCCGACCCTGCCCGTGGAGGCCGGCCACGAGCTCCTCGATCTTGGGATAGATCAGCGGTTCGCCCCCGCAGATGGAGATCATGGGCGCATCGCACTCCGCCGCCGCGGCCAGGCACTGCTCGAGCGGCACCATGTCCTTGAGCGAGGTGGAGTACTCCCGGATGCGGCCGCACCCCGTGCAGGTGAGGTTGCAGGTGTGCAGCGGCTCGAGCTGCAGCACCATGGCGAACTTGCCGCTGCCCTTGAGCTTATGCTTGACGATGTGCCGGGCGATCTTGGCCGTCGGCGCGAGGGGAAAACGCATGGTTGGGAAATCAGTGGGCCGACCCCTCATGGGGGGATCCGGACCGGGACGCAACGACCCGGACGGCAGACGCAGCCGCCATCGCCGAGGCTTCGACAGGGTCCAAGGCGGCCACCCGCCCGTCCTCACGGCCCGGATGCCCGGGCATCTTGGCGGGCGAGGGGTCGGCCTTGAGCAGACCGGGGAGCAGGATCGACGCCGGTGAAACGCTGTGGGATCCACTGAATCCGCCGCATCCCGACACCAGGGCGGAGATGGCCAGGAGCCACGACGTGGCCAGAGCCCGGGATCGGTGAGCCTTCTTCACGTCCGACAGGATAGGGCGGGCCGCCGCCCCGGCAATCCTGATTTTGGAACCCCGGTTTGTCCTGCCCGCGACGGCGCCGCAAGGACCCGCCCTGCGGGCGGAGGAAGGGCTTGTCGGTGCGCCCCGGGCGGACCACCGTCGGGCGGGTCATCCATGAAACTCATCAGCCTGTCGGGAATCCTCGCGCTCATCGGGGTGGCCTGGCTGCTTTCCGAGCACCGGCGCCGCTTCCCGTGGCGGACGGTGCTGTGGGGGCTGGCCCTGCAGTTCTTCCTCGGGTGGTTCATCCTCAAGACGGGACCCGGCGAACGGGTCTTCGAGGCCTGCCAGCGGGTGGTGACCCGCTTCATCGGGTTCGCCAACGAAGGCAACCGCCTGATGTTTGGAGCGCTGGCCGACGAGGGGGCGATGTCCAAGGCCTTCGGGCCGGAGAACGCGCTGTTCTTCGCGCTCGTGATCACCGGCATCATCGTGCTCATCAGCACGGTGTCCTCGATCCTGTACCACTACGGCCTGCTGCAACTGGTGGTCCGGGCCGCCGCCTGGGTCATGCGCCGGGCCATGGGCACCAGCGGCAGTGAGACCTTGGGCGCGGCGGCCAACATCTTCATGGGACAGACCGAGGCGCCGCTGCTCATCAGGCCCTACTTGCCCGGGATGACCCGCAGCGAGCTGCACTGCCTGATGGTGGGAGGCTTCGCGACCATCGCCGGCAGCGTGATGGGGGTGTATTCGGGACTGCTCAAGGTGCCGGCGGGCCACCTGCTGACCGCCAGCGTGATGAGCGCCCCAGCCGCCCTGTTGATCTCCAAGATCCTGATCCCCGAGACCGAGGCCAGCGAGACGGCCGCAGGGTCCAGCGCCCGGATCGAGCGCGAGACGGTCAACGGCATCGACGCCGCCTGCTCCGGCGCCGGCGACGGCATGAAGCTGGCCATCAACGTGGTCGCCATGCTGCTGGCCTTCACCTCCCTGGTGGCTGCGGCCAACTGGATCCTCGGGGAGGCCTTCGGGGTGGTCGGGTGGCAGACCCGCCAACCGCTGCAGACGCTGCTCGGCTACGCGCATGCGCCCTTCGCCTGGCTGATGGGCATCCCTCCCAAGGACTGCCTGGCTGTCGGCCAGATCCTGGGAGAGCGCATCGTGCTCAGCGAGTTCATCGGCTACCTCTCGCTTTCCCGGCAGCAGGCGTCCCTGGATCCACGCAGCTATGTGATCGCCGCCTATGCCCTCTGCGGGTTCGCCAACTTCGGAAGCGTCGCCATCCAGATCGGCGGGATCGGTGCCCTGGTGCCCGGTCGGCGGAAGGACCTCGCCGGGGTCGGTCTGAAGGCGATGATGGGCGGCCTGCTGGCCTGCTACATGACGGCCTGCGTGGTCGGCGTGCTGATCTGAAGACCCGACCCAACCCATGCCCTCGGAGATCCACCCCACCGCCGTCATCCATCCCTCGGCCCGGATCGGCGACCGTTGCCGCATCGGCCCCCACGCGGTCATCGACGGCGGGGTCGAACTCGGCCCCTGCTGCGAGGTGGGCCCCGGGGCGCATCTCACCGGCGACACGCGGCTGGGCTCGGGCAACCGGATCCACGCCGGCGCCGTGCTCGGCGACGCGCCGCAGGACTTCAAGTATGCAGGCCAGGCGACCCGTCTGCGCATCGGCAACGACAACGTGTTCCGGGAGCACGTGACCGTGCACCGCTCGAACCGCCTCGACGAGGACACGATCCTCGGTGACGGCAACTTCCTGATGGCCGGATCCCACGTGGGCCACAATTGCGTGCTGGGCAACCACAACGTCCTGGCCAACGGGGCGCTGCTCGGCGGCCATGTGGTGGTGGCGGACCGCGCCTTCCTCTCGGGCAACTGCCTCGTCCACCAGTTCTGCCGCATCGGCCGGCTGGCCCTGATGCAGGGAGGTTCGGGCATCTCGCTGGACCTGCCCCCGTTCACGCTGGCCCGCGACAACAACACCCTCTGCGGGCTCAACCGGGTGGGACTTCGCCGGGCCGGCATCAGCCCGGACGACCGGAGGTCCCTCCAGAGGCTGTATCACCTGCTCTTCCGCTCGGAACTGCCGCGGGTCGAACGCCTCCGCCGGGCCACGGCGGAATTCCCCCAGGAGGTATGCCGCGAGCTGATCGAATTCGTGGCCGCCTCGAGGCGAGGGGTCTGCGCCGACCCGGGCCGTCGAGGCGACGCAGGGTCCGGGGAGGAAGCGGCGGCCGACTGACCCGGCGCCCGGGATGCCGACGCCGAAACCCGGCCGGCCGCCCAGGATCGTCACCCATTCGCATGGAATCCGCCTATTCCCTGGTCCGCCTGGCCAACGGGACCACCAGCATCCGCTCCCTCGCCGAGGGCGAGACCTTCCACCCGGTCATCGGCCCCGTGGCCGAGGCCGAGGCGCTGTATGTGCGCCAGCTGGATCTGGCGGGGCGGATGGCCGCCTCGGCCGACCCCGAATGGGTGCTGTGGGACGTGGGCCTGGGCAGCGCCGCCAATGTGACGACCGCCCTGCGGCACCTGGCTGGCATCCCCAGGCGGCTGCGCATCGTCAGCTTCGACCACACCCTCGAGCCGCTGCAATTCGCCCGGGAGCATGCCGCGGAGCTGGGCTATCCGCTTGGATTCGAGGATCCGATGGGGGAGCTCATCGAGCACCACCACTGCGGGTTCACCCACGGATCCCTCTCGGTGACCTGGCAGGCCGAGGTGGCCGATTTCCCCACGCGCCTCGGGTCGACCGGGCCCCTGCCTGCGCCGCATGCGATCTTCTTCGATGCGTATTCCCCGGCCCGCAACCCGGCGATGTGGACCCTGCCCCTGTTCCGCCGGCTATTCGGAAGGCTGGATCCGCTCCGGCCCTGTGCCTTGGCCACCTACTCACGCGCCACCCTGCTGCGGACCACCCTGCTGAGGGCCGGCTTCTGGGTGGGGGCGGGGCAGGCCACGGGGGAGAAGGAGGAGACGACCCTCGCCGCCAACGATCCGTCGCTGGTCCCCCGGTTGCTCGGAGCCGACTGGCTGGGCCGGGCCCTGCGCTCGACCAGCGCCGAACCGCTTGAGACTCCCGTCTACCGACAAGCCCCCTTGTCGGAGGCATCCCGCATCGCATTGACCTCCCATCGTCAATTCGGGGCCGGCTGAGAGGGCCGAACAGGGTGGGAGGTCGGGATCAGCCCGCGGGACTCCCCATCAGAAATATCCCGGGAACCGGTCTGGTTCGAACAATCCGATGAATCCAAGACCACTCACACGGGGTTGATTCATCGATTCGACATGGCCATCGAAAAACCAACCGTTGACCCGGTTGGCATGTCGACCGTGGATCTCATAATCCTCGTCGATGCGGAAGACATGAAACTGCCGGGCAGTGATTCCCAACCGACCCCGACTGGTGGTATCAGCCACGTGAAGATGGGACGCCGGTTGTTCCAACCGGTCGCTCTGGAGGAATTCCTGGAGCGGTCCGCTTCTCAGCGCTTCCGGAGGATCCACCCAGACCCCGAAGGTCATCAGCCAATTGGTCCAGACATTTGGTGGGTAGCTGGGGCAGAGGAACAGCGACACCGGAAGGTTCTGGTGGGCGGACAGGGACTGGGCCCACGTGTTGGTGATGATCAGAGGCGACTGGAGCCGGACTGCACCCCGGTGGTCTTGTGCATACAATTGGGTGGCCAGGCCCACTTGTCGCAATTGGCTCTGACAACGCACCGAACCGGCCTTGGATTTCGCCTTGGCCAAGGCAGGCAGCAGCATGGCCGCCAGCAGGGCGATGACGGCGATGACCACCAGCAACTCCACCAAGGTGAACGCCCCCGGCCGGTCTGTTTGCGCCAACCTCATGCCCGGAATGCTAGGAGCCCGATCGGTGATGCGCCACTCTCCACGGAGGAATTCGCGGATCATCCGCACGGTTTTCTGACGGCAACCGCGACGCCTTCACACCGGCGCTCCAAGGCCCCGATGTTGGGGCAGGATCATGGGTTGGTTTCGATGTTCCCTCACCGCTGCCATCCACCATAGTGACCCGGTCGTTCTATCACTCGATATGGGTCTTTGGTGCACAACCTGCGAAAAATGTTATCAACAGGTTATTCACAATCTGTGAAGCGGTGTTGGCTCCATAAAAATGTCGATCGGTTCTTCACGACCGGAACATCGTTTTTGGGTCCGTTTTCATGGGGTTTCATCGCTGATTTCAACCCGGTTCATCCGGCTATCATAATAGGGCGAGCCCCCTCGGATCCGCCTATTCATCATGACCGTTTTCAGCCTCCCGCAGGATCGATCCCTTTCAATTCCGCTTGCCGAAGTGACGACGATTCATACATATTCACCCAGCGCGCCATCTCTGTCGGCATCTGCCGGGGATGGTGCAGAAAATAAAACACGTCTCCATTATGGATATCACCAAAGAGATCGAGCGTCAGGCGCAGGAACTCCAGAAGAAGTTGGACCTGTTGCGCGACAACAACCTCCAGGAACTCGTCGCCAAGAAGGCTGCCCTGGAAGGCCAATTGGCCGATGTCGAAGCACAGATCGCCTCCACCTGCAAACGTCTGGGCATCACCTCCGCCGCCGTTTCCGCCCCAGTCCGCGCGGAAAAGCGGACCCGCATGAGCGGCGACGTGATCCGGACCAAGATCACCGAAGTCCTCCGGGCCAATCCCCAAGGCATTTCACAGATCGAGATCGCCAAGCAGACGGGTGTTTCCTACGCCAGCGTCATCAACTTCCTGAAGGACAACGGCAACCTGATCCGCACTCAGGGCGACCGGAAGAGCAAGCTCGTGTTCCTCAAGTGACCGCCGGTTGGACTGCGGCCGATCTTCGGGCCGTTCCGCAGTCCAGCAGGATCCGGTTTATCGACTCTTCGCAGTCGATAACGAAAGCCATCGTTCTCAGTCTGGACGATGGCTTTTCCGTTTGCGAAGAGTCGCCCGGCGAGAATAGGCATCCTGCACCACAGCCGTGGGCCTTCCCCTGGGGACCTCCCGAACCCACCGGCAGAGCGGGCTCATCGCTTCAGGGTCATGGATTGAGCAAGCGGAGCACCTCCGCGTGCAGTTCCGGGGCACAGGCGATGGCGGAGGTCGCCCCGGCATGGTTGGCCGGACGGCCCTGCCAGTCGGTGAGCGCCGCGCCGGCGCCCTCCAGGATGGGAACCAGGGGCAGAAGGTCCCAAGGGTTGACGATCGGATCCACCATCACATCCACCCATCCCGAGCTCAACAGCAGATACCCATAGCAGTCGCCGAAACCGCGATAGAGCCGCACGGAACGGCTCAGCGCCTCGAAACCGGACCCGTTCTGGTACTTGGCCGGGTGGAGCGGATCGGTGGTCAGGAGGGAGGCCTCGGAGAGCCGGGCACAGGGGCGAACCCGGACGGGTCGGTCGTTCAGCGTGGTGACCTTGCCGTCGCCGATCATCAACTGGCGCAGCACCGGCTGGTGGATGCAACCCAGCAGCGGACGGCCTTCGTGCAATAGTCCGATGAGCGTCCCGAACAGCGGCACCCCGAGGACGAAACTCTTGGTGCCATCGACCGGGTCGAGCACCCAGACGAACTCGGCGTCCCCACGTTCGGTACCGAACTCCTCGCCGACGATCCCATGGTCGGGAAAGCGGCGGGCGATCATCTCCCGCATCACCTGCTCGGCCCCCCGGTCGGCCCGGGTCACCGGAGAGTCGTCGCTCTTGAGCTCCAACCCCATGTCCCGGGATCCATAGAAGGGCAGGATCACCCGGGAACTGGCGTCGGCCAGTTCGCGGATGAAGGCGACCAAGGGCTCGTGATTCATCGGCAAGGCCGAGGTAAGCAGGAACACCGGAGCTTGGAAACGGCGGAGACGGCGGGAATGCCGCATTCGGCGGGCGGCCCAGAGGCCCATCCGGAATCAAGACCCCGGGCGCTGCCCCGAAAGCCGCTCGGCCAGGCGCTGCCCGAGGCGCTCGGCCTCTCGGACCGGGGCGCTGTCCTCACCGAACCGGAGGACTCCGTTGATCGCCACCGCGACCCGGAGATGCACCTGGTGTCCCAGCACCCGGGCATGGCCCGCGATCGGACTGCGGCACCCGCCGCCCATCCCGCGGAGGAACGCCCTCTCGGCCAGGACCGCCTGGTGGGTGTTCCGATGGTCGAGGACAGCCACCATCGCAGCCAGTTCCGCATCGTTCGGACGCATCTCGACCGCAATGGCCCCCTGGCCGACCGCCGGGAGCAGCTCCTCCGGTTCGAGGATGGTTCCCACCAGGCCCTCCGGTGGCGGCTCCAGGAGACGGCGCTCGGCGACTCCAAGCCGGTGGTCCTGGCGGAGGACCCCCTTGGGACTGAGGTCGAAACCGAGGCGGGACAGTCCGGCCGCGGCCAGGAGGATGGCGTCGATGCCATCGTCACCCAGGAGTTTGGCGAGCCGGGTCCCGACATTGCCACGCAATGGCACCACCGAAACGTCCGGTCGCCGCGCCTTGAGCAGCACCTCGCGGCGGCCGCTGCCGGTGCCCACGACCGCCCCCTCCGGCAACCCCTCGAGTCGCAACCCCGGGCCGAAGCCGGAACGCTCCCGGCTGCCAGGGCGCCACTCGGCCACCGGATCCCTCGCGGCGACGACCCGCGCCGCCTCCCGATACAACAGCACCTCCCGGACATCGGCCCGGCGGCAGACCGCGCCCAGGACCAGTCCGTCGGGCAGCTCGGTGGGCAGGTCCTTGAGGCTGTGAACGGCCAGATCGGCCCGGCCATCGGCCAGGGCGAGCTCCAGCTCCCGGGTGAACAACCCCTTGGGCAGCGAGGTCGCCACTGGATCCTGCGGCGGGAGGGACTGGAGGTCGTCGCCGGCGGTCCGGATCACCTCGAGCTCGAAGCGCCCGGTCCGGAAAGCCCCATGCAGTGCGGACTGGACAGCCCGGGCCTGGGCCAGGGCCAGCGGACTGCCGCGGGTGGCGATGCGGATGGTGCGGCTCATGGACATGGGGACACGGCGGCAGGCGGACGGCAGACCGGGGCCGCAATCCCCCCCATCGGACTGCGATCCCACCCGCGTTCCTCCCAGAGGTCGGCCTCCGCGCGGAGGATCTCCTCGCACCGCTGGATCTCCCCGCAGCGGAGGCGGGAGGCGGCATCGGCCACCGACTGGAGGTCGTCGATGTTGGCCAGGAAGACGCCGGGGATGGTCGCGACTGCGGGCTCGATGTCGCGCGGGACGGCCAGATCGACCAGCAACAGCGGCCGGGTCCCGCGGCCGGCGACCAGACGCTCGACGGTGGCCCGGTCCAGGATCGGGCGCGGCGAACCGGTGGCGCTGAGCAGGATGTCGATGCCGGCAAACCCGCCCTCCCAGTCGCCGAAGGCGACGGCACGGGCATCGAGCTCCGCGGCCAGCGCCTCCGCCCGGGCGGGGGATCGGTTGGAGACGCGGATCGACCGGACACCCCGGGCCCGGAGCGCCCTGGCGGTGCCGGCACCGGTGTCGCCCGAGCCGACCACGAGCACGTCACGACGGTCGAGGTCATGGAACATCCGCTCGGCCAACCCAACGGCCACCGCCGCCACGGAGGTATGTCCCCGTTGGATGCGGGTCTCGGCTCGGATGCGCTTGGCCGTCGCGAAGGCCCGCTGGAAGGCGCGGTTGAGGACCGGACCGGTGAGGCCAGCCTGGAGCGCCAGTGCGTAGGCCCGCTTCATCTGGCCCAGGATCTCGGTTTCGCCCAGCACCAGCGAATCGAGGCCCGACACGACCCGGAAGAGGTGCTCCAGGGCGGCCCGGCCGGCGTGCTGGTAGACGATACCCGCCGGGTCGACCGGATGGCCACGGTCGGACGTCAGGAATGCCCGGAGGCCGGCGACGCTCGCGTCGGGGTCGCCCGTCCGGCATGCCGTGTAGAGTTCGACCCGGTTGCAGGTGGACACCACCACCGCCTCGGAGGCAATCCCTTGCGAGAGGATCCGCCCGGCCGCCAGGGGCAGGTCGGATTCCTCGAAGGCCATCCGCTCACGGATCGCCACCGGGGCCGTCTTGTGGTTGAGGCCGACGACGACGAGGTTCATCGGAAGCGGAAGGTGCCGGGGTCCGGGCCGTCGCGGCGACCGGCAGGTTCCGCGGGTGCCCCCAGGCTCAGTGCTTCTTGACCCGGACGTTCCGGTAGTGGACCACCGACTTCGGGTCGTGGGCCTGGAAGGCGATGGTGCCCTCGCTGAGCTTCCGCTCGAAGTCCTTGCCGGCCTTGCGGCCCGGTTCCTCGGTGAAGTCGTTGACCAGTTTGCCGTTGAGGAACACCTGGATGCGGTTGCCCTTCACGACCACATGGTGGGTGTACCACTCGTTGTCCCGCACGACACCCTCGAGCTTGTCGGCCTTGACGTCCTGCACCGAGTAGATGCTGCCCGACTTGCGCCAGTCGCCCTGGGTCTGGTTGACCTGGGTCTCGTAGCCACCCCACGGCCAACCGGAATCCTGGTACTTGGTGTGGATGTAGATGCCGCCGTTGGAGTTCGGGGCCGTCTTGACGTCGACCTTGAGCTCGAAGTCTTTGAACGGAGCCAGCGGGCCGGTGTAGAAGTTGTGGGACCGCTCGCCCTGCGCCCGGAAGCCGCCCTCCGAGAGGCTCCACGAGGCCTGGCTCTCGTTGACCTTCCAACCCGTCCACGTGCCGTCGGAGATCAGGGTGAAGCCCTCGGCATCCACATGGCCGATCTGGCCGGGCTTGGCCTTGGTCTGGGCGGAATCGGCGGCGTTGGAGGCGCAACCGGCGAGGATCGCGGCGGCGACGACGAGGGCGGAGCGGTGGGTCTTCATGGTGGACGGTCTCTTGAGAGTCTGGACGGAACCATGAACCCGGGGCACCCGCCACGGCAAACGGGAATTCGATCCCGGGATGGATTGCCGACCGGGCGGCTTCGCTGGTGAAGTGGTGCGGTGTCCGACGCGCCCGACCCCACCATCCAGGCCTGCGCCGCGCCGACGGGAGCCCGCCGCACCGCTGGGGCGTGGCAGCCCTTCACCGGCGGTGGGTTGGCCCGCTTCGCCGACGCCGGCATGGGACGCATCGTGGCCATGGTGGTCACCTTCGCCCTGGCGACCGCGCTGACACTGGGATGGACGCTGCCCACGGCCTGGTGGCCGGTCGTGGACCGGGCGATCCGGGAACTGCCCGAAGCGGGCCCGACCCTCGCGCACGGGCGCCTCCATTGGCCCGGCGTCACGGCGGGCATCCTGGCCGACTCGCCACATCTGGGCATCGCCGTGCGGATCGATGAACGATCCCCTCTCGGGCGGACGGCCGACCTGCAGGTCGAGTTGCTGCCACAGGCCCTGCGCGTGGCCGGCATCGCCGGGTTCATCGAATGGCCTTGGCCGGCGGACTGGAACCTGTCCCTGGGACGCCTCGAGGCCCGGGCCGCCTGGGAAGCCTGGAGGCGTCCGGTGCTCGCGACGGCGGTGGGTGCCGTGACGACCCTGCTGGCGACGGCCTGGTGTCTGGTCGCGCTGACCCTGGCGCTGCCGGTCCGCGCGGCCGCGTTCGTGTTGCGGCGGCGCATCGGCCTCGGGGGCAGCCTCCGGCTTGCGGCGGCGGCCTTCTCGGGGGCCTCGCCGGTGCTCGGCCTGGGAATGGTCGGCTATGCCCTCCGATGGCTTCCCTGGCCGGCGCTCGCCGCGGTGGTGGGAGCCCACCTGCTGGTGGCCTGCCTGTTGCTGGTCTGGGGACTGTTCAGCCGGCCCGGCTGCGCCGCCCCGGCACGGCCTGCCAATCCGTTCGGTCCCGGGGCCGAGGCGCCCAGGCGACGTCGTCGGCAGGGCAACCCCTTCGGGTGAGGTGGCCTCAGCGGCCCGGAGGGTTGATGCGGGCGCCCTTGGCCTTGAGCTCCTCGACGATCGCCTTGGAGGTCTTCGACAGGGGATTGCCCTCGAGATACACCCTCACGAACGGGGCGAAGTTCCGGGTCTTCTCGAGGTCGCCCATCATCCAGCGCTGCAGCGGCGCCAGATCGCGGACCTTGTTGTGTGAAAGCTCAAGGTAGGACGGCGCGCGGAGGCCGGCCAAGGGGGAAAGGTCGGTGATGCCGTTGCGGGAGGCCGAGAGCATCATCAGGTTGCGGAACGACCCGAGGCCCTGGATCGAACGCACGTGGTTCTGGTCGATGTAAAGGGTGGCGACGCGCGGCAGGTTGGTCAGGGGCGCGATGCTGGCCAGGCGGTTGGCCGAGAGGTAGATCGACGCCAGGTTGGTCAGGCCGCCCAGCGGCTTCACATCCTTCACCCGGTTGTGGGACAACTCGATGTACTGCAGGGCGGGAACCGAGGCCAGCGGGGTGATGTTCGCCACCTGGTTGGAGGCGAGATGCACGTACTGCAACTGCTTGAGCCCGGCCAGCGGCGACAGGTCGGCGACCTTGTTGCCCGGGATCTCCAGCGAGGCCAGCGCGACGCAATGCTCCAGGCCGGCCAGGCTCGTGATGCCGGCGAAGGGCGCCGACACCGTCGAGACGTTGGCGACGTCGGCAGCGGTCAGCGGTTCCTTGGATTCCCGCTTGGCGAACACCTGCCGTCGAACGGCATCCTCAAGCTTCTTGTCCTTGAAGACGGACACCGGCGCGTTGGTGGCCGCGGGCTTGGCGGCCGCCTTGGGGTCGGGTTTGGCCGCCGGTTCGGCCGAGGAGGCCCACGGCGGGCACAGCAGCAGCACCGAGGCGCACAGGGATGGGAGGATCGCTCGCTTGCTCATGGAGTTCTGCGGTGATGATGACCAGCCCCGCGATCAACGGAAGCGCTTTTTCGGCGCGATCTGTGGCGGCCCCGCGACCGGTGACCGACTGCCGTGCCATCCGACATCGGGGAGGCTCAAGGTCGCCGGGGTGGGGTGTTGGTCTTGAACGCCCCGCGGAAGAACCAGTGTCGCTTGAGCCCGCCGACGAAGTCCGAAGCGTTGGTGAGCACGCCGTCGGCGGCGGGCAGGGTGTTCGAGCGCATGGCACCGAGGGTCTGCCGCACCTCGCCCAAGGCTCCTGGAAGGGTGGCGTCGAGGTTGGAGACCAGCGGACCCACCCCCCGGATCTGCCGGTTGACCTGGGTGACCAGCGGCGGCACCGACCGACCCAGCTCCGAGAGCAGCGGAGGCAGCGTCGCATTCAGGTTGGTGACCAGTGCCGGGACCGAGGCGTCGATGTTGGAGACCAGCGAACCGATGCCTCCGATCTGCACGTTGAGGTTCGTGAGGGTCACCGTGAGGGCCGCGCCGAGGTTGGTCGGGATCATGATGTCGCCCAGGCCGCCGGGCCGGTCGAAGCGGGCCGACAGGTTGGTCGGGAAGAGCAGGTCGCCGAGACCGCCCGGCCGGGTGAAGGCCTCGCGGATCCTCGGCACCAGCAGGGTCAGTTCGCCGATGAGGTCGCCGGAGACCTCCGTCCGCAGGAAGTAGCCCTTGTCATGCTTCGTCACCGGGTCGTAGCGGATGAAGTTGGTGGCCTCCGGGCGACCGAGATGGTAGGCGTGCTTGTCCCAGAGCACGCCCAGCACGCCGCTTCCGGAGGCGTTGGTGGCCTCGGTCGTCGTGGCGATGCCCGCCCCCTGGCTGCGGGTGATCTCGAGGAAGTTGCCCCCGGCGATGTCGATGGGCAATCCACCCACCTTGAGCCTCGAGTCGGTGAAGATGTAGCCATGGTAGGGATCGCGCACGAGGAACCTCACGAACACGTTGAATCCCTCGCTGCGGTGCCAGGGGTCGTCCGGGGCGGTGTCGATCTGCACCACCTCACCGATGGTGAAGCCCATCATCTTGACGGGCGTCCCGACCTTCACCGCGCTGCCGTCCCGGAGGTAGGTGTAGTAGGGCACCTGGCGCACCCACCAGCCGCGCTTGTCGCCGGTGGTCTTGATGAAGAATCCCAGGCCGGCGAATCCCAGCGCGACCGCACCCAGCAGGAACAGCACGACCACCCACTCGACCTTCCGGAGGCGGGTGCGGAGCTGGGGGGTGAGGTCCTGGAGGGCCATGTGAGAGGTGCTCGAGCGGTTTTCGGCGACAGGGTCGTGACTGGGCGATGTCGGTATTATCCGGAGTTCCGGGTCCCATCCTCTCCGGTGGCCGACAGGACGGAATCGATGCCGGGAAGGATGCGCCATCGGCCGCCATCGGCCAGCGCGAAGCGCGGGTCCAGGCCGAGGTAGGGCCGCGCCGCATCGGTCGTGGCGACGATGGCCAGGGGTCGACCGCCGAGGATGGGATGCCCGGCGCGGGCCTCGGCGAGGAACCCGCGCCACCAGCGGAGGTGCACCGCGTCGAGGCCGGCCAGCGGGTTGTCGAGCAGCAACAGACCGGGCCCGAGGGCCAGGCAGCGTGCCAACGCCACCCGGCGCGACCACGAACGGCCAAGGGAGGCGGGGTTCCTGGCCAGGAGCGACCCGAGCTGCAGGTGCCGGATCAGGGGCTCAAGCTCGGTGAGCGCCTCGGCGGGACCGGCATTCCGGTGGTAACACCACGGCAGCAGGATGTTCTCGCCGACGGACAGGGCCGACAGGAGCCGACCGTTGCCGTCGAAGACCAGGCCCATCCGGCGACGGGCCTCCCGGAGGGTCGTCTCATCGTCCCCGGAACCTTGGACCGGATGCCCGAAGACCCGCACCGAGCCCGAGGCGGCCGGAATGAGCCCGGCCAGCGTCTCGAGCAGGGCGGTCTTCCCGGCCCCGTGCGGGCCGGCCACGACCCAAAGTTCGCCCGAGGAAACCCGCCAGTCGACCGGTCCGAGCCGGAGACCGCCCACCCCGGCGGGTGTGGCCACCTCAAGGCCCCGGGTCTCGAGGACCACCGCGGAATCCGTCTCCCTCATAGCAGCAGGTACACGGCGATGAAGGCCGCGTCGATCAGCAGGCATCCGACGCCGCACACCGCCACCGTGCGGGTGGTGGCGGCACCGACGTCGGCCAAGCTCAGGGGCCGGGCCAGCCCCTGGTAGCAGATGACCAGCCCGATGAGGGTCCCGAAGATCCCCGTCTTGAGGGCGGAAAGCGGGAAATCCAGCCCATGGAGGGCTCCGGCCACCTGGGTGAGGAACTCGATCGGCGAAGCCTTGAGGCCACGGGCATAGGCGAAGGCGTAGCCCGAGGCCAACCCGACGACCAGCAGGTACAGGCTCAGCGAAACCACCGAGATGGCGAAGCCGGCCACCCTTGGCACGACGAGGTAGTGGATCGGGTCGATGCCCAGGGCCTCGAGGGCCTCCACCTCGCCGAGCGCCCGGGCCGTGCCGAGGTCGATCACGGCGGCCGTGCCGACACGGGCCAGCACCACCAGGGCCGCCGTCATCGGGACCATCTCACGGAGGAACACGGTCACCATCAGGGTGCCCGTGAAGTTCCCGGCACCGATCTGCTCCATCAGCGAGGCCGTCTGGCCCACGAACACCAGGCCGAGGACCACCCCGAGGAAACCGACCAGGGGCAGCAACCGGACCCCGCAGCGGTGGATCTCGCCGAAGATGCGCGGGGTCACCACCCGGGAATTCTCGCGGAAGCGGAGGCGGGCGGTGGCCAGCGTGATCAGGGTGAAGGCCCCGAGCCCGGTGAGGTTGCGCCATCCCTCGAGCAGTTCCTGCAGGAGGCCGGCATCTTCCCCGGGGCTTCCGGCGGCTCCGGGTTCTCGGGCGGGAAGGATCGGATCGGAAGCCATGGGAGCCCCTCCAGTCCTAAGGGGCAGGCGCGCGCGGCTCACGCTCGAGGGTCGGGACCGCCGCCGCGATGAGCCGTGCCATGCGCTCGAAGGTGGCATCCTCGGCCCCGGGTTCACTCAGGCAGAAGAAGGAGATGTACGCCCAGCGGGGACTGCTGCCCTTCGAGAGGACGTCGCGGATCATCCGCCACTGCCGTTCCGAATGGCTTGCCGTCCGGACGCCGTCGGCGACGAACCAGAAGACGTAGATCCCCCGAACCGTCACCGGGGTCCCGTCGGGCCGCCGCACGGTCTGGGTCATGTCGAAGCGCTGGACCTCGAGGCTGCCCGGCGCCCATCCGGGGATGTCGATCCGGCGCAGGGTCTGCGACAGGATCTGCCAGCCCACACCGGTCATGCAGTACTCGGGACGGTGGATGCTGGTGCGGTCCGACCCCATGAGCACGACGCTGGCGGAGATCGGCGGCAGCCCCTCGCCGCCCTGGTACGACCGGCGACCGAAGGTCGTGTCCGGAGGCAGGAAGCTCAGTTCAAGGTCCGGTATCGGATCCAGCCGGGAGCGGTAGCCGGGGATCTCGGAGGGAAGCGACACGGAGTTGGAGGTGGCCAGCCTGCCCGACTCGGCGATGAGCGGCAGCCCGACGACGCGGACGCCCGGTTCCCCCATGCGGACGCGCTCCTTGAGCCACCGCAGGGAACCCGCGGCCGCGGCGATCATCGCCAGGGCCGCGACGGTCATGGTCAGCACGCGTGGATTCATGGCGTCTGGGTGCCACCCCCGGTGGCGGTGGCCGCGGCGGTCGTGGCGACCGGCGAGGGCGGCTCCTTGAGCCACCGGGCGACGAGAAAGACGCAGCCGAGGGCGATGAGGAAGGTGGCGAAGCCGAACTTGGTCTCGATGGCCTCCCCTGCCGCCTGGCCGGCCGCCTCGGCGACGGCGAACACCACGATCAGGCGGATGACATTGGCCAGCACCGCGAAGGCGGGGCTGAGGAGGATCAGGAAGAGCCTCCTCCAGGCGGAGCGGAAGTTCAGGAAGGCGAAGGTCACCGTCAACAGCAGCACCACGGTCGCGCTGCGGATGCCGGAACATGCCGGCGCAACGTCGAACCTGAACCCCTGGGTGGCGGCCGAGGCCTTCTGGAAGACGATGGTGCCCGCCCGCTCGAGCTTCATGTTCAACACCCAGTCGCAGAACGTCGTGGACATCAGGGTGCTCAGGAGGCGCAGGCCATGGGTGAGCGTGTCGAGGAACACCGAGACGGGGATGCAGAACAGGAAGAGCAGGTAGGGGAACGCAAAGCCCCGCATCCAGGCCCTTCCCCAATACATGCCCAGGATGCCATACAGGCCCACGAGGAACCCGACCATGCCCAGGCGGGTCTGCTGCACCATGTACCCGGAGAGGTGCAGGGCCAGTCCCAGCGGGACCAGCGCCAGGGCCGGGGCCCAGGGTTGCTTCGGGATGGCCGTCAACTCGGCCCGTCGCATCACCACGATGGCGCCGACCAACCACGGGATCATCACGCCCAACTCGTCGTCCCGGCCTTGCTTGGCCCCTCCCTCATACACGGCCTGCAACCAGCCGAAGAGCGATTCGCTCGGGATGTAGCCCAGCGTGGAATTCCCAAGGAAATGGAACAACGCCACCCAGGCGGCCACGACGAGCCCCAGGGGCGCCTTGTGGGGAAGGCTGTCCCAGAGCGACCGGAGTTCCTGGAGCATGGACGGCTGCACGGTCCGGACAAAGTGACCCGCCGGCGGACCCAGGCGCAAGGGCAACGTCAACCGGCCCTCGCGACCCCGGACCTCGACGGCATGACACCCGGCCAAACCGGACGATCGAAGCGCTCAGAACCGGTAGGCCGCACCGACGGAGATTCCGAACCCCTCGGAGACGTCGAAACGGATCCGTCGTCCTCCCGCGGTGTGGGTCTGCGCATCGGTCCAAAGATGGCGTCCCTCGGCCAGCACGTCCCAGCGCTCGCTGAGGCGATAGGTCAGGCGCAACGCAGAATACAATCCGAACCAGGTGTCGGCATACCCGCCTTGGCCCTGCTGGATGAGGACGGGCACCGTCGGGCTGTTCACGGAGATGCGGTCCCTGAAGCTGTAGGTGACATCGGAATAACCCACGGCCAATCCCACCAGGGCACCGACTCGCCACCGCGGGTGAAACCGCCAGTGCACCGCGGGTCCAATGCGACCGACCCAGGAGTCCATTTCAAGGTCCCGCGTGGTGTTCACGGAGGCAGGGAGGTAGGCGGTGGCCTGCCTCGATGGCACCGAGCCGATCCAAGGCGTGCCACCGACCGGCTGGAAGGGTCCCGCGTACGGCAGGTTGCCTCCGGAACCGGGGAACACCCTCGGATCGACCGTGCCGGTCGGGTAACGGTCCTCGTCGACCGCGGCGACGGCATCCACGTCGCCGCTCTGGGACCAGTCGAAGGTCTGCCAGCTGATGCCCGCCTCGAGGTCGAGGGTCCATTTCTCGGGATTCTTCCACCGGTAGCGGTAGAAGAGTTCGACCCCCGGGTTGTTCTCCCCGTTGCGGAAGGCGGAGGTGTACTGGCCTCCGACCAAGGTCACATCATGGAGACTCAGGCTGCCGGGAATGTTCCCCGCAGGACCGAAGGAGGGCGGGCTGACCTGCCGGTTGTCCAGGAACCCGAAGTGGGTGGTCCTCGGGAACAGCTCCGACGGCGCGGTTCCGGCGATGGTGGGGTTCCCCGCCGAGTTGAGGCGGTTGAACCCGTCGTCGTAGTACCGGTCCTGCCGGCCATCCAAGGAGGGATCGCCGGTGATGGTTCCGGACCTCGAATCGGAGACGCCCTCCATGGAGACGCGGGCATGGAACCAGAGAGGCACCTGCACTCCGAAGGAATGGCGATGCTCCCGGTCGATGGCGTCCCAGTCGCTGCCAGCCAACACGGGGATGGCGACGCCCAGCAGGGCCGAGGTGATGGCGGTGTAGTTCATGTCTGGTCAGGGATTGAGTTCAATCACGCGATAGAGCCGGATGGAATCGGTGAAGGGCAGCGAGCGGGTCGATGGAGGGCCATCATCCATCCATTGCATCAGGTTGCCAGTGCCGTCGATGCGGACCGGTGACGTCGACCATGGGGTCTCGGTTCCGGCGGCACCGGGCAGACGATCCGAGTACTGGACCGCATACGCCTTGCCGGCTCGGGTCTGGAATTGCAGGTAGAACTTGGCCCGCAGGTCGGGGCTGTATCCGCGATGCGGCGTGACCGGGATGGACACCCCGCTGATCGCCGACTTGGCGCCCGAAGCCCCTTCGATGAGTTCGAGCTTCAAGGTGGCCTTGAACGGTTTGAAGGCCGGGTTGAAGTACTCGAGTGTCACCACCTGATGACCACCGTTGGCGGCCACGGGGACCGTGTCGAATTCGACGAAATCTCCCGAGGCGTCGGTACCGGTCCGATTCCAGAGCCTGACTCCGGCCGGTAGACCCACCGGATGGATTCGGAAACCTTCGAAATTGAACGGTGTGTTGTTCACCACGCGCACCTTCTGCTCATAGACGCCGGTCTGCGGGTTGAAGACCGGTTCGTTGAACGTCGGCCCGTAGACCGCATCCTGGACCGATGCCAAGAGCGGCTGGTAGATGGTCACTGGCACCTTGCGGACTTCCACCGTGCCATCGGCGCGGACGAACTCGAGCTCCACCTCGGTGCGCTCCACAGATCCGTCCTGCTTACCCACCGGGACGATCTGGACCTCCAGCCTCCCCGACTCGTTGGTCACCAGGTTCGCCGACCGGATCAGCGAAGCGGAGGAACTCTCGCGCGGCCGGACCGAGGCGGGAATGAAATCGATCAATTGATCGACTCCGGCCTTGGGCACACCGCCCAGAGCCAGAAGTTCGACATCCACGATCGCCTGGTTTTCAGAGATCCTGCCGCCTTCGTCCTGCGCGACGACCCGAATGACATCGTCCACCACCTGGGAGGTTTCGTAGACCATGTTGGTCAAGGCCGCGTTGATCAGCTGGCGAGGTCCGTCCACCTGAAGTTCGCGACCCAAGCCACCAGAACGATCCTGGACCTGAAGGCCCAGAAGATCGGGGAAGCGGAGGCGACCGTTTTTGACGGTCAACATCACCGAAATCTCCGGGCTGTCGGGATCGACAATCTGGAAGGGCAATCCATTGGTGTTCATCGCCGTGACCGAACCGACGCTCTCCGAAACGGCCAGATACAAGCGAACCGGCGTGACCACCTGGGGTGCAAAGCGGAGGACGGCCGTGGCCTGTGCCGTGGCGCCTTGGGCATCGCGGGTCTGGTAGGTGAACGATGGCGACGGACCATAGTGGGTGGCGACATCGATGGCATCGGCCTCATACCTGAAGCTCCCGTCGGAACCCAATTCCAAGCGTCCGTGGGTCGGCTCGGCGAGCACCGTGTATCGACCCAACCCATCCCGATCCGGATCGGTGTCATTGAGACTCACGTCACCCGACAGCACATCACCCAGCACGACGACGAATTCGTCATTCACCGCCACCGGCGCCGGATTGGTCACCCCGAGCGTGAAGGTCGTCGCAATGGTCGCACCGGTCGGGTCCTTCGCCGTCACCGTCACCGTGTACGGACCACCCACGCTGGCGGACTTGTCCAGCGTCCCGGAGATCACCCCCGTCACCGGGTCGATGCTCAAGCCCTTCGGCAGGCCCGTCGCGCTGAAGTCCAGCTTGTCCCCGTTCGGATCGCTGAAGCTCGCTCCCGCA
>Ga0068877_10000834_pt1 | contig 26393 bp, 10 predicted proteins | sample NOAtaG_FD_66437 | JGI IMG/M metagenome (GOLD analysis project Ga0068877, IMG submission 66437) | Freshwater lake microbial communities from Lake Erie, under a cyanobacterial bloom - NOAA_Erie_Diel6S_1000h metaG | ecosystem: Environmental > Aquatic > Freshwater > Lake | place: USA: Ohio, Lake...
TGCTTGAGATCCTTCAACAATGCCGCGACCGGACGGTCGATGTCTTCACACAGAGTTCGTGTCGATTCGTTGTGGTTCGAATGCGTGTCCCACGGCTGACCGTTCCCATAGTAAACCTGCACCGTGCGAACCCCTCGCTCTACCAACCGCCGAGCCAACAAGCAACCATTCGCGAAATGCGATTTGCCATAAGCCTCCCGCGTCGACTCGGTCTCCTTCTGAATGTCAAAGGCTTCTGCCGCCTCAATTTGCATCCGAAATGCTGTCTCCATCGCATGGATTCGAGACTCTAGCTGTGGGTCGACTCCTGCCCGAACATCGCTTTGTTGATTCAAATCCTTTAGCAACTCCAACTGCTCGGCTTGGGCCTCGCCGCTCCACTTGTTGTTTTGCAAGTAGGGTATCATCTGCTTGGGATCGAGATTCGAATGGTTGACATACACCCCCTGATGCTTGGCTGGCAGAAAACCACTGGACCAAAGCTCCGAGAATCTTACAGGTCGGCCAGGACACAATGAGATAAACTCGGGAAGATTGGCGTTCTCCGAGCCCAACCCATAGGATAACCATGCGCCCAAAGTCGGCCGATTCGGAGTGATCGTCCCATTGTTCATCATGAACAAAGCCGGACCATGGTTCGGATTGTCGGTGTGCATCGACCGGATAACACATAAGTCATCGGCAAACTGGGAAGTGTAAGGGAGCAGTTCGCTGATCTCCAAACCGCTTTGCCCGTGATGACAAAATCCAAACGGAACGGGCATCAATGCACCCGTGGGCCGTTCGGTCCTCAAGTCCGCCCCTTGGGGTTTCTGTCCAGCGAATTTGTTCAACGCAGGTTTCGGATCGAACAGATCACCCTGAAACGGCCCTCCGTTCATGAACAAATGGATGATCCGCTTGGCCTTCGGCGCAAAATGCCCCATCGTTCCAAGTTGCCCTGCCGAGTCGGCGTCGGCGGAACCCATCGAAGCGTGGTTTTCTCTGGGCAAAAGATTTGCCAATGCCAACATTCCAAGCCCAGCACCTGTGGTTTTCAACGCCTCTCGACGCGTCAGGACCGACGCAATACCCTCCTGTGAGATTCTCATCTGCCGGTCTTCCCTCAATTACAAAAGTAAAATTCGTTGCTAGCCAACAGCGTTTGTGCCAAAAGCTGCCATCGATCAGGTGCGACTTGAACGAACTCCTTGATCCTTGCGAACTCTCGCTCGGTCGGTTCTCTTTGATAAAGCCATCGGTGCAAGCGTCGAATCCTCTCTTGCACATCGTCGATGCCCTCGCGATCCAAACGAGCAATGAGCGCCTCGGACCGCTCGATCACAAAACGGCTATTCAAAACGTACAACTGCTGAAGCGGAGTGATCGTTGGAATCCGAGTTGGACTATGGGTAAGCGGATCAGGAAAATCAAAAAGCCGCAGTAAATCCGAAACTTCTCGCCGACGGACGTGACCGTAAAGAGTTCGCCTCGCATTGGTCAAGCTGCCAAGTTCCTGCGAAGGACCGCCGATCTGATAACTCAGACCTTCGGTGACCTGCAAGAGACTGTCCCGCCAAGCTTCGACGTCCAAAGCCCTACTCGGAAACGCCGAGAGGTAACGCAACTCGGAATCCTGCGATTTGGGCAATTCATGCCGACGCTGATAAGCCGCCGAAAGAAGGATTTCTCGATGCAACCACTTGATCGACCACCCCTGCTCGATGAAGCGATGCGCAAGATCGTCCAACAGTTCCGGATGCGTCGGAGCCTGACCCTGCCTGCCAAAATCGCTCGGTGTATCGACCAACCCACGACCGAAATGATGCTTCCATATCCGATTGACCATCACCCGCGCCGCAAGATCCTGCGATTGGCCAGTAATCGACTGAGCAAGCTCATAGCGACCACTGCCTTGGGTCCACCCATCCACCACCGATGTTGGCTGGGTCAGTACTGAAACGAACCGTCTCGGAACACTCGCCCCTAGCTTGTTGGGATTCCCTCGAATCTCGATCGCCGAATCCTTGAGCTCACGCTCAAAGACGATCCTGCTACCGTGGGAACCCTCGGCTTGGCGAACTTCAAGTCGCAGATCCTCCACTCCGGGAGTCAAAAGCGAATCGTAACCGGCGACCGATTTGGCCTGTTCGATCTTTTGACGTATCTCGGTCGCCTTCAACTTGTCCTCTTCCTTGTCGCTCTTGGAGAGCTTCTCGAACTCAGCATCGAGCGCTTTGACCGACTTACGCGATCGGACCACCTCAGCCGCATCGACCCCCTCACTCAAGGCCACATCGGTGGACTTGCTGTTCGATAGAACTCCGGCGATCGCATAGTAGTCGCTATGCGTCAGTGGATCGTACTTGTGATCGTGGCAACGCGCACATGCAAGATTCAACCCCAGAAAAGTACTCGATACGGTATGGACCCTCTCTTCGACCTCGTCCGATACGATCGATTTGATGATCTCGACGGGTAACTGCAACTCCTTCCAATACGACGGGCTCAGCCCGAGAAATCCCAATGCCGCTCGATCGCTCGCCGGAGTGCCGGGTATCTGATCTGCTGCTAGTTGCAGTTGCACGAAACGATCGTAAGGCAGATCGCGATTCAAGGCTTCGACAACCCAGTCGCGGTAAGGGTACGATGGGCCGATCGTCTCGGCCCAGTCCTCCATCGTATCGCAGTAGCGAACCAAATCGAGCCAGTAACGAGCCCATCGCTCGCCGTAGTGCCCCGAAGCTAGATACTCATCGACACGGCGCTCGTACGCATCGACTGCGGGGTCGGAGATGAACGAGGATACCTCCTGGTCGCTAGGGAGCAATCCGAGCAAATCAAGCTTGAGCCGTCGCAAAAGAGACCTTCGATCCGCTTGGGCCGAAGCGACCAAGTCGAGTTCGATCAGCTTTCGTGCGATCGGAAGATCGATCCGATTCTCGATCGAAACCGTCGGACTTCGCAATTCCACCGCGTCGATCGACTCGCTCGACATCGGCTTGGTAGGTACAAACGACCAGTGCAAGCGACCCGCCTCGATATCGATCGATCGCTGAACCTTGGCCGCTTGCTCGTCGCTGGGCATCGAAGCTCCAGAACGAACCCAGAGTTCAAGTTTGACGATGAGCTCCTCGGATAACTTACCTGCTGGCGGCATCGCCGAATCGAGATCGTGGTACCGGACGGCTTGGACCAACAAGCTCTCGTCAGGCTTCGAGGCAACCACACTCGGACCGCTATCCCCACCCACTAGGATGCCGTTAGGCGTATCGAGCCGCAGGCCTCCCTGAAGCGACTTGGATTCCGACGAATGGCATTCGTAGCAATGCTCGGCCAAAAGCGGTCGAATATGCTGTTCAAATTCGATCGATTCGGCTGGTGGTTGGCCATAGGAAGGTAGGCAAAACCAAAACGATAAGAGCCAAATGCATGAGGAATACTTCATTCCGGTCTCCTAGATGGGGCAGGGGACTCTAATGTAGCCCCAGGCTAGTCCCAAAGCAACCAGCAGACTTACGAACCGACCCCTTATTGCCTCGCGATTGTCCCCAATCGATCCTCCTGAGGCACTAGTGTAGATCGATTGTCCCCAATCGATCCGCCCGAGGCACAAAGCCGAGAGGTTTGCCGCCAGCAGAAAACAGCCGAAAAACCAAAGACCCCGACGCCATGCGTCGCACCGAGCCATTGGGGACAATGGCTCTACACTAGGTACACCGTCCGCGACAAAAGCACCCGACTACTGACCCTTGGACAACTCATCGATCCGGTCCTGCGATTGCTTGGCCAACTCGTGATCGCTATGGTTGCTGAGCAAGAACTCATAGAACTTCTTGGCAGCGTCGATCGCCTTTCGTCGCCGCTCACCGGTCAAATCCCCAATCAAAACCTCCGAGCAGCGGCCTGCTTCATAAGCGCTTCTGGCCTGCCAATTCTTGATCTCCTCTGAAGCTTGCGTTCCCCCGAATCCATACATGACCTTCTGGAACACCTGCACCGCCTTGGCGTAATCCTGCTGTGCAAACCACAACTCTCCCTCCATGAACCTCGCACGAGCCCCAAGCTCGTTTCGCTGCTCCTCAGCGATCGACTCAAAAAGCTTCAAGGCCTCTTCGTTCCTCTTCAAATTTTGCAACGCGACGGCTTGTTCGTACCTCGCGATCGGCAGGAGATTTGAATCCGGTACCACCGTGGCCATCTTGGTGACCCAAGCCTCCACGTCGGCCCACTTTTTCAACTCGCTTGCCGTCTGGGCCCCATGCAAATAAATCAACGATTGAACTTGCTCCTGTATCCCCAGGCGATCCTGTGCGCTCTCGAGCGCTTTGCGCGCCGAATCGTAATGGATCATCGCCGATGCATACTGCTGAAGCTTGTAAGCGCACTCGGCAATCATCAGTCTAGCATCGAGCGATAACTCCCCTTTGGGAAACTCGGCCAACTGCTTGCTAAATCGCTTCGCTGATTCCTCATACTGCTTCTGTTGGTACAACGACAAACCGATTTTGTAGAGGGATTTCTCCTGCAATTCTTTGCTCGAAGACTTGCTTGCTGCAACCGTGTAAGCCTTGACCGCCGTTTCGAAACTCGCGTTATCAAAGTCGGCTTGACCAACGTGAAAATAGGATTCAGCGGCCACTGGACTCTCAGGATACTTCTCGGCAACGGCGCGGAATGAACGGTTGGCTTGCTCGAGTTGCCCAAGCTCTTTCTGTGCCCAAGCCCTCTCGAAGAGAACACGGTCCATCAACGCGTAAGTGGGAAATTCTTGTTCGATCCGATCGAAAATCGCCACGGCACGTTCGAATTGAGAATCCGAAACCAAACCGACTCCGAGCTCGTATAGAGCCTTGACCATCGCCCCCTTGGTCGGATTCTGTTCGATCAGTTTGGTTAAGGCTCCGATCGAGTCCTCAAGCTTTCCAGTTTGCCGCAAGCAGATCGCATTGGCCACGATCGCCTCTTGTGCCAACCCAGGGTTCTTCGTCGAATCGATCACTTGCAGGACCAACTCCTGGGCCTGGGCAAATTGATTCTGCTGAATCAACAAATAAGCAGTGTCAAATTTGGCGAAATCTCGCAAGCTCGTATCGGTGTTCTGAACGATGACTCGCTGGTACCAATCGATCGATTCCTGTGTTTTACCCGCCTGGGCCGAAAGCTGTCCGAGCCGAAACTCAGCCTGGGTTTTGAATCGAGACTTTGGAAACTCCTTGAGCAACCTCTCTAAGACCTCCTTGGCCTTGACCTTGTCCTGCTTGGCCTCATGAGCCTGAGCCAAGACCAGTAAAACCTCGTCGGCTTGGCCCCATGTCGAACTCAGTTTCAACGATTGATCCAACGCGGCGATCGACTCGTCGGGTTTGCTGAGCTTCAGCAGACAAGCCCCTTGAAGGAATCGAGCTTCGGCCTGCACCGAAGGATCCTTGCTCTCCTTGACAATCGCGTCGATGCGCACCAGTGCTTTTTCGGGTTGCCCTGCAAGATACTGCGCGGTGATTCCACGCAATTCCCAATTCGTTCTCGAAGGATGGTCCTTGGCCGATTGCACGAGCTTTTCGAAAGCTTCAGAGGCTGCCGGGTGCTCACCGCGCTGCAACAGGGATTCGGCGCGGACATAACCGACGTCAGGAATCAATTCGCTGCCGGCAAAGCGAGTCTCGAAGGCTTCGGCCCATCGCAGGGCCTCTGGTAAATCCCCCATCTGCATCGCAGCAAAAGCCGCATTGTAGGTTGCCCGTGGAGATACCGGTTCGTCGGCATACTCGACGGCGATCTGCTCAAACAACTTCCGGGCCTCGGCCTTGCCTTCTGCGGTTGCAAAAAGCCCATCGGCCAAATCGAGTTTAAGCAAAGCCAACTGGCTCCGCGTCCCAGGAGTTAGGTCCTTGGCGGGAATCCGAGAGGCCCACTCCAAGGCTTCGCGAGCGATGGGAACGACTTGCTCTTTTTGGTTCTGAAGCACCGCGATTTGGCACAGCCAATGGGCTGCCTCAATCGCCTTGGAATCCTTCAACGCGAGCACTTGGACAAACGCTTCCCGAGCTTGTGCGTACTTCTTGTCCCGCATCAAGGCTTGGGCCATCGAAAGCGAAGCGTTTTGCGCATATTTCGAATTCGGAAACAGCGTTGCAAGCTGCTTGTAGGCCTCGGACGACTTCGCATACTGCCCAGACTTGGCTAATGCAAAGGCGTACCGCGAATAGATATAATCGGCCAGCGGGGACTTTTTGAAATCCGCAGTGCCGATCACCTGCTCGTACCTAGCAGCAGCTTGATCGGGTTTGTCCAACTGCAAGGCGATTTCGCCTAATCGAACATTCGCATCGCGAACCAATGGATGCTTGATATGGCCGGCAAGCAGCGCCTCGTAGTTCTCACTTGCAAGTTTCGGTTGCTTGAGTTCCTCATAGGAAAAGCCCAACGCAAAAAGCGCTTCGGGAACCAACGGAGATTTGGTCAGCTTCTTGTTCTGCGCCAACTGATTGTAAAATCCCACGGCCTTTTCGGTATTGCCGAGTCGCGACTCGGCTTCCCCAGCGTAAAATATCGCTCGATCCACCGATGGACTGTCAGGGTACTTTTCCAAAAAAGATGCGAATACCTTCGAGGCCTCTGCCAAGGCAGCTTTAGACTCCTTTTGTGGGTCGCTCCCCAATTGGACCAAGCACCAGCCGAGGTTGACCAACGCCTCTTCCTGCTCCTTGAGATCCTTGTCCTCGAGCGATTTTCGAAACGATCCAACCGCATTGGCATAATCCGGTGGCGATTGCTCCTGATAGCAAAGACCCAAATAATAACGCGCACTGGATGCCAAGGGGTCGCCAGGAAAATCCTTGATGAGCCTTTGCCATTGCTCCAGGGCCAACGGATACGCTCCATTGTTTTGGGCGTTGGCCGCATCGGCAAACAACGCTCGGACTCGCTCTTTACGCTTCTCCTCCTCGCTCATTTTGCGAACCGGAGCCGCGGGCTTTGGAGTCCCAGGTGCCTGAAAACCTGGCTTGTTAGGCTGTGGACTAGGCTTGCCAGGTTGCCCCGCGTTAGGGGTCTGCCGGGCGGGTGGTTGACGGTTTTGCGCTAAACCCAATTCGGCGAAATTCGATACCGATCCGAAAACGGTCAACGAGGCCAAAACTGCCACGACCATCCGACGGGCACGACGCCCGCCAAAAACTATGCCCAAAGCGTTCCTATTTGAATGATCTACCATACCCAGCATTCCCTTGTTGGTCCAAGCGTTGGTCTTCGCGCGTTTCGACTCAGGCTGCAATACCGCTGGTATCACCCCTGCATAATGTACAGAAATAATGTACCGAATCGATGGTGGTTCGAGAAACCCCCTGGTTCTTCGGTAGGCTCTCGCCTGCGACCTGAATCGAATCCCCCAAGGACGCACTCCTTAACGGCACAGGCCGCAAATCCCTCACAGATTAACAGCCAAGGGCGATAAGGGGACTTTTCCCGTTGCAAACAGGGGACTGACGTTACAATGGTACAATACACCCAAGGAGCCACTTGGGCCCAATTGCTTTTTTTCATCAGGCTTCGGACTCTCTCGATGCGCATCTTAGTTACCGGCGGTGGCGGCTTCATCGGCTCGCACCTTACCGAGCATTTTCTTCAGCGAGGCGATCATGTCGTCGTGGTCGACGATTTCAGCACCGGGAGCCGCCGGAACCTCGAACACCTCGAATCCAATCCCAACCTCCGCATCATCAGCTCCGACCTCGGCAAAGCCGCCTGTGTGCAAGAAGCCTGCCACGATGTCGATGCGGTCTACCACTTGGCCGCCGCCGTCGGCGTGGCCCTGATCGCCAAGCAACCCACCCAGACCATCCACCGAAACATCTATCCCACACAACTCCTCCTCGACGAACTTCGCCGACATCATCTAGCAGGCAAACCTATCCCGCTGTTCCTAGCCAGCACGAGCGAAGTCTACGGAAAAAACCCCAAAGCGATTTGGAACGAATCGGACGATCTGGTCTTCGGCCCAACGACAAAACCCCGTTGGAGTTACGGAGCAAGCAAAGCCATCGACGAATTCCTATGCATGGCTTGCGTTCGAGAACACCAAATGAAAATCGTCATTGGACGTTTCTTCAACGTCGTCGGACCCCGCCAGTCGGGTGCCTACGGCATGGTCCTGCCCCGATTCGTCGAAGCAGCCATGCAGGGCAAGCCCCTGATGGTCCATGACGACGGCCAGCAAACCCGCTGCTTTGCCCACGTCAACGATGTCGTCTATGCGGTCACCGAGCTGATGCAGCACCCCCAATGCCACGGCCAAATTTACAATATCGGATCCGACTCTCCGGTCTCGATCCTCGATGTCGCCAAGCAAGTCATCTCGATCGTCAATCCGAAAACTTCCATCGAGTTCCAATCCTACACCGATGCCTACGACGAAGACTTTGAAGACATCCGACGCCGCGTGCCTGACCTTGCTCGGCTCAAAAAAGCGATCGAATACACTCCTCGCTATTTGCTAGCCGACATCATCCAAGACGTCTGGAAGTACAAACAACGCAACGCCGGATGACCATGAGCAAGTCCCCTTTGCCAACGCGCTCGATCCAAGTAGCAACTCTGAGCATCGTAGTGCTTCTCCTAGCAACAGGCTGCAACCCCCCGGATGCGAATCCCCCTAAACCCACCGCGTCGAAACCCACGCCAAGCGAACCGTTCGATGCCCGCCTGAAAAACGCGGAATCACTCCTGGGACAAAAAAAACTCGATGAAGCCTGGGCGATCTCCAAAGGTCTCCTCGTCGAGCAGCCTAAATCCGTTCCGGCTCTTTTCCTCGCCTCGCAAATCATGGCCGCCCGCAAAAACCTCCCGGGGGCTATCGAGCTGATTTCTCAAATAGATCCAAGCGATCCCCAAGCCGGTCCGGCCGCCACAGGTCAACTCTCCGAGTGGCTCGCCCAATCCGGAGATCTTCCCAGAGCCGAGGCAAAACTACGTAGTCTGCTCAAAGAATACCCCAAAGCCCTTCCAGCTCTGCGGCTCTTGGCCGATCTTCTGCACGCACAAGGCCGACGCTGGGATGCAGGAAAAGTCCTCGAGCGTATCGTTCGCCTCGGAGACTTCAAAACTCCAGATCTGATGAGCCTTGTCGACCTTCGAGACCCCAAGGATCAAGAGCCCCTTCGGACGGCCTTCGAGCAGTTCGATCCCGATGACCCCATGAGCCAACTCGGGCAGGTCCGACTCCTGCTCTTTGCCGACCGCTGGAAAGACTGCATCGATCGCTTGGATCAATGGACCAAATCCCATCCGCAACTCCTCGAACCCTGGATATGGTACGGCGAATCCCTCTTGGAGACCGGGGAAATCCAAGCCGTCGGAAAATGGCTGCAAAACCCACCCGAAGGGCACTCACGACACCCTGAATACTGGTACATCGCCGGCCGCTACTGGATGCTCCAAGCCCGTGCAGACACGGCCGCTCGATGCTTCAGCGAAGCGATCGCGCTGGACCGTCGACACCTAAGCGCTATGCAGTCCCTCTCGGAATGCTTGATGGACTTGCAACGCCCCGAATTGGCTTTAGAAATCCGCGATCAATCCGGCAAACTTGTTCGCATCAAAGACCTTACCAACCAAATCCAACGTGGACTCGTCAAGGACCAAGCCTTCTTCGAGATCGCCAAACTCTACGAAGATCTCGGCGACCAGGTCTTGGCCTTCGGATGGGAAGCCATCGCGCTTGCGCAAACCAACCAACCGTTCCCAGAACGCTTGATCGCACTCCAAAAGGAACTCCAAAGCGGCAAAAGCTACGCCTCGGCGATCCTCGGGAAACTTCCACTCAACGATTGGCCTTTGCCAGAGAATCACCAAATCGCATCGACCGATGCACCCGAACCATCGAACCCTACGACCCTTGAGGCATCCCCAAGCATACGACTCGAGGATGTCGCGATGTCCCTCGGACTCGACGCGTATTACGACAACGGCGCCAAAGGCCGGAAGCATTGGATGACCCTCGAAGGACTCGGGGGGGGAGTCTCCGCCATCGATTATGACAAGGATGGATGGCCCGATCTGTTCTATTCCCAAGCCGGCGATTCACCCTTGAGCCAACCCCCAAGGTACTTGCCGAAACAACTCTTCCGCTCGATCCAAAGCGATCGCTTCACCGCAGTCGAACAACAAGCATGCGTCGGGGATCTTGGCTACGGCCAAGGAACCGCAGTCGCAGACCTCGACCAAGACGGATTCGATGATCTGCTCGCAGCCGACATCGGTGAAATCAAGTGGTTTCGCAACCAAGGGGACGGAACCTTCCAACGCATGGACATGCCCCAAGCGACCAGCCCAGCGATCTGGAACAGCGCCATCCAAGCCGCCGATCTCAACGGCGATTCGCTGCCCGATATTGTCCAGTGCGCCTACATCGACGGACAGGACTTCTTGACCCGAACATGCCCGACCCCTACAAGCCCCGATTCGGTATTCTGCCATCCCAAACGATTCACCCCCGGTAAGACTCGCATCCTGTGGAATCAAGCCGATGGAACCTGGAGTCTTGCAGACTCCGAACTGCTCGAGTCCCTCGTCGATGGTTATGCCCTCGGGGCTCTGATCACCAACCTCGACCAAAAAGCCGGTAACGACGTTTTCTTCGCCAACGATGTGTCTCCGAACCACCTGCTGTTGAGCAGCCCTCAATCCGACCAAACGCTAGAGCTACAAGAGTGCGCGATCCGATCCGGGGTCGCAGTCGATCTGTTCGGTCGAGCTCAGGCTTCGATGGGCATCGCCTGCGGCGACCAAAATCGGGATGGCCTACTCGATCTGATCGTCACCAATTTTCGATACGAGGTCAGCACCCTTTACCGTCAGACCCAACCCGGCTTGTTCACCGATGCGACTCGAATCGCCAAGCTCGGCGAACCGACCCTCGAATGGCTCAGCTTCGGCTGCCAACTGACCGATCTGGACAACGACGGCTGGCTGGATTTCCTTGCCGTCAACGGACACATCGACTACATAGAACCCTGGCAAATGCCACCGCAAGTGCTCAAAAACACACAAGGAAAATTCCAGTGGCTACGCTCCCCGAGCCCAGGCAAGTACTTTGATGTCGACAACGTTGGCCGATCGCTGACGGCCTTGGATTTCAATCGAGACGGCCGGATCGATTTTGCCGTGACCCACTTGGATCGACCCACTGCATTGCTTGCAAACTCTACCAAAAGCACGAACCATTTCGTGCAACTCGAACTCGTCGGTACGCGCTCCGAACGCAATGCCACCGGAGGAATCCTCCGCGCAACAAGAGGCCAGGAGCAATGGATCTGCGCATCGAGCGTCGGAGACGGATTCTATGGAACCAACGAGCGAGTGCTCCACATCGGACTCGGCCAAGCCGATCGGCTCGATCGCCTCGAAATCACCTGGCCAAACGGTCAAACGCAAACGGTCGAAAACCTCGAAGTCGACTGCCGTTACCGATGGATCGAAGGTGCCGAGCCCCACAGAATCGAACTTGCGAAATAATCGCCCTGTAGAGCTCACAGCACCGAGGCTTGGGATCGGCAAAAGACAGCTCGTGGAAAAATCTTTGAACAACTCGAAATACAAGTTCTTATGAAAACCTTACAAGACCTGCTGAGAATTGCACGGATCTGCGCCATGCTGCTGATTGCGATTGCGGCGACGCTTAGCAGGGCTCCTAGCAGGGCCGATAGCAATGCCCAAAACGCGGCAGGCCAGGGGGGCTCGCAAGGGGACTCGAAACCCAATGTCATGATTGTCCTCGTCGACGACATGGGCTTGATGGATACCTCGGTTCCGTTTTTGATCGACAAGGATGGCGCTGCGGTCGAGCATCCTTTGAATCGATGGTACCGCACCCCGAACATGGAACGATTGGCCAAACTCGGGGTTCGGCTCAGCGAGTTCTATGCGATGAGCGTCTGCTCGCCGTCGCGGATTTCTCTCATGAGCGGTCAGAACAGCGCCCGGCACCGGACCACCACATGGATCAACCCAGACTCCAACAACCGTGGACCCTCGGGCCCACCAGCCTGGAACTGGAAAGGGCTCGATGCATCGAGCGTTACTCTGGCCCGAATGATGCAACAAGCAGGCTACCGCACGATCCATGTGGGCAAAGGGCACTTTGGCCCCCGCGATAGCATCGGCAGCGATCCTCGCAACCTGGGCTTTGACATCAATGTCGGTGGCTCATCGATCGGCCAACCAGGCAGTTACTACGGAACCAAGAGCTTTGGGGCCGAGGCACCCAAGCCGACCCATGCGGTACCGGGTTTGGATGCGTACCATGGCCAGGACATTTTCCTCACCGAGGCGCTCACTCGCGAAGCCAAAAAGCACGTCCAAGAGAGCGTGCGTCAGGGAAAACCCTTCTTTTTGAATTTCGCCCACTATGCCGTCCATGCTCCCTTCCAAGCCGATCCTAGATTTCCTACCGAAGATCCTGCTGGCAAGTTCTCCAAACAAGCCTTAGCGTTCGCATCGTTGGTCCAAGGCATGGACGATTCGCTCGGGAAAATGCTCGATTGCTTCGACGAGCTGGGGATTGCCGAAAACACCCTTGTATTTTTCTTAGGTGACAACGGTTCGGATGCACCGTTGGGGGAACCCCATGCGGTGGCCAGTTCGGCCCCCTTGCGAGGCAAGAAAGGATCGCACTACGAGGGAGGCATGCGGGTGCCGTTTATCGCCGCCTGGGCCAAACCGGCCAAGAATCAGTGGCAGGACCGATTGCCGACCCCCTCGGGTCAGATCCGTAAAGGTTGGGGAGCGATCTACGATCTTTTTCCAACCATCGCTGAGCTAGTCCAGCTCGAAATCCCAACCGGTCACGTTGTAGACGGAAATTCGCTAAAAGGAATTTTCGCATCGAGCGAACCTGCGTTGTTGGACCGAGAGTTTGTGATGCATTTCCCGCATGCGCCCCATCGGAGCAATTACTTTACGGTCTTTCGACAGGGGGATTGGAAGCTCATCTACCACTACTTGCCCGAGCCATCCTCGCCTCGTATGCAGCTATTCGATCTGGACGCGGATCCTTATGAGCAAACCGATTTGGCAACTACACATTCTGATAAGGCCAGGGTTCTACGAGAGGCCATGGCGAATAAACTTACCGAACAAAATGCACTCTACCCGGTAGGTCGAGAGGGCCAAACTCTGTTTCCGCATCAAGGTTCCGGGAGATAAGTCCCCTTGGTCGTCTCTTGCCGTGCTTGGGAGTGGCCACCGACCTTTGAATCCATAAACGGCGTTACCCCGGGCACATACCGTGCCATATTTTGAAGTGGCAGAACCAGAGGTTTAGCAAATGTCTGCGTTCCCTCGGAGATCTCTTGCATCCTCGAAGGTTGGTCTGAATCTCGGTGGCTAGCAAAGACTCCCTTGACCTTGTCCCAATGCACCAAATTACCCAGTCGGTCTGTAAAGGACCGACCGTTTCGATACACGACTTTGGGGTTTCCGAATCGAGGGAAGGAGACCAAAACCGCTCGATCTCCAAAGTCGTATTCAATCGATTGAGCCGTATAGGTCACCATCGGTGAACCAGGGAGCATTTGGACTGGCAAATAAACCTTCTGACCACTCTTAGGGTGGAAGGCGACGATAATGCTTGGACCACCGGGCAGGTCTGGCCCTCGAAAAGTCCGATCACCGGTGTAGTAATACCGATGCACCATGATCGTCGGTGCTATGTCTACTTGGGTCTGCCCCGAAGCGTCTTGGCCGACTATCACTCCAGGATTTCCACGCGCATCGACGTTCGGATCGAGAATCTCGATCTCAAGCGACGGGATGACTCGGCTGACTCGTGCTTGTGCGAATGCAATATCTGCAAGTGTCGCAATCATCAACACAGCGGCAAATATACTTCTCATGATTATTTTTTCCAGGAAGGGTGTTGCCAGGGCATGACGACTCCTTGGCCCGAACCTGTCAAAGGGTCCAGTAGCGCGTAAAATTGAAACTCTGCACCTTGGATTCTTTCAAAGTGTTGCGCGATCTTGGGATCGTTCCCATGAAACGTATAAAACTCCGAGCTCTCGCGCTGGATCGATATCCGAGGGACCTGCAATTGAACCAGCCCTGTCGACCGGTGATTATCAATCGTCGGTAAAGTCTGAACAGCAGCCGTCACGGCGTTTGTTCGGGAAACTGCTGCATCGGTAAGGCGAACATCCATCACAAAAAGATTGCGTTTAAGCTGCAGTTCGCTGTTGCGAACAATTGCATTGCGATCCAAAAGTGGATTTTGCTCGGCTTTGAAACTGATCGTCCAATTCCCCTGAGGGTCGATCGCGATCGATGCGTCCCGGATTCGGCAATGAGCAACGTCTAAGAATGGTGCAGCCATTTGCAGGGTTTTTGAATCCGGACGCACCGTGGGTGAGTTGGTCGACGGTGCTAGCGATGAACTATTTGGGAAGACGTTCTGAGTGAACGCGTTTGGGTACGCACCCATTTGCGTTGGCACCTGAGAGGTCCATGGATTCGTCGTCCAAGGATTCGTATTCCACGGGCTCAAGCGCGGGTCTGGTACGACACCCAAAGGTGGTGCCTTAAGCGGATTGCTGATTGGGTTTTGAGCAAATGGAATTGCTGCTAATGGGGTCATCGATGCTTGAGGAATACCAGGATTCCTAGCCGCTTGAATCGCTCGCTCCATCGATTCCTGAGAGTGCCTAGGCAGTGCCGGCAAGCTGCCGGAGGATACGACCGGTGTTCGAGGCAGGTACTGATAATCGCCCGGAGGTACATTGCAAGCCGGACGAATCCGATGGCGTCCGCTGAAGTAAGTCAGCGGATCGATCGCCTGAGCCGTTGAGATGCCGCACAAGCAACCAAGAGCCAGGCAACTAGCTAGGTACTTGCCTAAACATGCAGGCCTTGAGATTCCGAGGATCAATCGCGAGCGTTTCAAGATGTTCATCGCACATTTCCATTCGCTTTATATCGAGAGCTATCCATCTACCGATTCGATGGCTTGGAGGCCGGCGGATTCATCAGGATCGGGGCACGTTGCTGAGGCACATCGGGCTCCGGATTGGGCAGTTCCTCTCGGATAACCCGCTTGGCAGGGGCTTCTTCGAAGCGTTCGGGCAAGTATCCCGATTTCCCAGCCGGTGATTTGGCTGGAAATCGTGAATTGCTAGGTGCACGGTCCTGTGGATCGTACCCCTCTTGCATCGGGCGCACTTGATAGTCCAACCCTGGACCTTCGTAGCCATTGGGATGGAGCGTGGGGATAGATTCCTGAGATCGATAAAGGTCGGCTCGGCGAGCGGATTCAGGAATCCGTAGGAACTCATCAACTTTAGAGCTGCTGTAATCATAAATCCGATTTTCGAGATAGCGATTTCGATTCCGAACGATGTATTCGCGATTCGACAACTGCATGGGATCCACATCCGAAACCGCAGGTGCCCATCGCAAGCCCATCAAATCGAAGAGCGTCGGAAAGATGGTCGCTTGGGCCATAATAATATTCTGTTGCAGCGACTTTTCATCACTCGGCAGCGGCCTCCACAACGCACCCACTACAGGAATATCCTCAAGCAATGGAACTCCCTTGGCAGTCCGTGCCGCTTTCAGCGCTACGACATACCTGCTGACTTCTCGCAACTCAAAGTTCGACAGATGCACGTCGGTATCGATGAAGTGTTGCCTGATTCTCCCCAGGTGCTTTTCATCGGCCCGTACCGGCTCTCGGACTTGGGTTGTGTACATGTAGTTAAAATCGAAAACGACGGCTTGGCCATCCGGAGCGATCACCGGTCGAACTTCGTATCCAGTTCCCGTCTCGAACTTGTAGATGGCAGGATCCGGGATCAATTTTTCGACGTTGGATTCAAAACGAGGACTAGAACCGGCCCCTTGCCGAATCATCTGCTCGGCAGTCGGATTGCTTAGACTCGGTAAGACATTGACAACTCCACCCGTTGCACTGGGAACTCCCCCTTGTTTCATCTTGGCCAACGCCAAAAAACTAGGGTCTTGGATCAGTGCACCTGCATCGTTGTAAACTGCAAGCGCCGAGTCGATCCCTTCGCGGACCAAAATATCGCGGCGAGGCAGATCAAACTCCATGGTCGCAGACGGGGAGACTTTACCAAGCTCGCGATTGTTCGCAAGCACATTGGTTGTTTCGGTCTGACCGAACTCAACTTTGTAAGACTGGCTTCCCTTGCGGATCGCTCGGAACATCGGGTAGTAGAACTGGGTGTTGAAATCGTCATCCAACGCGGTTGTTAGTCGCTTGAGATAATTATCAACATTCGCTGTATGGGCACGGGTCCCCTCGAGAAGCTCGATGAACTTCTCTTCGAGCTCATCGATGAGCATGTCAAGAAATTTCTTATGGTCCAGTGGCCGACGATTGGCCTGAAGCAACGAGCGGTCAGTATCGAGCTGGCTGATGCTCTTGATCCAATCATTGAAACTAGTATCCGTCATATTTAGAGCAAGAAGAATATCATCCTTCAATTGGGATCGAGCAGAATCCGTATTGGTTTCCATGCTGCTCAATAGGTCCTTCATATTCTGGGAAAACGAAATCCACTGTTGGTATACCTGAAACGCTTGCTTAACTGCGATAGGTTCCAATTGCGTCGAAGAGAAGAGTACCTCGACCATCTCAAGAATCCTCGCCTTCTGATCTTGAATCCTCGTGAGCTTTTGAAATTTGGAATTCTGCTCTACGAGCAACTGCAGGATCTCATCGAGAGAAACCTCTAAGTCGTACACAGAAATCATTGCGTAGCGAGGCTGACCGGCATTATTGCGACCTACGAGCCCGCCGGTGGTTTGAATAACGCACTCGACTCGATCCTTGAGTCGAGCGATAATTTCTTGCGAAGTGTCCGAAGATGCAAAATCGATCTGGTCAAGTTGTTTTTGAACGTCACCCAACCGGGACGCGATTGCCTTGACGATTCCCTGCAACTCTTGTCGCTGCTGCTTGCTCCCCGTCAAATAGACCATGCTATCGAGCTCCGCTGGATCTAAGGAACTATAGATCTCGTTTAAGCGTCGGTACTTTCCATGAAGGAACATTTCCACACCATAGAGTTTGGATATTTCGGGAGTGTCAATCTTGGTAAACGCACCTTCGGTTGCAGTCTTAAACTGTTGTCCCCTAAAGTCGCGTGTGCTTGCGATGAGGTTTTTGATCCGAATCAATTTGTCTTGAACCGACTCATCGTCTCGACTAGCCGGCCCAATCCGTTGGGTCAATCGACGCAACATCTCGATAAGTTCCATAGTGATCGATTCATACTGCTCCACCGCAGTATCGATTTGTGTCGTCGCTTTCGAAAGCGCCGGCAGGATCGTCGAACGGAACGTCAATGCTTGTTCAGTCGTCGCCCGCAACTGAGTCAATCGGCGCTGTTCGAGATTCAACAAATCCTGATCGCTCTCGACGCCTGCCAAGCGTTCCTCAATGACGGCTCGCTCCATCACCCGTTGCTTAAGCTCCAACTCGGTCACTAAGCGTGCTTTTAGGATCTGCGCCAGTCGGATCATCTCTCGCTGGATCGGATTAAGCGTGCCGTCATTGGAGATATTCGCATCAAAGAATCCTCGCATCGAGATAAACGACGCACTGGGCGTCAAATGATACATCGGCGGGGGCTCCTTGTGCTTGCACCGAAACCTACAACCGAAATTGCACTGCTTGCCATTGCACTCGGAAATGCTGTTTTCTAAAAATCGCTGCTCGGCCGGCCCAAGATCGCTTTGAACAAGCTCCTCGAACCGTTGCAAAATAGCCAATCGGGTGCTGTTGTTGGCTAGAGCCATCAAGGTAAGTGCGCTGGACAAACTCGTCACATCCATCGAATGCAAAGAGAGAAGCTTGTTTCCCGTATGAAGCAACTCCGAATCCAAAGCTTTCAATTCGTCAATAAAGTCCTTGCCAAAGAATGCGTACAAGTAACGCTGGTCCCGCTCCTCTTGGGAATCGCCAGGGTACATGCCCCGAGCTTCATCGGCCCTCTCGGCCGCGATAGTCAAAACCGCTTTGCGGAGTACCTCCGACGATTGCATCGTCATGAATCGGGCTTGGTCAATGTAAGTCTGTAGGCGGTTTGCTACCACCTCGAGCTCGTCGGCTTCGTCACCGTTGATTTGCGTCGAGTGAATATTAATGCGTACCGAACCGCACGGAGTATCGATCTGATCGATCATCAATCGGACTTGGTTGACCCCTCGCAGTGGACCTCGAAGATGAAGGACCCCTTCGCCGATCACCGAGATGCTGACTTGATGGACCGCGTCAACACTATCGGGACGCCCTTCGGCAAACGTATCTGGATCGGTATGAGCCGCAGCGGTTTCAAGCCGAAATTGCTCAGCCTTGTCGAGCTCTTCGGCCCGCTGCGCTTGGAGCCACTGCTCATTGGTCGCGATTTCCTGCTCGCGGGCGACTAAGACCTGACTCTCCAAGGCTCGGATTTGGTCGGTATAGGCTCGGGCAGCGATTTCAAGCTGTGCAAGCTGTTTGTCCTTGAGTGGGTTGGCCGAGCGGTCGGAGGTCAGTTGCTGCATCTGGTTGAGCGTATAGTTCAAAGCCTGTTCGGCGTCGTTGAGCTTGTTTTCCAGTTCTCGTGTCTTTTGAGCGGCGGTCACCGCAGCCCGCTCTCGCGTTTGACGCTGTGTGGTCGCTTCCTCGGCCTCACGTCGGGATTGGTCGGCGATCTGCCGGCGATAGGTAACGTCCTGTCGACCGTAGGACTGAGCACGCCGATTGAGGATCTGAGCGACCCGATGTGCATCGCGATAAAAATAGAGTCTAGCGACTCGAGTTTCGACCCGATCATTGGGATTGAAGCCTTTGGGCTGATCTCGCGTTGGAATCGCCGATGGATATTCGACCACCGGCGCCCGCCCTGCGATCACTCCAGGGACAAGCGGGTCGGCGTATCGGGTTGCACCACCTGCCGGTGCACCAAGCACTGCGGTGTACAAATCACCAGATTTTCCATTGGATCCTTCCAGTTTGTTGCCATATTCATCCCTGAGATCTTCACCACCGTAAATCGAAACTTGGTGGACCCCAGCATTGACCGAGGTGAAAGGCAATTGGATCCGTTGCCGATCTGGAAGGACAGTGATGGGAGTGCCAGTTGGTGTTCCGGAATCGCCATTGAATGGACCGTTCCTCGAACCAGAACCACTCATTTCTACAGAGATTGCCTCGCCCAACTTTTTGTCATCAACTGACGCCAGCAAAGGCCGTGACAGTTGGATCTCGATGACTTTGGAGTTGATGGCGATACCGAAATCCTTGGGGGTGACCTCGATCACGCGAAACCCTCCGGTTTGCATGTCGTACTCAACCTCGGGTGTTCGATCGACTTCGTTGTCCCCTTGCGACAGCGTCGCATAGAGTCGGTGCCGACCTTCGCTTAACTTCACACCGGCAATCGAATTTTTCCCTGAGGGCAATCCAAGTTGCTTTGCGATCTGCTTGCCGTCTAGGAAGAGCTTGATCAGGTTTTTGTTGCCGATCTCTTTAGCACCATCAACATCGATAGTCCGCGCTTGCGACGGATCGCTGAGCTTGATAGGTGCTCCAACCGAACCGGGAACTCCACCTATTTTCAATTCCCCCAAAGCTTTTTGTTGGTCTGTCGCCTTTGTGTTTAGCGTAATCGCGGTGCCAGAGACCCATGCATCCTTCGATGTAGGATCGCTTTCCAGTACCACAAGTGCCGCTGAGCCTGCGGTAGTAAAGGTTTTGTAAGAGAGCACGTCACCGGAAAAAAGTTGCACGTTTTCCACGTTGAGCGTCGACGACGCAAGCGATCCGAGGAAGCCCCTTAGTTCCGTATTTTGTTTGCTGCGAGTCACCATCAAAGACGCGAACGTATTTACATAGAAGTCTATAGATGCCGGGACGGAATCCGATTTCTCCCAATCGTAATCTTGACCGCGTTTTATACTGAGGTTTGTAGGCGTGGATTTGACGCTACCTGGAACGAAGATAATAACATCGGGACTTGTGCTGTTCGAAAGGAGCTTCAAGGAAGAGACTTTTTTGAAAGCGTCATTAGGATCAGCAACCTCGGTAATACTGAGACTCAAACGGTATGTTCCAGGTTGCAAAAATTTTGCAGTTAGGCTCCTGGGTGTAGCCGCAGGCGCAGTCTCAGAGACCTGAATACTATTATTGTCGGATGCTATCTGGTCCCAGGTGATTGAAGACGGAATGCCAGAGTCCAACTGTAACACTGCATCCTTATCAACCAACCACACTTCTTTGGTCTTACTAACATCCCATTTGAGTGTCAGGCTGTTGTTGATACTGTTGCTTACCGAAACGATCCTGAGCTGGGCTGCTGCGGTAGCAGCCGGTGACCACGAAGCTGATATCACGGGGCTGTCCGAAACAAGACTCGGGCGGTGGGCTTGCTCGAAGGCTCGCATGATCCGAGGACTCAGCCTGCGAGGTGCTGGTATGCCATCGCTTGGCCTGTGGGACTCTGAACCGATCGCTTCTGCTAAGTCACTCTTTCGAGCGGAAGTATCGGCAGAATTCCTCCAGGCGACCAAGCTCAGGCTACAACAAACACCGCAGAATATCACCACAAATCCATGGTAAAGCTTGTTCACTGGCGCGACCTCCATGCGTAACTCCACCGTCAAACCCTTATAGCGAATTCTTCGCTAGCATTTCAGGGGATCAATCGGTACGAGTCTCTTTATCGGTACATCCCGGCTACCCAATCGCTAAATCGGTAAAATTACCCGAATACAACTCAAGTCCACCCGCTTTCGGGGTGTAGTCCTAGCAGTGGTCAGTAACTCCTCAAATCCGACGGATTATTGAGCCCATACCCAGTTACCGCTGCGCCAGTACGACGGGCCTTTTGCACATACCCGCTCGAACGCTCCAAAGCTCGACTGTGACCGGAATAGGAATAATCTTTCATCGGATTATTCGGATCGACATAGGCTGGGTTGATCGAGATCGGTGGCAAAGTCAACGTCTTCCATCCGGATTCTTCATCGATCCAACACTGCACCTGCAAGTGCAGGGTCACCGGCTTGCTCGGACGCAAGTACTTGAAACTCAACGCGTAGCGTCCGTCCCCGTAAACATCGAGCTTCATCCCTTCGAGGATAGTCAAGTCTCCAACCAGTGCACCGGTTCGGTCCCCGGTGAAAGTTGTCCCAGCAAAAATCGTAGGAGTATCGAACTCGATCGTCGAAACGACCTTCTTAGCCGTCAGACAGTTGAGGGTACGGTCTTGCAAAAGCTCCTGAGCTTCGAGATAAGCTGCGATCGCACAAGCCTGCTCACTTCGAGCTTGCATCCTTTCCAATTCTCCAAGAAGAAGATTCGACTCGGTCGCAATGTCTTGAGGATCTCTTTGCAACTCCATTCTTTGTGCAGCAACCGGTTCTGGTAGTTGATTACCCTGCTCAGGAAGTTCCGTCAGCACTAGGCGAGTCCGGTGATGCGGGATCGACTGGTGGTTTTGGTCATAAGCCGTCGGATCCTCACCGGAAGGGTTTTGAACCGGTGTGGCTTCGGATTTAGGATTTGGTAGCTCGCTGGCCGATGGGGCCGATGGGGCATGAGGGACAGGCGCTGCGTGCTCGATGGCCATAGGCATGCATTGGCAATAGGGGATTGCTGGTGGCAGTGGCCAAACCTCTTGACCGTCTGTCACTTGAACTTCGCATCTTGGGGCTTGCCTCTCGATGATTTGATCGACCTTGTTTGTCAAACAGGCGTCGTCGTAAGGTTCCTTGAGCAAGCGATCTAAACCAGCAATCGAGTTTGAGTATTGCCGTGCGAACTCTTGACGGGCGGTGCTGGACAAACTACGACGGGCCAATGCCGGCATGTTTCGAATGACAGGATCATCGGGTTGTGAATGCCTAAAAGCGATCCACATCGGGCGCGAGACGAAATGGGAATGGGGCTCGAATTGCGGATCCGTCCATCGAAATCGAATGCGATGTAGACCAGGCGTCAATTGGGACTTCAGGTCGAATCGAAAAACGCCAGGCTCTTGAGCAACACCGACGACTTGGCCAATTTCCCCAAGTTCAGCAAAGACGGTCCCTTCGAGAAAGGGATCTTCAAGTGCTATCAGAAGACTATCATTGACGACCGGAGCAGGGCGTTGAGGATTCCAAGGGGTGAGAAAGCCCATTGCGTTTCCAACCGCAGCGACTTTCAGTTCTGTGGTTTGGACCGACTCTCGAACGACAGTTTCCCGACTGGACGGTTCGATTGTAGAATCGGGGAATTCCTGATTAGGCTCTACGGAGCATCTTCTCGAGATTCCGGTGTCCACGAAGACATCCTGGGCCAGGCAGGGGCAAGGAAAACGAATGCAACACGCAAGCAGAAAAAGAGGCTTTCGAAATCTAGCCGAGGGCTTCATTCCCATGATGGTGACCTAAAACAAGAGAGCGTTCGGAATGTGGTCTTCGCGGCACGAAGTCCTGCGATGACAACCTCTTCTAGGGTAGATTGCCTAACCCTCAGAATCGCATTTTTGGATGCCATGAAACTGAAAAGAAGGGCAACCCAAGGTGGATTTTGCGTTTCGTAGGGTTTGTAGCGGTCTTCAAAGAATTTCGACATTCTTTACAAAAACTTGCCCCAAAGGCGCGTTTCAACACGTTAACCTAAAGAGAGGGCACATTTGACTTTGGTGTGTTACATCGAGCTGTTAAACCAACCGAGAGATATCGTGACAAGCAATCCCGAGAAAGCGGCGCATTCGGACCAAGGACTTAGGAACTTCAAGGAGATGAAGCAGGTCGAGATCCGTGAAGCGATCAATAAGCGAAGGCGCAAGCTCAACGAAGAGGCGAAAAAACAAGGTAAAACTTACCCCGAATCCGACGAAGTCAAAGGAGACGATCTCGTTGGTTTAGCGCTATCCGGCGGTGGCATTCGGTCGGCAATGTTCAACTTGGGCCTTTTGCAGACGATGCAAAGGGCTGGGTTTTTGAAGCATGTCGATTACCTATCATCGGTATCTGGAGGTGGTTACACAAACGGATACTACTCGACACTCGGTCACTACGATAAGACGGCGTCGAAGGATCATGACCACGGATTGTCGGCCAAGGATGCTCAATTTCTTTTGGACGGACAGTACCTGAATCGTCCGACGGAGTTCATGACCGATTATCTGCTCAAGACAGCGGTTCTTTTCGGGACGGTCTTTGCGAGTGTCATCTTCCTTGCCTCGTTGATCGCCATTTACTTTCGATTGTTTGACCTTCCGTCTGTACGCCGCTGGTTAGGGTTGCTGGACCTAAATTCCGATCTGCGCGTCGGGATTTTTGCGTCGGTCGTATTGGTCTTTTTGGTACTTGTTGTTCGCGGGATCTGCCGCGGACTGCAGCGAGATTTCGGGGCGGTGCCTGCACCCGCACCGGGTCGTTGGGCGATCATTGCCACAGGAATCATGCTGCTCGGATGCTCTATCATGATTGGAAATGGAGATTTTTTTGTTTCCGACAGACTCGGCTTCCTACCAGAGAAAATCGATCTCAAGAGCTTGCAGATCCCCATCGCTGTGATTGTTGCGATCATGTTTTTTCCCTTGATGCGGATCGGATCGTTAGTCCGTAGCGAGCGGATCAATGCCTCTGTTTGGCAACGAGTTGCCTTGTGGCTGGTCCTTGCTGGCGCCACCTGGGGCTCCTTCTTTGTGGCCGTTGGATACATGGGGCAAGAGAACCTCTCGGGTTTTATCAACGACCGACCACCTACGTTTCAGACCTACGATATTTTCCAGTACGATCGTTTGGCTGCGTTGCTAGACGACAGAGAGATTAAGCAAAAGCTGGATGCAAAAGGAATAACGGAAGAACAACTCAAGGCCCTCGCAAATTCGATCCTCCAAGATGCTCGCAATCGCAACTCCATGGAAAAATCGCTCAGGCCGGACAATTACCAGTGGGATACATGGCTCGATTTCGACAGCGCAACCCTTCAAAGGTGGGCCGTGACAATTCTCGGAATGTCCGGTTGTAAGAATCAAGCCGCGGATTTTGTAAGTTGGGATAGAAAGCTCAACGAAGTCGACGGGCCGCTATTACTCGGGGAGATAAACAAGCTAATCAAGCCATCCAACCTCGTCGTTCCCTCAGACTCCAACGACGAGCCAAAGGCCGACGGTTCATCTCTGAATGCATCCTCTAAGGAAAAGGAAGATCGGGAACTGACCCAGTTGCTGATGATTCGAGCGGCCCGGAAAGTAGCGATTCGAACCAAGGACATTCCAGAGAATGTAAGAGAGACTCTTTTGCCTTCTCCTCCGAAGGAGCATAGCGATGCACAACCCTCTTCGAATCAGTCGAGCGAGTCGAAGGAGATCGCCGTTCGAGATGCCCTAGAAATTTTGAACCGCTGGGTGTCACAAGATTCACCGATGCCAAGAAAAACTAGCAGCGATCCGATATCTTTCCGAGATGCTTCGAATTTGAGGACCATCTTAGAAGTCCTCGCGCCGGCTTGGACCAATCACACATCGTTTCCGAGTCATTTCGTTACGCCTCGTGAAAGCTCGGCGACGATTGACCAATCGCTCGATCGTTTAACACCCCTTGATCTCTGGCAATTCAATCGCCTTTTGCTCGAGGTTGCCTATCCAGAAGTGTTCAAAGAACGACGATGGATCAGTACATCAGTGACCATCTTTGAGGATCAGAAATTCCGTTGGGCGATTCTAATCCTCTCTGGAATCGTCGCGTTGGTAGGCATCCTGATGGTTGATATCAACTACCTATCCCCTTGGTTTTTGTTCTACCGCAAGAGAGTTCATGAAACATTTCTTCGCAAAGCCGGTCAGATCGACAGCGAAACTCCTTTGCATGCTTTGAACCCCTGCGAAAAAGGGTATCCCTACCCACTGTTTGTCGGTGGACTTGCAATCCCCCACGCGCCGGCTTATGGTCGCATCCAAGCTGCGGTTATGGATGGGGGAGCAACCAAACCCAACTCCAACATCAATCCGTCCAAGGTGGACGGTAGTTTCGGATCCCTTTGGTACTCGTTCCTAATGTCCCCATTGCACGTTGGGTGGATGCAAGCGACGACCGATCCGACGCTCTTGGAGCAGAAAACTTACCGTTCTACCAAGGATTACATCCATGGCGGACTGACCGTCAGCGATGCGATTGTTCTCTCTGGCGCTGCGGTCTCGACCTTCATGGCCTCCAACCCAGCCTTGCGCATCTTGATGCAAGTCTTCAACATTCGACTTGAGCAGTGGTTGCCCAATCCCATCACCACGAATCAGCCGACAAAACACCAATCGCTTCTCTTTGGTGGAAATAAGTTTGTACGATTCAATACGTTCCAACTTTTCCAGGAGTACGCAAAATCCATGCGATGGTCAACGCATGAGTTCAATGCGGAGTCCTGGGGTTACGGCGTCATCGCCGATGGAGGTTTCCGCGAATTTTTGGGTGTAGAAGAACTCGCCGCACGGCGTTGCAAAATCATCGTTGCCTCCGATGCCGGGTGCAATAACGGCTTGTACGAATTCGGCGTTCTAGCCGACCTTATCCGTAAACTTCGCCTGGACCACAACATCGAAATCTTGGACCTAGATCACGATAAACCTCTAGATACCAAACGACTGATTCGGATCGGATCCGAGAATTCACTTTCACCTCAGCACTACATCGTCGGACGAATCCGATATCCTGATACCGAGACTCAAGTCGATTCGAATGCCTCGGAATTCACCCCTCCGAACGAAGGCTTATTCGTTTACCTCCAGATGTCCTTAACCGGAGACGAGGATATCGATATCGCTCAGTTCAAGAAAACCAATCCGCAGTTTCCCGACGAGCCGATCTCGAATCAGTTCTATTCCAAGGACCAGGTCGAGTCGTTCCGCCAGCTTGGAGAACACATCGGAAAATTGCTTTGCTGGGACATCGATGACTTTGATTGCCCCAACGACGAACCAGAAGCCTGCAGGCGATGGCGGATCAAAGCCTTGGATCATGCGTTCCGGGAGGCTTATCGAAGCGAATGCCGTCAAGAGTCGATGGTTGCCACCGACGATGCCAGGATCGGTTGGATGTTCGACGGAGCGCATCCTAGCAAAGAAACCCTCGGGATTATCCATAAGTTTGAATCCCCTGAGAACACCGATCATCAAATCCTCATCCGAAACTTCGTTTGGCACTGCACGGATGGCTACCACGTCCAAAAGTCAAACACTCCCGATCCGTATTTCGATTTCACAAAACTCCAAGCTGCCGATCTATACGGGATCGCCATCGAATCAAACCGCCGCCATTCGGGGTTCCGACCCGAGTGGCCTACGGCATTCTTTCAAATCAACGGCAGGGATCTGCTGATGCGTGCCGCACAGCGAGCAGTTGGCTTGTTCGGGGAAATGGACAAC
>Ga0068877_10000835_pt1 | contig 26372 bp, 19 predicted proteins | sample NOAtaG_FD_66437 | JGI IMG/M metagenome (GOLD analysis project Ga0068877, IMG submission 66437) | Freshwater lake microbial communities from Lake Erie, under a cyanobacterial bloom - NOAA_Erie_Diel6S_1000h metaG | ecosystem: Environmental > Aquatic > Freshwater > Lake | place: USA: Ohio, Lake...
GGTGGGGGCGGCGTGCTGGGCACGGGGGAGAGTAGGGGGGAGGGGTGGGGGGGCGGCGGCGGAGGATGGGCGGAAGGGGAGATTGGGGTCGAATGCGGGGAGGAGTGGTCCTAGAATCTCTGTCTCTTCCGCCGAGGGGAAATAGGTTTGCGAGCCTGGTCGCGGCGGGAGACCCGAACATGACGGGAACGGCCAAGGGCTCGCCGAGCACGAAGACGAGGGAAATCCATGACCAGCGCGACGCTGAAGAGCGGGACCAACGGCAAGTACGTGATCACGGGGAAGGCGACGCCTTCGAAGTTGCAGGCGAACAAGATGGTGTACTTCTTCGGCGACTCGCGCGTGGACGGCGCGGCGACGATGAAGACGCTTTTGGGCGGCAAGGGCGCGAACCTGGCGGATATGTGCAGCATCGGGCTGCCGGTGCCTCCGGGGTTCACCATCACCACCGAGACGTGCTCGGCATATTACCGCGCGGGGCAGCGGTTGCCTGTGGGCCTGATGAACGAGGTCCACAAGTACGTCAACATGCTGGAGAAGGAGACGGACAAGAAGTTCGGTTCGCCGGATAACCCGCTGCTGGTGAGCGTGCGCTCGGGCGCGGCGGTGAGCATGCCCGGCATGATGGACACGATCCTGAACCTGGGTCTGACGGACCAGGCGGTGGAGGGGCTGGCGAAGCAGACGGGGAACCGTCGGTTCGCCTTCGACTCGTACCGGCGGTTGATCAACATGTTCGGCGACGTGGTGATGGGCGTTGACCATCACCTGTTCGAGGCGGCGTTCCGCTCGATCAAGGCGAAGTACAAGGCCGAGAGCGATACGGACGTCCCGGAGGCGGGGATTGTTGAGCTGTGCGAGGCGTACAAGGAAGTCTTCCGGCGCAAGGTCGGCGAGATGTTCCCGCAGAATCCCTTCAAGCAGCTGGAGCTGGCGATCGAGGCGGTCTTCAAGAGCTGGAACGGCGACCGCGCGGTGAGCTACCGGCGGATCCAGGGGATCTCGGGGCTGGTGGGCACGGCGGTGAACGTGCAGTGCATGGTCTTCGGGAACATGGGCGACGACTCGGGCACGGGGGTGGGCTTCACGCGCAACCCCGCCACGGGCGAGAACAAGTTCTACGGCGACTTCCTGATCAACGCGCAGGGCGAGGACGTGGTGGCGGGCATCCGCACCCCCAAGCTCATCGACGAGATGCCCAAGTGGCAGAAGAAGTGCTACGAGCAGCTTCTGAAGATCAAGACGAAGCTCGAGAAGCACTACAAGGACATGCAGGACATCGAGTTCACCATCGAGCAGGGCAAGCTGTACATGCTGCAGACCCGCACGGGCAAGCGCACGGGCAGCGCCGCGGTGAAGATCGCCTGCGACATGGTCAAGGAGAAGCTGATCACCGAGAAGCAGGCCATCCTGCGCATCCCCGCGGGGGACCTGGTGCAGCTGATGCTCCCCAGCTTTGACAACACGAAGAAGAAGCTGGCGAAGAAGCTCACCGAGGGCATCCCGGCCTCGCCCGGTGCGGCGGTGGGCAAGCTGGCGTTCACCGCGGCTGAGGCGGTGCAGCGGAAGCAGAACGGCGAGAAGGTCATCCTGGTGCGCGACGAGACGAGCCCCGAGGACGTTGAGGGCATGCACAGCGCCGAGGGTATTTTGACCAGCACGGGCGGGCGTTCGTCGCACGCGGCGGTCGTCGCGGTGGGCTGGGGCAAGTGCTGCGTGGTCGGTGCGGGCGAGCTGCACATCGACGCCAAGGCCCGCAAGATGACGGTCGCGGGTCAGACCTTCGGGCCTGACGACGTGATCTCTATCGACGGCACGACGGGCGAGGTGATGGTCGGCAGCGTGCCGGTGGTGATCCCGGAGAAGCTGTCGGGTGATTTCGCGACGGTGATGCGCTGGGCGGATAAGTACCGCACGCTGCAGATCCGCACGAACGCGGACACGCCGGCGGATGCGCGGCGTGCGCGTGAGTTCGGCGCGGTGGGCATCGGCCTGTGCCGGACCGAGCACATGTTCTTCGAGGGTTCGCGGATCAAGAGCATGCGGAAGGTGATTCTGGCCGACTCGCGCGAGCTGCGTGAGAAGTATCTGGCGGAGCTGCTGCCGCACCAGCGCGACGACTTTGTCGGGTTGTTCACCGCGATGAAGGGCATGCCGGTGACGATCCGTCTGATCGACCCGCCCCTGCACGAGTTCCTGCCTCACGAGGAGAAGCAGCAGGCGGAGCTGGCGAAGGCGATGGGTATCACGCTGGAGAAGGTGAAGCGTCGCGTGAGCGAACTGCACGAGTCGAACCCGATGCTGGGTCACCGCGGGTGCCGGTTGTGCGTGACGTACCCGGAGATCCTGGAGATGCAGGTGCGTGCGATCGTCGAGGCGACGCTGGACTGTCAGGCGAACGGCGTGAAGGCGATGCCGGAGATCATGCACCCGCTGGTGGGGACGCTGAAGGAGATCGATTGGCTGCGTGACTACACGCTGAAGACCATCGACAGCGTGAAGAAGGAGAAGGGCTGGCAGAAGCGGATCGACATCCCGATCGGGACGATGATCGAGGTTCCTCGCGCGGCGTTGACGGCGGACGAGATCGCGCAGAAGGCGGACTTCTTCAGCTTCGGGACCAACGACCTGACGCAGATGACCTTCGGGTACTCGCGTGACGACATCAACAACTTCCTGCCGCACTACTTGCAGCTTGAGCTGTTGGAGACGGACCCGTTCGTGAGCCTGGACCGCACGGGTGTTGGGCAGCTTGTGCGGATGGGTCTGGAGAAGGGCCGGCAGACGAACGACAAGCTGAAGGTCGGGATCTGTGGCGAGCACGGCGGCGATCCGAAGAGCGTGCACTTCTTCCACAAGGCGGGCCTGGACTATGTGTCGTGCTCGCCGTTCCGCGTGCCGATCGCTCGGCTGGCGGCGGCGCAGGCGGCGCTGATGGACGAGGCGAAGTGATCGGATTCTCGTTGCGTTCAAAGGTGCTTTGAGCGCGGCGGAGAGTGTGTTTGTGCAATAGAGCCGCGGGCGATGAGCGCCCGCGGTTTTTTTTCGCGCGATCGGATCGTTGATCGAGGCGGACGAGCGGAAGATGCCGCGTGGTTCTGATAACCGGTCCCCGAGTTGGATGGTGGGGATGGTGTCGACGAGGTGGGTGCTTTGTGCGCGGGTTGAGAGCGGTGTTCACGCCGTGCGTGAAGATTGGTTCACATGCGACCGATTGAGGGGCGTAAGCCTGAGGGAAACCCCCGGGCAGCGGCGCACGTCCTATGGCAGAACGGAATGAACAGATCGGGGTTGAATCTCGCGACGGCACCGAAGAGGTGGCGCGCGATGGTGGTGTTGTCCGGCGTGGATATCGATTGATGAGGGGTGTCGGCGGGGTTGCGGCGGTGATGTTGCTCGCGGTGGGGGTGTGGATTCTTCAGAGCGGGCACGGGCCGATGTTGATCGGAACGTGGTCGGATGTGCTTGGGCTCGCGGTGATGAGTTTGGCGGGGTTGGTTGTGCTGTGGATGTGGTCGGCGCGGAACAAGGCGGGGTATGCGGCGGTGGTGTGGGCGGGCGTTGCGTGCGCGGTGGTGATCGGGTTGGGCTCGATGTGGATGGGGTATGAAGGCAGGCGAACGGGAGATCAGATTCGTCAGCAGCTTTCGGGGCTTGCGCCGACGTTTGCGGTGGAGATGGAGCGGCACGGGCACTGGCAGATCGGGCTGGAGACGCCGACGAACTCGGCGGAGTATCTGGAACTGATTGAAATGCAGAAGCAGTGGCTGGCGGTGAATCCGAACATGGCGGATGTGTACACCGCTCGCAAAGACTCGACGGGTGTTTGGCGGTTCATTGTGGACTCCGAGACGGACTATGACCGCAGCGGCGCGATCGATCAGGAGCGTGAAGAGCGGACCAAGATCGGCGAGGAGGTCGAGGCGGCGACGGTGTATATGGAACGGGCGATGAAGGGCGAGTCGGTCTTTCAGGATGAGCCGGAGACGGATCGCTGGGGGACGTGGGTGTCGGCGTTCGTACCGATCAAGCGTTTGGATGGGCGGGTTGAGGCGGTGCTGGGCGTGGATTTTTCGGCGTCGGACTGGACGCGCACGGTGGCGGAAGCGTGGATGGGGGCGGTTGGGTATCTGGGCGTGATCGTGACGCTGACCATCGCGGTGGCGGCGCTGCAGGTCAGTTCCAAAGCACGGCTTCGTGAGAGTGCGGGCGTTGCGGATCTTCTGCGTCGGCAGGCACAGGAACTTCAGATCGCGAAAGTGAAGGCTGAGGAAGCGAGCCGGGCGAAGGGCGAGTTTCTCGCGAACATGACGCACGAGATCCGCACGCCGATGACGGCGATCATCGGGTACGTGGACATGTTGGTGGACCCGGAGATGCCGCAGGCTCTGCGGCGAAGCCACGGAGAGACGATCCAGCGGAACGCGCGGCACCTGCTGGGGCTGATCAACAACATCCTGAACTACTCGAAAATGGAATCCGGGCGGATGCGGGTGGAGGTGCTTGAGAGTGATCTGAAGCAGATCGTGCGCGAGGCGGCGGAGATCGCGCGGGCGCTTGCGGAGAAGAAGGGTCTGTTCCTGATTGAGCGGTGGGAAGATGATGTGCCGGTGAAGGTGTATAGCGATCCGATGCGGCTTCGTGAGGTGCTGGTGAATCTGCTGGGCAACGCGGTGAAGTACACGGAAGAGGGCGGGGTTGAGTTGAAAATCGGCGTGCACGAGCGCGATGAAGACGGGGGCGTGCGTTCGCTTGTGTTGACGGTCAGGGATAGCGGGATCGGTCTGACGGGTGAGCAGATCGAGCGGTTGTTCAGGCCGTTTGAACAGGCGGACAGCACGATTGCGAGGCGGTTCGGCGGGACGGGGCTGGGGCTGGTGATTGCGCGGCGGTTTATTGAGCTGCTTGGTGGCAGCATCAGCGCGACGGGGGAGCTGGGCGTGGGGAGTGTGTTCACGGTTGTGCTGCCGGTGGATTCGCGCGGGAGGGCGAACCCGGTCGTCGGAGGTCAGGGCGGAGCGGGCGGCGAAGCAGCCGGTGAAGAAACGGAGAATGGCGAGCAAAGGCGGGCGGCGTGATCGCGGAGCCATGAGGCCGATTGAGCGATTGACTTGAGCGGGAAGTTTGTGTGCGAGAGATTCACAGGAGTGCGAGCGATGATCTTCGGAATGAGCGGCAAGACGGCAGCGAGCGCGGCGAGCACGGGCGGGGGTTCGTCGGCGGCGAAGGGGCGCGTGCTGGTTGTGGACGACGTCGCTGAGAATCGAGAGATTCTGTCGTATTACCTGACGAAGGCGGGGTATCAGGTCGTCACGGCGGACGATGGATTTGCGGCGGTGGAGGGGCTGGTGGGCGGAGCGGCGATGAGGCGCGGTGCGCTGCCGCAGGCGGGGTTTGATCTGGTGCTGATGGACATGTCGATGCCGCGGGTGAGCGGGTATGAGGCGGTGCCGAGATTGAGGGCGAGCGGGTACCGCACGCCGATCGTGGCGGTGACGGCGCACTCGTTGGCGGGCGACCGCGAGAAGTGCCTGGCGGCGGGGTGCGACGAGTACGTCACCAAGCCGGTGGACCCGCAGAGATTGGCGGAAGTGTGCGAGCGGATGCTGGCCATCGGCAAGCAGCGGAAGAGCGCGTGAGGTGTTGATCGAGCGGGGTTTAGGTGATGGGCGCGGGAGATTCGTGGCTGATCGAGCGGGCGCGGTCGTGTGAGCGGTCCTGCGCCGCATCGATCTCGAGCGTGCCCAGATCAACGGCCCATTCGCTGCGGCAGTGGTTGCAGGTGCGGGTGCCGAGGGTTGAGTTGGGCGCTTGGGTGAGTGTGCGGGCGCAGCTCGGGCAGCGGTTGGTGGTCAGCAGGGCGGCGGCATATCGGCGGACATCGATGATCTGGAGTTGATCGAACGCTCGCGGCAAGAACAGCGTGAGGATGAACAGCGCACAGAAGATCAGGGCCGTGGTTCCGATGGTGGCGAGCACGCTCGGCCTTGCGCCGGCGCTGTGACTGATGATCTGGAGCACGGCGGAGAGCAGCAACAATCCTGCGACGAGGATGGGGAGCAGGCGGCTTGCGACGCCGCCGCTGGCGTGGCGGATGAACTGGAGGTGTGTGGGATGGATGGCGGTGCGTTCCTCGTGCGGCAGTTCGCGGAGGTCGGGAATGGCGAGCAGGACGGCGCGGCCGCGGGCGTCGATGATGGATGAGGCGGGGACGCGGAGGAACGATCGCGGGGGCACGGCGGCGATGCGGTTGATGAGCTCAACCGGGGCGATGGAGTCTTCGTGCCAGGCGGCGGCGCACTCGGGGCAGACAACGCAGCCGTCGTGTTGGGGCGCGAGGCCTTTGAGGCTGAAGCCGCATTGCCCGCAGAGGCCCGCGTAGACGTATGTGCGTGTGCGGATGAGTGTGGCCGTTTGCCTCCCTGTCATCATCATGATGATGATCATCAAGTACATCAGCACGAAGTAGCCGAAGGCGGTGACGGCGACACCGGAGCTGAAAACTGCCAGTAGCGGAAAGGCAATACTGAGAACCAAGATGACGGCGATCCGCCAGGGCATGCCGGCGCGAAGCATGGCGGAACTGCGATTGCCGTACTGAGCGGTACTCAGCACCGCTTCGACGCTGCGGATCATCGGTTCGGCGGCGTGGCGCGAGGCGAAAGACGCGCGGCGGGCGCTGGCGAGCAACTCGCTGACAATCGGTGTGCCGCGGTCGTCGACCAGGTTTGATAAAGGCTCGGGCATTGCCGGCGGAGTGTATGTGCCGCGAGCGCCTTTGCATACGATCGTCGAGCCATGACACTTCAAGAAGTTCAGGTGTTCTTTCAGGCCCTCAGTTCGCTGGCGATTGCCAGCGGGTTGTTCTATACGGGGTACCAGTTCTGGCACTCACGCCGGGCGCAGCGGCACGCGAACTTCACCAAGCTTGTCGAGTTGCAGATGCACCTGCGCGAGATGCGGGTGAGCGATCCGTCGCTGGCGAGGGTGTATGCCCACGACGTGCAGGACGCGCGCGACGAGCGCGACGTGCGCGAGTACTTTTTCAACCTCATGCAGCTCTCGGTCTTTGAGATCGTCTGGCACGGGCACCAGTGCGGGCAGGTCTCCGACGATTACTTCCGATCGTGGGAGAAGCGCGTGCGTGAGATCGCCTCGGAGGCGAGCTTTCGGCGTATGTTCGCTTCGCAGAGCATGAAGATCATGCACGACGACTTTCAGACGTACATCGCGGAGCTGATGCGGACCACGCAGCCGCGGGATGAAGCGCCCAGGCCGTCGCGCGGGTGAAGCGCGACGTCAGGACGAAACCGCGGCTTCGGTGAACTGCACGTGGTTTTCGCCTTGGTTCGAAGAGACAGCGCCCTCTGCGACGGTCAACAGGTCTTCGAGTGCCAGCGGCGGGCGTTCGCATTGCGCCACGACGATGTTGTGCCGAACCTCACACCCCGCGAGCAGTTCGACCTGCGCCAGGTGACGTTTGAGCGTGTCGACGGAGATGGCGGCTTCGGTTGGGCCTGTGACGGGCATGAGCAGAGCGAACTCGTCGCCGCCCACGCGGGCGACGATGTCGTCGGGGCGTTTTGCGGCGCGGACGGCGTGCGCGGTGAGCTCCAGGGCCAGGTCGCCGCGCTGCTGGCCGAAGCGCCGGTTGATCGCGTGGAGGTCGATGATGTCGACGATGATGAGCGCCAGGGGACGGTTGTGGGTCTGGGGCTGGCCCAGGGTGATGGTGGCGCGGTAGAAAAACGCGGCGCGGTTGGGCAAGCGCGTGGCCTGGTCGTAGCGGGTCATGTCCACCGAGGACGCGCGAAGGTCCATCAGACGAACCACAAGCATGTGCACCACGAAGAAAACGGCCAGTCGCATGACGGCGTTCTGCAGCACCTCCCAGATGCTGTTGCTGATCGGGTCCTCAACGACGCTTTGGGCGATGAACCAGGCGATGGCGCACAAGACGGTGATGAACAGACCGATGGAACGACCGGCGAGCCAGGTCGACGTGATGATGGGCACAAGATACAAGGGGAGAACGGAGTTCTTGCCCCCGGTGGCGGCATCGAGCGCACCGACAAGCACAACCAGCACCAACCCGAGGATCAGCCCAACGATCTTTGACGGGCTCATGAACGCCCGGGGAAGTTCGTGTGCGGCGGTGAAATCGAGGGTGGCCTGACTCATGACGATTCCGGTTTGGTCTGTGTGCGGATGCCTGTTCCTTGAATGCGAACCAGGCCGGTGTTGGATATCGGCATCTTACCGTTCTTGATTCGATCGGATCGGACGATCGGGCGTTTTCTGGGCGGGTGGTTTGTTGAAGAACGAAGAGACACGGGTGCGAATTGCCGCAAGAACCGTGGCGGGTGGGAACATTGGGTAGTCACGTGATTGGAAGGGAAAGTACCGATGACCAGAGATGGAGACAAGCCAGTGGCGGGAATCTGACGATTCAGGCGTGCCGAGGTCGTGCTTGCTTCGGCGAGCGTCTGATCGCGGCGCGTCCGATATCGTGTCGGACGCGGCAGAACATTGAGTGAAGCATGGACGGCGGGTTGCCAACCGGTGGTCGGTCGATCACGCGCGATGAGTTCGCGGGGTTGTTGCGCGCTCATTGGTCGGTGCTTTGGGCCGTGGCGACTGGTGTCCTGGGTTCGCGTGAGCGAGCGTCGGACGCGTTGCAGGAGGCATCGCTGGTCGGGCTGGGCAAGCTCAGCGGCTTCACACCCGGGACGAGCTTTGTTCAGTGGATGAGTCAGATCGTTCGGTTCACAGCGTTGAACCACGCACGCAAGCACAAACGCGCGGTTGATCTGGGCACATTGGCGCAGGGGGAGGGGACGGTTGAGCGAGGCGGGGACGACCGGGTCTCGGTGATCGATTCGGCCGCGGCGAAGACGGAAGCAGTTGAAGGCGCACGAGCGGTGGTGATGAGCGGTCGCGGGCTTGATGTGGATGCGGACCGGGCGGGGCTGGACGACGATCTTTCGCGGGCACTCGGGCAGATCAGCGACGAAGCCCGCACATGCCTGATCATGCGTGTGGTTCTGGAAATGACGTACAAGGAGATCGCCGGCAGTTTGGGGATTCCGGAGAACACCGCGATGAGCCACGTGCACCGCGCACGCAAGCAGATGCATGAGACGTTGAGCGCCTCGCAGGGTCGAGATGCGGCGGCGAAGGGCGGCGGGGACGAGACCGCTGATCAGAGCGGCATCGCGTTGTCCAAGCCTGCCAACGGCAGGGACGCGACGAACGCGAGCGAGCGTCGGGCATCACGGACCGACCATGGAGCTCAATCATGAACCACACTCCGTCGAGCCGAGCGAATACGGATGATGGATTCAATGGGCAGCAGCGCGAGCTGATGCTGGCGCTCGATGCGCTGGACGATGCCCGGCGCGTGGGTGATCCAGAGCGTGCGGAGGCCGCGATGCGCCGCGTTGTTGCGCTTGGTGGTGATCGGGCTCTCCGCGATGACCGGCTGCTTCGCGACGAGTTGAAGACGCGCTTTCGGCCGCCGTCGCCGGATGAGGATTTCCTGCGTTCGATCAGCGGTGACGCGAAGGCGGCGCATGCACCGGCGGTCGATGTGGAGATTCGACCGGCTGGCGGTGCGGCGGGTTCGTTGCGCGGCAGGCCCATCCGGGCCCTGGCCGCGGCGCTGCTGCTGGTTGCCTGCGCCTGGCTGGCGTATGTGCAGTTTGCCCCAGTCAAGGTCGATCCCGGCGTGATCTACGCGCAGATCGTTCGCGCCGGTTTCGCGCCGATGGAAGTCTGCACCGACGACGCGGAGTTTCGAAGCTACACGCAGCGGCAGTACGGCATCGCGTTGGCCTTCTCGGGCGCGACCGACGCCGTCGAACTCGTCGGCTGGAACTACAACCTGCAACTGCACACCGCGAAGACCGGCGCACTGCTGGCGCGGGTGAAGGGCAAGCCCGTGGTGGTCTTCATCGAGACTTCGGAGTTGGCGCAGGCGATCAGGCAACCGAGCGATCCGAGTCTGAAGGCCTTCCGCACGCAGCTCGGTCCGTTGGTCTTTGATGAAGTGACGCCGCTGGACGCGCCGTTTGTCAGCCGGTCGCTCACGTTGCCGCCGTGTAACTGATCGGTTCGCGGGTGGCGTGATCATCGAGAGGCGGGCGGGGCGAGGTCTTCGATCATCGAAGTGGTGTCGCGGGTCATCGACTCTGTGCGGGAACGGGCCCCACGCAGGCGTGACTGCACGGCCATGTCTTTGCTTTCGATCTGTCCCCCGGCGATCCGCCACGAGGCGTAGTTGTCCAGCAAGAGCTTGGCCTCATCGGCGCCGGCATCCGCGGCGAAATCGATTCGTGCGAGCGCACCCATGCGGGCGTTCCACGACCCCTTGCGTTCGATGTCGATCGCCAGCGAGCGGGCCCGCATGTCTTCGAGCCCCGCCTCGGTCAGCCGCCGGTGCGCCTCGGCATTGAAGTTCATCACACGATCGCGCAGGTCTTTGACCCCATCGCGGAGCTTCGCCGCGGCCTTTGCGCGCTTCTCGATCTCCACGCGGTCTCGTACCGGCTTCTTGCTGATCGCGGTGAGGGTCTGCTTCGCTTCGGATGAGAGAGCCGAGAACTCGGCCTCGACTTCAGCGCCGAGTGTGGCGGCGAGCTCAACGAACTTCGTGTCGAGATCGGCGGCGGGCTCGGTCGTTGGCTTCGGCGGCGTGTGGGGCTTCACCGCTCGGCTCGGCGCCGGCTGCGGCGGCGCTGGTGCGGCGGGCTGCGCGTTCGGCGTCGGAAACGAAGGCTGAGGGAAAGAAGACGATCCGCTCGCGCCCGAACCGGGTGCGGGTCTTGGAGGTGTCAGTGCGGACGGCTGCGGCATTGGCTGCTGACGCTGCTGTGCCTGCTGCCTGAGCGCCGTCATGCTCTGGTGGTTGTTGTACAGGCTGTAGCCCAGCGCCCCATTCGCGAGCAACAGCACGGCACAGATGCCTAGGTTGGCGCTCCCCGCGCGACGCCCGCTGAGAAAGTGTGTCAGCGCGCCGATGCCACCCGCGATCGCCGCACAGACCAGGAAAATGAAGACGTAGAGCGTGATCGTGCCGCTGGTGGAGAGTTTGGAGACCAGCCCGGTGCCGGGCCCGGTGTTGCTGATGCGGTAGTAGGGGATAAAGATGCACAGGCCGGCGAGGACGATCAAGAGCAGCACCGCCAGCGGGCTGAAGCTGAAGGGACTGTCGCCCCGTGTGGGGCGCGACGGTGCGTGCTGAAAGCGCGTGCTTTGAAACTGTGACATGGACGTTAGTTTACCGCGCGAGAATCAAAGTTCGCAAGAACAGCCCGCGGCGCCAACTGTGCCGCGGGTTCTGCGATTGCTGACCAAAGTTTGGGAATGTGTTAGGGCTTCACGCTCAGCTCGGCCTTGCGTTCGGCGATCTCGCGCTTGATCGACTCGACAAACGCTTCGAGCTTCATCGCGCCGGCATCCTTTTCTACGCCGCGAACGCGCAGTGAGACGTTGCCTTGCTCGGCATCGCGCGGGCCGACGATGAGCATGTAGGGGATCTTCATTTCCGCGGCGGCCTTGATCTTGCCCTGCACGCGGTCGTTGCCGTCGTCGATGGTTGCGCGCACGCCGGCGTTCTTGAGTGCCGAGAGGACCGAGTGAGCGTACTCGTTGGTCTTCTCGCTGATGGGCAGGACGCGGACCTGCTCGGGGCTGAGCCATGTGGGGAACGCGCCGGCGAAGTGCTCGATGAGCACGCCGCAGAATCGCTCCATGCTGCCGAACGGTGCGCGGTGGATCATCACCGGGGTGTGGGGCTTGTTGTCGGGGCCGATGTAGCTGAGCCCGAAGCGCAGCGGGAGCTGATAGTCGACCTGCACGGTGCCGAGCTGCCACTCGCGACCGATGACGTCCTTGACGACGAAGTCGATCTTGGGCCCATAGAAAGCCGCTTCGCCGGGCTCTTCGCTGAACTGCACGCCCAGGGTCTTCGCGGCGTTTCGGCACGCGGCCTCGGCCAAGTCCCACTGCGCCGGGTCGCCCGTGAACTTCTTCGCGTCCGGATCACGCAGGCCCACGCGCACGCGGTAGTTGTTCATGTTCAGCGTGCTGAGCACGATCTTCACGAGGCTCAGGCAGCCCTGAACTTCCTGCGCCACCTGCTCGGGCGTGCAGAAGAGGTGGGCGTCGTCCTGCGTGAAGCCGCGGACGCGGGTCATGCCGTTGAGCTCGCCCGATTGCTCCCAGCGGTAGACGGTGCCGAACTCCGCAAGGCGGACGGGCAGATCGCGGTAGCTGTGCTGCTGGCTGGCGAAGATCTTGATGTGGTGCGGGCAGTTCATGGGCTTGAGCATGAACCCCTCGATGAGCTTGTCGTCGCTCAGCACGCGGTCGGGGGTGATTGTTTGTTTCTGAGTGCGCTCGTTGATCGTCGCGGCCAAACGGGCACTCACGCCCTCGACGCGGTGCATCATCTCGGCGCAGCCGCAACCCTGTGAGCTCAACTCCGCCAGCGCGTCACGCTCGATGATCGGCGCGAACTGGCTTTCCTTGTAATACGGGAAGTGCCCGGAGGTCTTGTACAGCTCCAGCCGCCCGATGTGCGGCGTGAAGACCTGGTGGTACCCCTGCTTGACGAGCTCTTCGCTGATGAACTTCTGAAGCTGATCGCGCACCACGCCGCCGGCGGGGGTCCAGAGGATCAAACCCTGTCCCACGGCTTCGTCGATGTGGAAGAGCTTCAGCTTCGCGCCGATAACGCGGTGGTCGCGGGCGCTGGCCTCTTCGCGCTGCTTGAGGTATTCGTCGAGTTCCTGCTGCGTGGCGAAGGCGGTGCCGTAGACGCGGGTGAGGCGGTCGGAGTTCTCATCGCCGTGCCAGAAGCTGCTGGCCAGCGAGAGGACCTTGATCGCGCCGACGCGCCCTGTGCTGGGGACGTGGGGTCCGCGACAGAGATCCTCCCAGTTCTTGCCGGGCTCGCCGGTGGCGTAGAAGGAGAGCGGTGCGCCCGAAGCCGCGGCCATCGCGCGCTCGGCGTTGTCGATCTTGTACTTGCTCCCCTCGCTGCGGAGCTTGTTCATGCCCTGGAAGGCATCGCACTCATACCGCGTGAACTTCCGATCCTCCGACACGATCCGCTTCATCTCCGCTTCGATGTTCGCGAAGTCGTTGGTGCTCAGCGGGCGGTCGTCGGGGAACTTGATGTCGTAGTAGAAGCCGGTGGGCAGCGGCGGGCCGTAGACGAGTTGGGCGCCCTTGACGATGTTCCCGATCGCCTCGGCCATGATGTGCGCCGCGGAGTGGCGCAGCAGCAGCAGCGCGTCGGGGTCGACGGTGCCGTCGCGCATTTTGTAGGTGATGATGCTGACCTTCGCATCGTTCTTGATCGGCGCGTGCATATCGCGCACCTCGCCATCGACCTTGACGGCCAGCGCGTCCTTCGCCAATCGCGGGCCGATCTTTGAAGCGACATCAAACCCCGAGGGCGGGTTGTCGAAGGGAAGGGTCTTGCCGTCGGGAAGGGTGATGGTGACGCTGGGCATGGGGTTGAATCCGAGTTGGGTCAGGTCCGGTGACGGTGGTCGAGAGGAACAAGCGGTCGCTTCAGAAACACAACAGCCCGGCGAAGGTGAGCCGGGCTGGGGAAGATCGGTCAACAGGCGGCTACCGGCTTAGCCGCTGAAACGGTTCGTCGTCGTCGTCGTCGTGGTCGTGGTGCCGGTGCGGGTCATGGGACGAAAGCATAGCCCCAGAATGCGAAAATGCCACCGATCGGGAACTGATCGGTATACCCCTTGGTGGCTCCGGGCGGTGTCGAAACCGAGCAGGTTCTGAGGCCGCCGGTTCGTTGGTTGGCTCTACGATTGATCCGCCGGGCGAGAGCTTTTTTCGCTCGGCACACCCAGGATGCACGTTTATGCGTCGATTTTCAGGACGGAGTTGCTCCTCGCATCAGTCGCCGCGATCGCACGAGAAGGCCGCCGCTGGGTGGCCGAAGGTCTTGCGCACACTGTCGGTTTCGTGGATCGCGTTGGTGCTGGTCCTCGCGCTGGCGATGATCAACCCACTGGCAACCTTCGCGGCTGAACCCGCCCCCAGCCCCGCGAGCGCGAACCAAAGCGCAACGACGCAGGCCCTTACCACCGTCCCCGCCGCTCGGTTCGCCGAGCGCGTGGTGGTCATCACCATCGAAGGCGTGATCGATCGGCACGTGCAGGCGAGCTTTGAACGCCGACTGAAAGAAGCGGAGAAGGGCGGGGCTCAGGCGGTGGTGCTCGAACTCAATACCCCGGGCGGCGAGCTGGGCGCGGTGCTGGGCATGTGCTCGACGCTGAAGAACTCGCCGATCAAGAACACCGTCGCGTGGATCCACCCCGAGGCGTACAGCGGCGGGTCGATCCTGGCGCTGGCGTGCCGAGAGATTGTGCTCAGTGAGAACTCGACGATGGGCGACTCGCTCATCATCACCATCGGCTCGCTGGGCCAGCTCAACATCCTCCCCGAATCGGAACGCCAGAAAGCCCTCAGCCCGCTCTTGGCGGAGGTCGTCAACTCCGCGCGTTTACGCGGCTACGACGAAAAGCTCGTTCAAGGGTTCGTCACGCTGGGCGTCGAACTGTGGATGGTCGAATCCGTCGATAAGCCGGGCACATTCGTCTTCATCGACCGCAACGAGTACAAGCTGCTCTTCGGGACCGAGCCGGTGGCCAACTCCGCCACCAATACCGGTGCGGCGCCGCTGCCGCCCGAGGCCAAGGCCGCCCAGAAGCAGATCGAAGACCAGGCGGCTCAAGAAGCCCGCGACGGCGCGGGAGCGGCGGGCGCGCCGAAGTCGCGCGGTGAAGGGAAAAGTCGGAGTGGCGGTGGGGCGTTGCTGCCGCGGGATGCGAGCGCGTCGCCCTTTCAGCCCGCCTCGCCCACCATGGGCCCGGGGTTGCTGCGTTCCACCGACAGCCAGATGACCCAGCGCAGCGCCCGCCCGGTCTTCACCGCCGCCGATCAGGGCAAGTGGAAGGTCGTTGAGTTCGTCTCCGACGGCCGGGGTGTGTTGACACTCAAGAACGACACGCTCTTCCGCTACGGTCTCGCCCAGCCCGCAGGCACGGCCAACGGCACCATCACCAACGATGAAGAGCTCAAGGCCTTTTTCGGCGCGAAGAACCTTGCAAGGCTCGACATGAACTGGGCCGAGCGAACCGCGCAGACGCTCAGTAACCGCGTGCTGCAGGGTGTGCTGCTGGTGATCTTCCTCATCGCGATGTTCATCGAGATCACCCACCCGGGGTTGATCCTCCCCGGCGCGGTGGCGGCGATTGCGCTCTTCCTGCTCGCCGCACCGATGTTCTTCGCCGGCTTCGCCAACTGGTGGGCCATCGTCGCGGTGGTGGTGGGCATCGGGCTGCTGGGGCTGGAGATCTTCGTGCTGCCGGGCTTCGGGGTCTTTGGCATCCTGGGCCTGCTCATGCTCTTCGGCGGGCTGATCGGTCTGCTCGTCCCCTCGGGTGCGGGCGGGCTCTTCCCGGATTCGCCCGAGGGCCAGAGCCAGATGCTCACCGCGGTGGCGACGCTGGCGATCTCCACCGTCACCGCTATCGCGGGGATGTACTTCATCGCCAAGAACTTCGGCTCGCTGCCGATCCTCAACCGCTTCGTGCTGCAGGATTCAGGCTCCGCCAGCGACGGCGAAGAACTGCTCGCCGCCGCCGCGACGACCGATCCGAACTCACCGGCGCAACCGGGTCAGGAAGGCGAAGCGATGACGCCGCTGCGGCCTTCGGGTCGCGTGCGGATCGGTGAAGACGTCGTGGACGTGGTGGCGGACAACGGCTTCATCGCCGCCGGGGCCCGCGTCCGCGTGCTGCGGATCGAGGGCATGCGCGTGGTGGTTGAAAAGGCCTGAGTCAGCGCGGGTCGGGCGATCACTGCCCGATGACCACCAGCCCGATGAGTTCGCCCGACTCGGTCATGAGCTGCGCCTGCTTCAGCGCCTGCGGACGTTCAATGGCAAAGAAACCGCCGGCCTTGAAGGCGTCGTTGAACCGGTCCTTGAAATCATTCAGGTCCAGCGTCACGCTCTGCCCGGGCGCCAGACCATCGAACGACCGGCTGTACCACGCGTTGAGCCACAACCGCCCCTTGGGCAGCGCCTTCGCCGTGGCGTTGGCGATGGTGATCTGCGTCTCATCGCGCAGCACCTGCACGTCAACCGTCTTGCCCTGCGCCACCTTCATCGGGTAGCGCTCGCCGTCAAGCCGCTGCGGCTCGCTGCACCCGGTCACCAACGCCGCGATACCAACGCCGACGCACGCTGCGACAACACGCACGCCGCCGAAACGCGGGCGAGCAGGCAACGCCCCCGTGTCGCAGGACGTGCGGGGAAGGGTGCTCAAGCGGTCGGCGGATTGGCCCGGGTGCGTCGTGTGCATCCCCTATCATCGCCTCGATGAGCCTCCATGGCAACAACGCAACCCCCCCGGCCCCCGCGATTGCCCCCGGTGTGGACGAAATCGACCCCGTCCGCTTCGCCCAGGAGCTCGGCACGCGATTCCAAGGCGGCATCGACCCCCGCGTCACCGCCATCGTCCCCGGGTTCGACGCACCGTTCTTTCAGGCCGGCCTTGCCGGTTACTCCGACGCCGCCATGCGCATCATCGCCCGACGCCTCGGTGCGCCCTTCTGCGTTACCGAAGCCCTGCTCGACCGCATGCTCCTCGGCGGCGGCCACGGCTTCGACAAGGCCGACCTCCAGCTCATGCTCGAATCCCTGCCGCAAGGCGCCGAGGACCAGCCCCTCGCCGGTCAGATCATCGGCAGCGACCCCGACGAAATGGCCGCCGCGTCGCTGAAGATGATCGAGCAGGCCTCCCGCCCAGACCGTCAATACCGCGACATGGCTTATGGCGACAGCGCCCTGCCCACCTATACCGACACGCGCTGGAAGGTCGATTCGTCCAACGTCAACGACCAAGCACCAACCGACACGGCGTGCGAAGACGATTGCACGCCCGAGGCTCTGCTGGCGCTGGTGAACGAACAGCCGCCGGAGACCTACGACCCGCGGACGGTCTTTCAATCCGTTGGCCAAGCGGGCACGCCAACGCCAGCAAAGTCAACCGCGCGCGCAGACGCGAGCGCCAACGCCAACTCCAACGCGATCACGACGCAAACAACCAACGCCCCGGCCCTCTCCTTCGCCACCATCGACGTCAACCTCGCCTGCCCCGTCAAGAAGATCGACCGCAAAAGCCGCGGCGGGCACTGGCTCAGCCAGCCCCAGGGCGCCGTCGACATTCTCCGCGCCGTCAGGGCGGCCGTGCCGAAGGACGTCCCCTGCACCGTGAAGCTCCGCAGGGCCTACGACGACACGCCCGAGATGGCTCGCAACTTCGAGATCATCTTCAACGCCTGCTACGAGCTTGGCTACGCCTGGACCACCGTCCACGCCCGCACCGTCGAACAGAAATACATCGGCCCATCCCGCTGGACATTCCTGAAAGACCTCTGCGACCGCCACCAAGACAAGATCGTCTTCGGCTCGGGCGACGTCTGGTCCGCCCACGACATCTTCCGCATGATGGCCTATTCGGGCGTCACCGGCGTCAGCGTCGCCCGCGGGTGCATCGGCAACCCGTGGATCTTCCGTCAGGCCCGCCTGATGATCCAGGGCCAGAGCGCCCCAGCGCCGACACTCAGCGAGCAACGCGCCGTGCTGCTGGAGCACTTCGCCATCTCGCACGCGATCAACGGCGAAAAAGCCGCCGGGCGCATGATGCGCAAGTTCGGGATCAAGTTCGCCCAGCACCACCCAGAGCCGGAGAAAGTCCGCTCGCGCATGATCGCGGTCGAATCGCACCGAGACTGGCTCAGCGTGATGGACGACTGCTACGCAATGAGCTGAGACTTCACGCCCGCGCCGCAACCGCCGGCGGCACAACCGCCCCGCCCGCCAGTCCACCGCCACCGCCCTGATTGCCCGTCGAGCCCTCGGGGTACTGGATCCGCTGGTGATAGATCGACGCCAGCGAGCGCGAGACCGTGTCGATCACCACCGTCAGATCGCGCAGCGTCAGGTCGCTCTGATCGAACTGCCCGTCCATCAGCCGCTTGTGCGCAATCGCCCGCACCATCGAGTCGATCTTGATCGGCGAAGGATCGCTCATCGCCCGCGCCGCGCTCTCCGCCGCGTCGCAGACCATCAGGATCGCCGCCTCGCGCGTCCGTGGCTTCGGGCCCGGATACCGATACTCAATCTCCTGGGGCGGCGCGATCTCCAGCCCCGCCTCCCCCTCGCCCCCCGCCGCGTTGGCCTTCGCCCGTGACAGCTCGGCCTGTTTCCGCGCGCGGTGGAAGAAGTACTCAACCAGCGTCGTGCCGTGGTGCGCTTCGATGAAGTGCAGCAGGCTCGAAGGCAGCTTGTGCTCGCGGGCAAGTTCGACGCCGTCTTTCACGTGCCCGACGATCACCAGCAGGCTCATCGCGGGTGTCAGCCGCTCGTGCCGATTGAACCCGGGCGTCTGGTTCTCCACGAAGTACTCGGGCTTGTTCATCTTGCCCACATCGTGATAGAGCGAACCGACATACGCCAGCAGCGAGTCGGCCTGCACCGCCGCCGCCGCCGCTTCCGCAAGCGCCGCGACGTTCAGCGAGTGGTTGTACGTCCCCGGCGCGCGCTGCTGAAGCTGCCTGAGCAGCGGATGGCTCGGATCGCGCAGCTCGATGAGCGTCAGCCCCGTCGTCACGCCGAAGAGCCGCTCGATCATCGGCAGCAGCCCCAAGATGATAAACCCGCACATGATCACCGCCGCCCCCGCCGCGAGCGACTCGGTGGCACTCTGCGCCGCCGCCGGCCACAGCAAGGGCCTGGTCAGCAGTCCAACCGCCATCCCCACACCCGCAGTAGCCAGCCCCGCCCACAAACCCGCGAAGACCAACGTGGTCCGCTTGCGCACCTCGCGCAGCTTGCGCACACCCAGCACCACGCCCACCAGCGAGGGCAGGGCCGAGAGCGCACCCTGGTCCATCGCGACACAGCACAGAATCGCCAGCAGCGAGCCCATCGCCAGCGCCACGCGCCGGTCATACGCCACCGCCAGTGTCATCGCCGCCAGCGTCGGCCCCGCCGCAATCGCCAGCGCCACCAGCCGCGCCTCGCTCAGCGCCAGCACGCACCCGAGAATCAGCACACCCGCCAGCAAACCCATGACGGCCGCCAGCCGCCGCGGATACGCCGCCACCTGAGGCGAGAACGTCGCGATCGCCAGCGCCATGCCGATCGAAAAAACCAGTCCGATTCCAACCGCCGCCAGATCGTGCAGCCGCGCCAGCGGATTCCGATTCGAAGCCCAGTACTCGGTGTTCTCAAGCTCCGCGAGCTTGTGCTGCTCGGCACTCAGGATCGTCCCGCGCCGATAAATCACCTGCCCCTCGCTGAAGGTCAGCGTCACGGGGCGCTCTTTCGCCGCCGCCTGTTCCCCGCGCGAGTTGGTCGCCGATTCATCAAACTCGTACAGCGCCGCGGCTTTCGTCAGCGTGAGCACCGTCCGCGTCACCACGCCGCTGAGTTCCGTCGGGAACCGCGCATCGAAGACCATCCGCTGCGCCCGCCGCTCCCACTCGGGTGTATCCACGCCCACCACCATCGCCGAGGGGACCAGCACGCCGCGAGACACTTCGCCGCCGCGTGCCGTGAGCGCATCGTCGCTCTCAGAACCCGTGTTGCCGCGTCCGTCGTCCGTTCCGACCGTCGTCGGCCCCGCGCCGCCCGCCCGGCGCAGTTCAACCTCGCGGTTGATCATCCGCCGCTCGTTGACCAGGGCCTCAGGGCGAACCGCGGGGGTCGATTGCAGCAGATCTTCGAGCGTCTGCACCGAACCCGCCCACGCCGCCGAGAGGCTTGTGTCGGTCCGAACTCGCGCCAAGACCGCGCGTTCGACTTCGTTGAGCGTCGCGTCGGCGGCGCTGCCGCGTGGCATTTCCATCAACGCCGCACGCACCGAGGCGAAGGTTTTTTCGTTCTGCACGTACACCCGCGCCGCACGCTGCCGGGCGAGCTGCTTGTTCCGCTGCGTCGCCTCCGCGTCGGTGACTTCCACCGGCACCCGCACCGCTCGCGTCTGCGTCATCACCTGCCCGGGCGAGACCAAAACCTGCCGTTGCATGAACGCCAGCGTCACCCCGATCACCAGCGCCGTCACCGCGACCACCACCAGCCCCCACCCGCGCTCGGGCGAGTTGACCAGCCAGCGCTCCGACGCGCCGCGGATCGCCTCCGCACGCTCAACGCCCACCAGCCGCTCAAAGGCGGTGGCGCGGTCGCTCGCGGTCGAACTGGTTGAACCTGATCGGGACATGTCTGGTCAATCCGCCAATCGAAGCACACGAGTACGGTTGGATCCGGAATCGTCGCTCGCTCGCCGCCGAGCGATCACTCGCCGGTCCGAGAGCCTTGCTGCCCGTCCCCATTCTCCATCGACACAAACGACGGGCCCCTTGCCCTCGACTTTGACTTCTCGGACCTTTCGTACGCGTCAACGATCTTCTGAACCATCGGGTGCCGAACAATGTCCGACTGGTCCAGCGTGCACATCCCCAGCCCCGGCACCCGCTTGAGGGTCCGGGCGGCATCGATCAACCCGCTCTGCGTCGGGTCCTCCAGATCAATCTGCGTGACGTCCCCGGTGATGATGATCTTGCTCCCATGCCCCATCCGCGTCAGGAACATCTTCATCTGCCCGCGGGTGGTGTTCTGGGCCTCGTCGAGGATGATCACCGCCCGGTTCAGCGTCCGCCCGCGCATATACGCCAGCGGCACAATCTCCACCACATCACTCTCGATGAACCGCCGAACCGTCTGGTAGTCCATCATGTCGTGCAGCGCATCCAGCAGCGGGCGCAGATACGGGTTGACCTTCTGCTGCAAGTCGCCGGGCAGGAAGCCCAGCTTCTCACCCGCCTCCACCGCCGGGCGCGCGAGAATCACCTTCCGCGCCCGCCCGATCTTGAGCATGTGTACCGCCGCCGCCACCGCCAGGTACGTCTTGCCCGTCCCCGCCGGCCCGATCCCGAAGACCACGTCGTGATCGCGGATCGCGTCCAGATACGCCTGCTGGTTCGCGGTCTGCGCGCGCACGGGCTTCCCCGCGACGTACACGCTCAGGTGGCTCTCCCAGGGTGGCCTGGTCGGATCGTCCACCTGCCACCCTTGCTGATCGTGCATCACCCGCGCCGCCTCGTGCTCTTCTCTCGCTTCGCTCATCGCCTGACCGATCAGGTGCAGCACGTCCTTCCGCTGCGCGAACTTCCCCGACGAGCTCGCCGCGGCTTGCACGATCTGATCCACCACCCGCTTGGCCGAGGCCACCGCCTCGGGCTCCCCCGAGACCTTGATCGTCCCGTCCCGCGCGTGAATGCGCACGCCCATCGCCTCGCGGATCATCTTGACGTTCCGGTCGGCCGGGCCCAAGATGCTCACCAGCTCAGCCCCACGGGGCACTTTGATAAACACGTCCAAAGGATCAAATCTCCAGATCAACCACCCCAAGCCCCCAAATCAAACCGCGACCACCATCCCCCGCCGGCACCACCAATCATCATCCTATCACCCAATCACGCCCGCCGCGGCCTGTCGATCGGGATTGTGCCGTGAAACCCGAGCACCTGAGTTCTCTTGAAACTGAGTCGAAAATGCTCAAAATAGACTCGATAGTGCAAATAAAATACTTGAACGTGTGGGCATTGGTCGTTTGCACCACGTTCATCTCCTTGGCTTTCGGCTGCTCGACTCCTCCCCCGCCATCGGCGCCCAACCCCTCGACGGTGCGTGGCGATTGGGACGACTGCCTTGCCGCGGCGGACTATGCCATGACCGCTGGCGAGTGTGCCATCATCTCCACCAGAACCCAGACCGACCGCACGCTGGTGCTCAACATTCGCAGCGTCGCCGACGACCCGGGGACGCTGACGTTCACCAAAGCCCAAGCACTGCCCGCGGACGCCGGGAAGGCCGGCGAGCCGATCGTGGTCGAGGCGTTTCTGGGGATCGCCGGTTCGCGCGACACCACCCGCGAGCAGCGTCTGGTCGCCGCGGTGATCAAGCGGCTTCGTGCGCTGCAGGGGGTTGACTGGGCCCCGACCGATGACTGATCACGCACATCCGTTGCGATCGCCCCGCCGCACCATGCCTTGATCTATCATCACCCGCTATGGCCAGCCCCCTTGTCGGGATCATCATGGGCTCGAGTTCGGACTGGGAAACGATGCAGCACGCCGCCAGCGTGCTGAGCCAGTTGGGCGTGGCGCACGAGACCCGCGTCGTCTCGGCTCACCGAACCCCGGAGCAGATGGTCGAGTACGCCAAGACCGCCCAAAGCCGGGGCATCAAGGTCATCATCGCCGGCGCGGGCGGGGCGGCCCACCTCCCCGGTATGGTCGCCAGCCTCACCAGCCTGCCCGTCCTGGGCGTCCCGGTCCAGAGCAAGGCCCTCAGCGGGATGGACTCGCTGCTCTCCATCGTGCAGATGCCGGCAGGAATCCCCGTCGGCACGCTGGCGATCGGCGCTGCCGGCGCAACCAACGCCGGTCTGCTTGCGTGCAGCATCCTGGCGCTCAGCGACCCACAACTCGACTCGTCGCTCAAGGCCTATCGCTCGGCCCAGACCGACAAAGTCCTCCGCTCGCAAGACCCCGCGAAGCCCACGCCGGGGTCCGGCTCATGAAAGTCGGGATCCTCGGCGGCGGACAGCTCGGGCGCATGCTCGCGCTCGCGGGGCACCGCCTGGGGATGAGCTTCCGCGTCTGGGAACCCAACCCCGACGCCGGCACACGCCTGATCTCCGAAACCTTCGCCCGCCCGTTCGAGGACGCCGACGCGGCGATGACCTTCGCCCGCGGGCTTGATGCCGTCACGCTCGAATGGGAGAACATCCCCGCTGATCTGGTCGCTCGCTTGGCGGCCCTCGTCCCCACGCGCCCGGGTGCGGAAGCGCTCAGCACCGCGCAGGACCGCTGGAGCGAAAAGTCACTCTTTCAGTCGCTGGGGATCGCCATTCCGCCCATCGCGAAGGTCGATTCGCTGGACGATCTGCGTGCCGCGGCACGGGCGGTCGGCCTGCCCATGGTCGTGAAGACCCGGCGCATGGGGTACGACGGCAAAGGGCAGGCGGTTGTTCGCAGCGCCGCGGAGATCGAGAGCGCCTGGGGTGAACTCACCAGCAATGGCCAGCGGGTTGTGCCCATGATCGCCGAGGGGTTCGTGCGGTTCACGCGCGAGCTGTCGATCATCGGCGTGCGCGCAGTCGACGGCGGCATGCGCTTCTACCCGCTGACCGAGAACCACCACCGCGCCGGGATCCTGCGACTGTCCATCTCCCCCGCGCCGGGCGCGACCGCGGCGTTGCAAACGCAGGCGGAGAAAGCCCTGGGCGAGGTCATGACCAGCCTGGGGTACGTGGGCGTGATGGCGATGGAGCTCTTCGATCTCGACGGGCAACTGATGGCCAACGAGATTGCCCCGCGCGTTCACAACAGCGGGCACTGGACCATCGACGCCTGCGCGACGAGTCAGTTTGAGAACCACCTGCGGGCCGTGGCGGGCCTGCCACTGGGCGAGCCCGGCGCCGCGGGCTTCAGCGCCATGGTCAACATCGTCGGCAGCATGCCCACACTCGCCGAGCTGACAGGCATCACCGGCGCCCGCGTGCACAGCTACGACAAAGCCCCGCGCCCGGGGCGCAAGGTCGGGCACGTGAACTTTGTCGAGCCGACGTTCGAGGCGCTGCAATCCCGGCTGGCGGATCTGCAAAGAAAAAACCTGCCGGGGATTGAGATCCCGGGCAGGCCTTGAATGCAGAGTCGCGAGTGGTGAGTGCTGAGTGGGAACTGGCCGGTTCGCTTAGCGCCGGCGCGACAGCAGCGTCGAGTCGTTCAGTGGCGTGGGAACACCTTCCAGCACCACCGCCTGACGCACAAGCTCCGGCAAGTTTTCCGCCTGCATCTTCTTCATCACGTTGGCGCGGTGGATTTCGATGGTCTTCACCGCCAGGCTCATCTCAACCGCGGCTTGCTTGTTGCTTAAGCCGCGGGTGATCAGGCGGAAGACCGTCAGTTCACGGGTGGAGAGCTTCGCCTGCCGACGGAGCAGATCGGCGACCGATTCGCGGGTGGCCCCGCTGCCTCGGGCGGAGTCGATCACGCCGCGGACGGCATGGAGCAACTCCCCGGGCTCAACGGGCTTGACGACGACCTCACCGACGCCCGCCTTCATCGCCGCCACCGCACCCAGCACGTCGCCCGGGGAAATCAGCATCACCGAAGGGATGACCCGCCCGGCGGCGTGAAGCTGGGCAAGCAGATGCAACCCGCTCGTACCTCCAAGGTCCGAGTCGCACAGCAAGCACACGTTGGGGTTATCGGTCACGGCGTTGAGCAAATCCCCCGCGGAGGAAAACTCCTGAACAGCGAAACGGGTGGATTCGAGCACCGCCGACAAACGCCGGCGCTCGATCGACGAGGGATGGACCAGATAGATCGTCCACGTCTGTGTTCCTTGCAGGGTGATCGATTCGGCTTGTCCCATCGAAAACCCCTGCCCTGAGGTAATACCCGTACTGTTCGTCTGCGAGGAGTGAGTCATGGTCACGAGCATGGCTGCATCCCTTCCTTGGCCGTTGGCCGACGGCTCGATCGGCCCCGAGAGTCATTGCTGATGTCCCTAGATGCGCTCGGGCTTTCGCTCCGGGCTGTAGGAACTCATTTTTTCTCGAAAGTCTCTTTGTGAATTTCTCTGCTGCGGTTCCATCCGAAGCACCAGAACCAAGAATTCGACACCGCTCAAGACCACTCAAACGAACTCACGTTCACACAAAGCGTGCTTTTTCAGAAGTTCCCTGCAAATGTGTCATCAGGGACAACCCGTAGATATGTGGGTTTCTCCGCAGGTCGGCCCATGCGAAAAGACCCGCGAATGGGCACATTCGTGGGAAACTGGGTGATTTGCTGATGGGGTGTTGCGATGGGTGCGGGCCGGGCGTGCGTTCTGAACGCTCTTGCGGCGGCTGTTCACGCCGCCAGCGGTCCGGGGTGGATCGAGAGCGTCGCGGGGTGGTCGTCCAAAAGCAGGTGCTCGGGGTTCATGGAAACCAGCGCCAGAGCCAGGGAGGGGTCGAGCTGCGTTCCCGCGGCTTTTTGTATTTCAGCCAGCACACTTTCGCGGCTGAGTGCGGCGCGGTACGCGCGGGCACTGCTCATCGCGTCGAAGGTGTCCGCGACGGCGATGAGGCGAGCCAGCGGCGGGATCTCCTCCCCGCGGAGCTGCGCGGGGTAGCCGCGACCGTCGAAACGCTCGTGGTGGTGCAGCACGCCCGGGAGCAGGTCGGTCAGTGCGGGGAGGTCTTTGAGGATTTCGTACCCGGCGCGGGGGTGCTGGCGGATGTGGTCCAGCTCGTCGGGGGTCAGCGGTCCGGGCTTGAGCAGGACGCTCTCGCGCACGCCGATCTTGCCGATGTCGTGCACGAGCCCGCAGAGGTACGCGCGACGTGCGACCAGGTCGGAGAATCCCGCGTGCAGCGCCAGGGCATGGGCCAGGTGTGCGACGCGCGCGGAATGGCCGCTGGTGGAGCGGTCTTTCGCGTCGATGGTGGCGGTGAGCGCGCGGAGCGAGCCCAGCACGGTGTCGCGCTGGCGCTGTTCAAGTCGGACATTCTCAACAAAGACGCCGATGGAGCCCGCGGCGGCGCTGAGCAGGTGCCCCTGACGGGCGATGTCGCGGTCCACCGGGCCGGCGGCGATGATCCCCAGGGCGTTGGTGCTGGCGCGGATACAGCAGGCCAGTGTCTGCTGCCGATCGCGGAGGATTGAGCCCGGCGCTTGTGTGTCCAGTCGCATCAGGCGTTCGCCGCTGGTGCGGTCGAGCTGTTCACCCCAGCGCTGCAGGGTGAGCTGGAGCTGCGCCGCGTCGGTGGGCGCATCGCCGGCGATTGCGGAGGCGTTGCCCAGCGGGTCGGGCTGTTCGCTGGAGGGGTGAAGTCGAACCGCGACCCACCGAACGCCCAGCGCGGCGCGCAATCGCTGGCACGCTTCGCGGAGAAAATCGCCTGCGCTGCGCACCTCGCCCGAGCGGGTGCACAGGAAGCTCAACAGGTCCAGGGCCTCCATCCCCGCGATGAGCTGCGCGGAGCAGCTTCGCACCGTGGCTTTCAGAGCGCCCGCACGCGAGAGATCCTCGCTCATCAGGTCGAGCGTCGGCAGCGTCGAAGCGAGGTATTCAGCGGCCGCGGGGATGAGAGCGGCTGAGGCGAGCACGCGTGCGGGTGAGGCCGGGGAGACGTGGGTTGCCAGTCGGCGCAGCCAGGGCTGAGCGGGCGCGATGTCCCGATCGAGAACCATGACGACCAAGAACT
>Ga0068877_10000837_pt1 | contig 26328 bp, 21 predicted proteins | sample NOAtaG_FD_66437 | JGI IMG/M metagenome (GOLD analysis project Ga0068877, IMG submission 66437) | Freshwater lake microbial communities from Lake Erie, under a cyanobacterial bloom - NOAA_Erie_Diel6S_1000h metaG | ecosystem: Environmental > Aquatic > Freshwater > Lake | place: USA: Ohio, Lake...
CTTCAGAGGGATCGTGGTGTTGGTAGGAGCATCACATTTTAGTAGCTTTTGCTGCTTGCACCACTCTCGAAAATCGATGGTATCAGCGCTGCTTGCCATGGTTTCATATTCTTCGGGAGAACTTCCGCAGCTACTCAAGACGAGGGATGCCATTGTCATGCTTAGCATCATCGATCGGGACCACTTTTTCATGGAGACTCCTTCATAAGATTCTTTCCAACGATATGGGTTTCGGGCGAAATCCCCTATCAACAATCCCGACTCGCCTGCCTACTCTATCCTCCGAGTGTGACCTGGCTTGACCGAAGGCAGCTCGATGACCCAAGCATAGTACGGACATGAACCAAAGTTGTTCTTCAGCTAGATCAGCAGAGACGAAATCGTGAGTTGAACTTAACACAGTCGCAAGCTTTTCTCTAGCTGAAGTCATAAACCGTCTCGGATGAGCAACAGGTTGGAAGCCTGATGGGACAGGGATGACAGAGGATCACACATCGACTTAAGACTTTGTGCAATCAGTGGACAGAGTGCTTTGTTTTGGACTCGAAGCTTTTTCGCTGGTTCTCTCCGTGAGCGATGAATCTATTGTAGCCCGAAAAGACCCCTTCAAGCGGTCGCCAGCAATCGATGGTGCGTCCTTGAAAAAGTCCAAGCCAATTCTTACCAACAAGCGATCGCGCTGGCACGCAAACTCAACAATCTCGACCAATGAAGTCGAAGACTCAACGATCTGGAATGGATCCATTTGAACGGTACCGAGATCGAGTGAGCCATGAAACTTGCGGTGACGCTGTCCCAACGTCGATTTTCATGAATTTCCGGAGAATTAAGGTTATTTTTCAAAATCAGAAGAAGGATTTTGAAGCCGCTCATACCTCACTCCTCAATTTGGTCGGAGAACTCCACAAGCAGATTCGTGCCTAGGAGGTTCAGCAAGCAGGAACCTTAGGTTCTGAGATCGAATTAGAACTCCGTAACAAGCAAAACGAAGCCCTGCAGCAGTTGGCTGCGACCCAAAAGGAATCCAACGCGACTTTGCAGCGCGCACGCGATTTGTTTTCAGTTATTGTGTTTCTATTGGACCTTGTGTTAGTGCTCATGCTCTGCAGTCGAAGGCAGAAGGCGGAGATCTTGTTGCGGCAGAAGCATCAGATGCATTTGATTCTTGATACAACCGGTGAGGGTATCCTACGCTTTGGGTCCGACTTTAAGATCGCGCCGGGGCACTCCCGGTCGGCGGGGACAATTGTGCGCTGGGAAGAATCTTTGGCAGGTCGTGATGTTCGAGACGTCCTGCGGGACCTCAACCCTTGTTGAATCAAGGGTGGCCGGTCTTGACCTTGAACTGGATGATAACGGGGCTGGTATCGATTTGCAGCGCGTCCGAGATCTCTGCCAGCGACGTGGTGTCGAGGTGATTCCGGGGTGCCCCCTCGCAGAGCTGCTGTTTCTTCCGGTGTTTTCCACCGCAAAAACTCTCACGGCATCCAGCGGACGAGGAGTTGGTGTAGCAGCGCTCAAGCAGCTAGCGGATAAGCATCGACGCTCCATCACCCTCGATAACCCGGGACGATGCACATGGAACACGTTTGCGGCTTCACCTTCCCACAAAGAGCCCTGCGGTCGCAAATGCATCGTAAAGCAGACAGGAAGGACACGGAGCGCCACTCTCACTGGAGACAGCGCTCCGATTTGACCATCTGATTGATTTGTCCTATAATCCGTTTCTGTCATCCTAATCTCCTCAGTGCTTGGAGTAAGAGTCGAGAGTGGGATGGCGAACTTCGTTCGTGGCCTAGGGGTGGATGCTGTGAACATAGGTTGTGGACATCGCTTGCCGCTAGGAACGACACGTTTGGGCCTGTAAAAGGTCAATCGGTAGTCTTGTAGCGAAGGAGGCGAGAGTGATCATTCGGGGCTGTAGCTGGATATGGCTAGGACTTTTGCTTGGCGGATCGGTAGCGCCCAAATCATGGGCTCAGGACTTCGACGAAGAAAGCACGGTCCCCTCGCAAAACTTACAGGTCGGAGCGGAGGTGTATCCTTGGTCGATGCTGGGAGTTCGTGGCTATATGCGTGAACTAGCGAATCGTCAGCCCTCTTCGCTCTATCAGGCTATGCTCCCCGAGTGGCGCATTCTGGAGTCGAAACACAATCGAGCATTCTACGCTGCGGCTGGCCTAGGTGGAGCCTCTCTGGGTGTCTTGGCCTATTCCGTGCTGTCGAAAAAGTTGGGTGACGCAAACAAAGACGATACGGAATCCGTCCAAACTCGTTATGGTTCAATTGCGATAGGACTAGCAGGAGCAGCCATGTTCTCTTATTGGTGGCTGGGGCCGGATCATAGAGACTTGGAAAACTTCCGCATCAAGCACAACCAGGAAGCGGATAAGCTGTCTCAGCCTGCCATGCAACTCAGCTGGGGGATAGGTCCCCAGCTGAGTTTGACGAGTCAATTCTAGAGGGGCTTTTCGCCTTGCGTTCGATCCGGTATCACGATAGTAGCCACATGGCGCTCGATCATGGCTTGATAGGGGACCTTGCCGAGTCTAAGCCCTTTAGGTCGGAAAAAGTGATGCCGGCCGAAGACCAGTATCCTGGCGTGTGAGGTGTCGATCGTTCGATGAATGACCTCAGCGGGCTCTCCAAAACCGACAGTGGGACGATAGCGGGTGCCGAGGGCGAACTCGGCATACGCATCATGCAGCCGCTGACGCAGGCGTTCTTCAATGTCACCTCTGATCCTATCCACATAAAGCTCGTAACTGAAATCCGGGTTGGCCGGCAGCCGTCCCTCCAGCATCGCAAGCTTCACCTGCTCCACCATATCGCGCATGTCAGCTTCGTTACTGCGGTGGACGTGGAGATGAATGAGCTCGTCAGTATCAATGGATTTGCTAAAACCAAGTGCCGCCTTGAGGGCAAGGAAGCCTTCTTCACGCAGGTTATCGGCAACCAGGACTTTGTGGGCTTTGTCCGCGAAGGGCACATAGGTTCCGTAGGGAATAGTCATAATCGGCAGGCTTGCATGAGCCATCAGGGAAAAAGCTGTCGATAGTCCCTTCAGGATACCTAGGTTTTTGTCGAGACTGTAGCCGCAGATGATCAGCTGCGCGTTGGCCTCGATGGCTACGGATTCCAGGGCGTCTTCAGGATAGTCATGTTGAACAAGGATCTCGACCACCAGGTCGTCCGGGAGGCTGTCACGGATGGTCTGGAGCTTTTCCCGCGCAGTTTGAGTGACAGCCTCAAAAGCTTCGCGTTCAAATTCCTCGTAGGGTAGGGCAAAGCCCTCCGCGGCAAGGGAATAAGCGCGGAAAGGTTGGGTCGCATGGGCGAGTATGAGACGTGATCCTGTGCGCTGAGCAAGCGATACAGCGGTATCCACTAAGCTTTGCTCCCCTTCTTCTAGGTTGAGTCCCAGCACGATTGTTGTTTCAGGACTGAAGAGTTCGAGCATAAGTCCCTCCCAGGTAAAAACGAGCTTCGGCCGCAGCGATGGCTGGCGCGTGCCCATAATCGCTGACTGTAAAACAGCAGGCGAATCGATCAGCGCAGGTCAGCACGGAAGCCGTTTCGATGTGTACGCGTTCAGAAATAGCCCATAGCCGTTGTTGCATAAAAACCCTCAGATCCTCGCGAGCCGTCTGTCCACTCTGGTTTGGAGCATGGCGGAACCAACGGACCTTTCAGGACAGACTCTCAATGCAATCATGCAAAAAAAAGACCAAGAAGGCAAAGCCGAAGCGTGTCGACTCGTCTGGGCTGGCGCTAGCGGGCAACAAGGACAGGGGCCCTTGATGGGCCCGGCGCTTAGTGGGTCTCGACACTGCGGATACTACGAACCTGAACAGCTTGCGACGTGCCTGAATAATCGGTGACGATCACCAGGATGACTGGAGTTGGTAATTCCACAGAGAGTTCCTTGCGCCCAGTCAACTCCTGACGTCGACCGATGCCATCGACGACAATCAGCTTGTCGTAGCCGTCTTCCAGATCGACCCTCAGATCGATTCCGATCTTGGGGCCCTGCTGCCGTCCGATGACAGTCAGAATCCTCTCCTCGCCATCGCGAAAGGGACCGTAGGCCTCGGCCTGAGCGGTGGTGTGAGCGCTGGCGGCCATCTCCCGCAGAAGGGCACGGATGGAGGCTGGAGGCGGCAAAAAAGAACCATAGTTCTCCCGATCCGCATCTCCGTCGTGGACTCCGATCACCTGTGCCGTAGCCGTATCGATCACAGGACTGCCACTGTTTCCGGGTAGAGTGTCGCAGCTGTGGAAAAACTTGGAGGCCTCTGTGTTTGGACTCCAACGAGCGTTACAATGACCGGATTGGCTCAATTCACGATCCTTGGGGAAGCCGACGACGATGGCTTGAGTTTGAGCCAGCTGCTCGCGACGGTCGCCCATCACCTCAATTGCAGCAGGGGGAGCGGGATCGACCTGAATCAAAGCATAATCAGCCTCGTCATCGTAGCGATATGCTTTGTAGCGAAGACAGCGCGACTCGGTCCGACTTTGAGCCCACTGAATCGAATAAGCGTGGCAGGGTGTTTCTTCCATGTTTGCTGCCGGGCGAGGTAGGCAGTGGCCTGCCGTCGCAACCAAGCCTTCGCCCACATGAAAGGCTGTGCAACCACCTGTCATCCGGCCTATCGCCTGGATCGAGGCACCTGAGGGTAGCTGATCGGGATCGGTTACGGGAGTCAAGGAATCCTGATCGATAATCGCCTTCTGCTGGCTGACCTCCGAGGGACCTTGTTTGCCGCAAGCCGGCGTGACCAGCAGACTGACCCATACCAGAGGATGCCGGGCGAACTTCCGCATGAGGGCTCCTTGAACGACTTGGTCTGAGAGCCTAGCTGGAATCCACCCGTTTTCTGAGCCAGCAGGATTCAAAAATCGTCTGCGACGCAAGCTCATCAGGTGAATGTTCGATAGGCTCGACAGGGATGCGCGTTGGGGTGCGATCTGCTGATGACGTTAGCATAAACTAGCCGGTCAGTCAACAATCGAGGCGCAGCTGCTTCAGCGAAGGACTCGAAGACGCTGAGGATCGAGATGAGGCGAGGGGGCCCGAAGGCCCCCGTTGCAGACGGTCGCTTAGCGTTGCGCGTCGATGCTGATGAAGCGGTTGATAGACGTGCCGTTTAATGCACGGACATGCAGGAGACCTTCGCCATAAAATGGCTCCTTCAGACCTGCCGTATACTCAAAGGCTTTATCCGCAGGCTGAGTCTCGCACTCGGGTGTATCAATGATTTCAGCGATCGGTTGTACGACGACAACATCATCGGGTGCTCTCACGGTGCGAACATCTCTGAGGACCATGCAACCGACAAAGAAGTAGGGGAAGTGGCCGCTCAACTTCAACGACTGCTTGCCTGTCTCAAAGTTCACGTCAATGGCTGCATTCTCGACGCTCGCGTAGAGGAAATCATCTGGAGATTCTGTTTTCCGCCGAGCAATGTTCAGCTTGCTCCGAATCGCGGCATCGCGATCGTAATAGACCTGATAATCGCCCTCCTTCAACACACCGAGACTGATGGTCTGAATGAACGGTGTGATGCTTTGGATACAAAATTTACCCGGATACTTGAAACTCGTCGCTTTGACCCTGACCTCCTTGGTCACTGGATCCACCTGGGCACTGGCTTTCCCTACGGTGTGACAGGTGTCAGGAAGATTCCCATGGATGACGACTTCGATATTGTCGTTGTCGTCAAACCCCATGGGGATGAAGATCTTTTCTACAGGAGCCGGAATCTCAACAGGATCTTGTTCTGGGGCGTCTGCAAAAGCCGATGCGGATAGAAACAGAGCGATGCAAACAAGTGACTTTTTCATGGAGAGCCTCCCACTTCACATTTGTGCAACTGAATTCAACCTACGCTTATATCAGCAAAGAACATACCAAGCTCCCACAAAGCTTCAGTACAACCCAACAAGCTTGTTCGTGTGGCATCTCACCTAGCAATCGTGTGTGTTTTGCTCCGAATTGTGCGATCGCTAGATGCAGATCACTCAGATTTTTAATTTTAACTGGAGATTTTAAACTTTCCGCAAAAGATCAAGAGGTGAAAATTCAAAATCAGCGCGGGTTCTGGAGATGGCTTTAATTTTTCCGAAAACCGCCGATTACACTACTCGAATTGTGGGAGAATAATCGACCCGATGAAGCTGACGGATCCCAATCTGAAGATCGTCACGGTGCATGCGAGTACCACGGTTCGTCAACTGATCAATACCGAGCTGCGCGCTAAGGGATTCCAGGACGTCGTCGGTGCCCCAGACCTGCAAACGGTTCTCGGTATTCTGGAGACGGGATTGATTCATTGGTTGATAACCCCAGTTATCTCGGATGATAAGGCCAATGTGTTTCAAATTTTGAAGCTCGTGACAGAAGATCCCTCGTTGATGGACATGCGGGTCTCCTTCGTGGTTGAGGAAACCGTCGATCCTTTGGTGCTAAGCAAGTCCTTTGATCTCGGTCTCTTATCTTTTCACAAAAAAATGGGGAGCAAAGCCGACATCGAGGAAGAACTGCGCGAACTCTTCGAACGTAACGCCCGGTTCGAGGGAATCCAATGCCTGCTGGCCGCGTCTTATCTTCGTCAGGTGCTCGGCGAGAGCAAGCGTTATACCGATCTTTTGCGTTTCGAAAAAAGCCTCTTTCATCGGTATGCCGGTCATCTTCAGCTGATTTCTTCGCTGACCGAGGCTCATTTGTTGAACGGTCAGGTCGATGTCGCCCGCCAGCTCGTAGCACAAGGCCTACTGGTTAAGCCAGAATTAAAAGCAGACTTTGATGCACTCCTAGCGAAGTATAAAGTAGGGGAGACGGCTGCACCTGCTCCGTCTGAGGTAGGTCCGCTCCCAGATATGCTTGGCATCAGCCGCTGTCTGCTGCTAGAACCCGATGACGCCCTGCGTGAGCTTATCTCCAGTTTGTTAAAACAACTTGGCATTCGCGATGTTCAGGCTTTCGCTGAAGGGACCTCAGCCCTGGAATGGCTCAAGAGTGGGAATAAGCCGGAACTCATCCTCTTCGAGTGGCGACTTCCAATAGTCCCGGGGCCGATCTTTGTTCAACGGCTGCGCGAGTCTGTGGGGTATGACGTTCCTGTGACGGTGATGAATCAAGACCTATCTGATCGCGATATGCCCGTGTTGCGGGAGATGGGGGTCACAAATCGGATCAAAAAGCCGATTGAACCACAGGCTTTTCTCAGAGACGTCCTGTGGGTCATTCACCAGGACCGCACACCGAGCGAGCCTGTCGTCATCCTCCAGAAGCTTCGGCAGTCTATGATCGATCATGATAGGGAGCGTCTTGCAGCTTACACCAAGCGCTATATGGATAGCGAAAAAGTCGGTGAAGCCGAGAAGATGACCCTTCAGGCCGAACTAGCCTATTTTCGCGGCCATTATGCCAATGCTAAGGCCCTCGCTCTGAAAGCGCTAAGAATAGGGCCTGCGTCCGTTGAGATTCTCAATCTGCTCGGCAAGGCCATGATGAAGATGCGTGATTTTGAAAGCGCCTTGCGCTGTCTCGAAAATGCTGAGGTGGTGTCCCCTCAAAACGTGAGACGGGTCTGTAACATGGCTGAATCTCATCTTGAGCTCGGGAACGAGCAAACCTACGAACAAAAGGTGACTGAAGCTCGTGAGATCGCTCCCGACAGTCAGCCCCTGCAGGAGCTAGAAACCAAAGCAGCCTTGGTTCGAGGTGATAGTAAGAAGGCTACGGATTTGATGCGATCCCTACAGTCGCTGCTCAATATCGTGAGCTTCACCAACAATCGAGCTATTTCTCTCACCCGCTGTGACCGCTTCGAAGACGGCATCAAGCTTTACAAAGAAGCCGTTCAAGCGGTCCCTTCTGATAAAAAAGATGTTCAAGCTATTCTCTACTACAATCTTGGTCTTGCTTTTTCACGAAACAATCAGCTCCAGGAAGCCCTCGGAGCCATTGAAAAAGCGGCTGAAGCCAAGAATCAAAAGATTCATTTCAAAGTACAAAGCCTCAAAGCAAGACTGCACAAGGCGATTGCAGGACACGAGCCCCTTTCGCTCTACGTAGCCCCACCGCCACAGACAACGGCGACAGGAGGCGAAACAGATCCCCAGAAGGACATGGAAGAACTGATGATGGCATTGACGGTGAGCCCAGGGGATATTGCTTGTCACAAGCTTTTTGTCGAGCGGCAAGTGGGTCAAGGCTTACGCGAACAGATCGAGCGTCCCTTACGGTTTAAGAAACGCTCGACCATTCAAAGATCGACAGCCAAATCTGCTTCATGACTAGCCCTCACACGGTGGAGGGCGATGGGATAACTTAGCGGGTGTTCAGAGCGCGAGAGAGGAACGCTCGGCTCGCGGAACTGGTAAGGTCGACGTAGAAAGACTGAGCAACAGGGCCACTTGACGTCTGACGGAGACCGCCGCCTGAGGTGACGCCAGCCAGCCGTCCGTTGATGAACAAGGGGCCTCCCGAATCACCTGCACCTGATGATACTTGCTGCCCGGCGCGTGCTTGGCCTGCACCTGGAACACCGGTGAAAGAGATAAAGCCGCCACTGACAGAGCTCACGCGGTTGCTGCCTGCTCGTTTCACACCGGCGCCCGAGCCATCGAGCTCGCCACTTTCGTTTATGAAGTTTTCATTGTTGCCGAAGCCGACAATCGTAAAGGCATCACCCGCACGAGGGGTCACTGTGGTGACTCGTGTCGTTGCAGGAGCGGTGTTCGCCGGGAAGGTTACGACCGAAAGATCGTTCGGGTTTACCCCAAGGTCGATGTTGTAATTGGGGTTCCGCTGGTAACGAATCGCTTTGGCGACAGCTGTGAGTTTGCCATCAACTTCCCTCACGATGACCATATTGGGGTTCTCGCTGTCCAGACCCTCCACGCAGTGACCGGCGGTCACAACCTGGGCATTATTGACGAATGTACCCGTACAGATCGAGGTGATGTCCGGCATGTAAAGGAGTACAACGGAAGGGAAGTCCGACTCAGCAACTTCGCGACCATTGGTGACCTTGACATCACTACCCGACGTCGCAGGATCCTGGGCAGCGCCGCAGCCGACCAGCACGGAGACCAATGTCGTGCCTACTAAACCTGCTTTGAAAAGTCGTAACGTGTGCTTCATCTTAAAATCTCCTTTCGCTGTTTCGAAGCTGAACATAACCAACCTTTGACTGACCGGCCAGGACAAATTTTGAGAGAAGCTTCATTTTAGATTGTTGAAATAATAAATATCATTTGTCTCGGTAACTTATCGTAAGTTAAAAAAAACTAAATCCGGATCAGGAGCGAGAAAACGGCAAAGAGCTTCCGAGGCGTAACCAAGCCTTTACGGCATTCTCATTCGCAAGGCAGTTGGCATGACGATAGTCGCCGCTTTTGGTACAACACCTCGGAATCAGCATCGATTGCATTTTGGGGGGAATACCGACTATGAACAGCAAGTACTGCTTCATGGGCTTACCGGTCCTCTTGTTGACCGGCTTAGCTCAAGCGAAGTCCTGCGAATGGACCTTCAGTCTGACAGATGCAGGGGCCCGGAGCGTATGGGTCTCAGGATCTTTCACGGACTGGGCAGGTCGTCCGGAGTCTGGGGCTGTCGCGATGACACGAATGGGCGATACCTGGACAGCTCAAGTGGCGTTACCAGAAGGCCGCAATCTATACAAATTCATCGTTGACGGCAGGCGATGGGTCAGCGATCCGCATGCCCTTGCCTACGAGCCCGATCCCTATGGAAGTCAGAATGCCGTTTTGCAGTGCGGCAGTGAGACGAGTGTGACCCAATCTCTCCCGCAGTGTGGCGATCCGGAAGCCTTGGATTGGCGCGATTCCGTCCTGTACTTTGCAATGATCGACCGTTTTTACGATAGCGACGGAAGAAAAGCTCCGGTACCCGGAGCGACGGGTGGCGATGGCTTGCGTGGCCCGACGGCTCAGTACGAGGGGGGCGACTTCCGAGGTGTCACCCAGAAGATAGGCTACCTGAGTGACTTGGGTGTGACGGCCCTCTGGCTCTCGGCACCCTTTGAAAATCGCAACGAAACTGGTCGATCGATTTATCCGGACCGAGACAGCAATCTCTATGCTGCCTACCATGGGTACTGGCCCTCGCCGGACGATATCGATTTTTCTGACCCGAACAATCCAAGGCCTCGCCCGCGGGTCGAGTCACGATTCGGAACTGAGCAAGACCTTAAAGACCTGATTGCAGCGGCCCACGGGGCGCCGAGTGCCCACGGCCAGGGTATCCTCGTTCTATTTGACTACGTGATGAAGCACGTGGACATCAACAGTGGTCTTTATCGTTCTCGCCCGGACTGGTTTCCGACTTTTAATGGAAGGCTCCGGGTGTGTGGGCCCGAGAATCTCTGGGACGATCCCTATTGGACAACCCGCTGCTCCTTTACCGATTACCTGCCTAGCTTCGATTTCTACAATCCCCAGGTGCGTCAGTGGTCGATCCATGACGCTCTCTGGTGGGCGAAGGAATTCAATATTGATGGCCTGCGCCTCGATGCCGTTAAACATATCCCCATCGAATGGCTCAACGAGTTGCGCAGTGGGATCCAGCGGGAGTTCCCTGCACCCAGAGGCAATCGCTTTTACCTCGTCGGTGAAACCTTCGATTATTTCAATCGTGAGGGCCTCAAACGTTTCGTTGACTCGAAAAACCTGCTCGATGGACAGTTCGACTTTCCCTTTAAGCTTCAGGCGTGCACGAACCTGTTCGGAGTGGATGGAGATATGGGCAGTTTCGCGGCGTGGTTGGCCAGCAATGATCGCTATTACGATCGCGGTCCGAACAATCGCTCTCTGATGGTAACCTGGATTGGGAATCACGACGTGCCACGCGCTATTCATTTTGCCAGCCGTCAAATCACAACCTGCACCATGGGCAGTCTTCCGGAAAATGCTTGGTCACCCAGTCAATATCAACAACCTCAAGATGCCGCGCCCTACGAACGTCTGGGTGTCGCTTTTGCCGTTATGCTCACCAGTCCTGGTATTCCGCTGATCTACTATGGCGATGAAATCGGTTTGGCGGGAGGGGGAGATCCAGACAACCGTCGTATGATGCCCTGGGACGCTCGGCAGCTGAACGTGCACCAATTTGCACTCCGTGACAAGGTGCGCAAACTGGCAAAGCTTCGCGGTGCGTTAAAGATTTTTGGTCGCGGCCAAAGGCGGACCACCTTTGTGGATCGAGACGCCTGGGTCTACACCATGGGTGGGTGTGATTCCTTGGCCCAAGTCACCGTGGCTATCAACAAATCGGACAGCTGGAAAACCGTGCCTCTCCCAGGGCAACTGTTCGAAGATCTTTTAGAAGGTGGGCAGGTCAGCGATCGAAATCTGAGCATCCCACCGCGTAGTTTCCGGGTCCTCAAAGCCATATGATCGATGCCCCCCCAAACCGGGGGCGCCCCCGGTGTTCCTCCGCCCTCGGTGGTTCGGTGCTGGCTGTGGAAGCTCACCGAGGGCGAAGTCTGAAGGCACCCTGCCTAAAACCGATATTCGCCGGAAGCCTGGAACGCTCGCCGCGGAGCGTTGTAGCCCGCGATTTCCTCGTAGGTGCGATCGGCAAGGTTCTCGATTTTAACGTCAAGTCGGTAGTCCGCTACGAAATACGCAAGATTCGTGTCCAAGACATTAAAGCCCTGAGTGCCTTTGGCACTGATGCCACCAGGACTTCTTCCTTGTCCGCGAACGGCCGTATGCCAACTCCAGTCGTCAACAGTATACTGCAGGCTGGCCGCGAAAAGATCCCGGGGACGATTGGCTAAAGGCACATCGAGTTCGAGATCACGACTATCAAGCTGGGTGTACTGCCCTTCAAGCGTCCAGGAATCGGCAAGGGCATAGCGAGCGCTGAACTCTTGCCCCTTGATCTCGACTCGGCGGGCATTGCGATACCTGTCCTGAACAAAATCAATCAGGTTATCGTAAAGATCGCGGAAGGTTTTGAGCTCGACGCTGACGCTTTGCCAGCGCTGCTCGAGCCCGACCTCCTGATGCAAGACGCGTTCTGCTTCGAGTTGCTTGTTGCCATAGCGCGAATAAAGTTGAAACAAAGAGGGCGTCTTATACCCGCGGCTGTACTGGAGGCGCAAGATGCTCGCCTCAGGAACAAGGTGCACCGCGGTTGCGAGCTGACCGACTTGAGTGGGGCTAAAATCTTGGGAGTCAAGCTGCCTTGCTCCAATCTGGAGAAAAACGCGTTCGGACCACGCCGTATCGAAAAGGAGTCCCATCGATTGCTCTTCGCGGGATAGACCCTCGGTTTCTTCCTGAAACACATTGCCAGCAAAGGCTCCCTGATTGACGAGATCTGCCTCTTCTTTGAGCCACGTTGCGTTGACGAAAAGATGGGTCGTTTCTCCGAGGTTCAAGCTATTATTGAACTCACCCTGCTGGGTGCGGCTGATAAAGCGATCCCGATTGAAATCTGCAGGGTGAGCTGGATCGATATCGTTGAGGTAGCGACGACGAACTCGATTCTGGGCGATCTGCAGTGAAGGAGTCCAAGCCCCATACTGGCCAAGATCCTGCTGCAGTGACAGCAGCTGCTCATAGGTTAAGACGCGATAGTTGGGATCGTCATCGCCCGCTCCCGCATCGATGTCGACTCGGGAGTCGCCCTGCTTGACCAGGAGGCGACCCTCAAAACCCTCGCGAGGCTGCCAACCAAGGCGAGCCTGATAATCCTGTCGTTCGAAAGGATCCTTCTCGGCTTCGTCGACATTCCCTGCTGAACTAAAGCCCTTGCTTTGCAGAGCCGACCATTGCAAACCGAGGTCCCACTGCTCACGACCGATCTGATATTCAAGCGTCTGGCGAAATGTTTGGAAGGACCCGACGCCTAGTCCGATCTTCCCATGCTGGCCTAGACGGTTTTTACGGGTGATCACGTGGATCGCCCCGCTCATGCCGGAGCTAGCAAACGCTACACTATGGGGTCCCTTCACGATTTCGATACGCTCGACGTCATCCAACTGCAGAGAACCAAAGTCCAGATTGCCACCGATGCTCGAGGCATCCCCTACTTTCACGCCGTCGATGATGAGGAGAGTGGACTCGGGCTTGGCGCCACGAATCGAAACATCCGTGTTACCGCCTAAAGAGCCGCTCTTCCGTATCGAAAAACCAGCGAGGCCCCTCAGCAGGCTCCCTAGGTCTCTGGCACCACGGGCTTCGATCTCATCTCGATCCAAAACGATCACGCTGCTACCCAACTCGCTCAGAGGGTGTGAGCTCCGCGTGGCGGTGACAGTGATCTCTTCGATATCGTCGGAACGAGGAGCGGATTCCTGGGCGAGGAGCGGAACGGCCATGAACAGAGGCGACAGAACGAACTTTTTCACAGGGACTTCCTAAAAGGTGAAGCGAAGGTCGAAACCAAAGCTGTTTTGCTCAGGGCCATCTTTAGCCAAGGGCGTTAGCAAAAGCCAGCGAAAGAGCACCGCATCGGCAGCTTGACGAGTCTCCTGGGTAAACTTTGCAGCTTTTTGGACGAAGTGACCCGGTTTTGGGGTAAAATATCATGAAATCCATGTTTCGCCATTGCTGTTTGCTGAGAAGGGTCCGTCATGACGTCAGTATTCCGTCTGCTGCTCTTACCTGTGGGTGGTGTTATCGTCGCTCTGCTGCAGTTCTGGCTGATGGCTAAGCTGGTGCAGTTCGACAAAAAAGGGAGCGAGAATTCCGCGTCGACGAGCGGGATGATTGATTTTGTGCGGCTCAATCGCGAGGAAGCGACCGCGACCCGAGAGCGCTTCGTTCCGCGCCCCCCGAAGCCCTCGGTTGTCGCGCCGAGTTCCCCTCAAGTCCAGGTGAGCACCGAGACTTCGACCCAGGAGAATAACAACGCCCTCGACCTGGAAGTCCCCACCTTTGGCAGTGCAGGGGGCGCAGTTGTGACAGGTTTTGGTTCGGCAGGGGCGTTCACAAGTGGTGCGGCTGGTGTCGCTGGGCGAGGGGATCAGGATGTTCTGCCGTCTGTTCGCATCGAGCCTCAATATCCCCGGGAGGCCGCCTCCAAGGGTATCGAGGGTTATGCAGTCCTCGAATTTACCATCACTGCTGCGGGCACCACTGCTGATGTCAAGGTGGTCGACTCGAAGCCTCGGGGCGTATTCAATCGCGCCGCCATTCAAGCGGTCCAGCAGTGGAAGTACAAACCTCAGATCGTCGATGGCAAGGCGGTCGAGGTTCCCGGTATGAGGGTTCAGCTGGATTTCAGTCTTTCGGGAGAAGAATGAGACTTGAGGCGGGGCAGTAGCTTGGTCTCAACGAAGCTCAGAAGTCCCTCATCCACCTGGCCTCCAGCATCTTTGCAGGATTCGATGCGACTGCTTAGCTGGCGGAGCAGGGTGTAGCTCCAGTGCTCCATGCCCCAAAAGCCCTTGCTGTCCATTCGAAGGCCCTGCGCTTCAAGATACCGTTCCACAGTCGTGACGAAGCGATTGAGTTCTACAAGTGTTCGAGACGTCGATTGTGAATCCTTCGAGATCTGGCGCAGGTCTTGGGCCAGCGTCTCGAGATCCTTCCAAGTCACCTCTGCTTGTTTACCCGTCTCCCGTAGGAGCACCATGCTTCACCCTCCATCGTTCGGAAGTCTTGCCGCTTAAGGGTTTTAAGAGGCGTCGGCAAGTTTTGCAGCAAGCTTGAGGCAGGAGAGGGTCCCCCACCTGGTCCGAAAAACCTGGACACTTAGCCCGCGTGGTAAGAAGCCGAACCTCCTACACTTTTGGGACCGACCGGACATGCTCCGTGGGGGATCCCGGGTCGTCTTGTCGTCTTGATGCTAGAATCCTGCGGTACAGAGCTCGGTGCAGGCACACCCATTGGGTCGTTGGGATAGATGTCGGGTCATATCGAGCAGGATCGTCCCTTGATGCGCGATTCGATCGGCTGTGCGAGCGGTAAGGTGTCTCCTGGACGCATCCTCATTATTTTTGGCGCGTCTTCTCGCCGTGGTGCAGAGCACAGACTTTGTTTGATCTTCGGCCCTGTTTGCTGTGTTTTCCAAAAGGAGCGTGATACCCTCGTCAAATATGTCATCTGAATCTGCTGACGCGATCGCGGTGAGCAAGTGACTCCCAAGCTACGCCCAATCTTACCTTGGCTAAAACTAAGCAGAATGCTAAGAGCATCAAACTTTCAACGAATGTGAAGAATCACGGATCTAGAGCTCACATTCCGAGTCGAAGGAGGATGCAGAGTTGGCGAATCAGAGCACAAAGGCGGACACGAGTTTCTTCGGACATCCAAAAGGGTTGGCTGTCCTCTTCTTGACGGAGATGTGGGAGCGCATGAGCTATTACGGGATGCGCGCCCTCCTCGTCCTTTACATGGTCAATCACCTCTTTATTCAGCCCGAAGTGGGCAAAGAGGTCCTAGGATTCAACGCAATCCGAGGCTTTCTGGAGGCCATGTACGGTCCTCTTGACATTCAGCCTCTGGCGTCCCAGATCTACGGTCTTTACACGGGTCTCGTTTACTTTACGCCCTTCTTTGGGGGCATTTTAGCTGACCGCTGGTTAGGGCAGAAACGGTCGGTCATCCTCGGTGGCGTGCTCATGACGATCGGCCACTTTTTGATGGCCTTCGAAAGTCTCTTTTTCCCGGCTCTTCTCTTCATCATTCTTGGCAACGGCGCTTTCAAGCCGAATATCTCAACCCAGGTTGGTGACCTCTACGCCGAAGACGATCCGCGTCGCGACGGTGCCTTCACCCTCTTCTACATGGGCATCAATCTCGGTGCGTTTTTCTCTCCCTTGGTCTGTGGTACCCTCGGGCAAAAGCTCGGCTGGCACTGGGGTTTCGGCGCAGCCGGTGTCGGTATGATCATCGGTCTCTTGGTCTACATCTTCGGACAGCGGTATCTGACACAAAATCCCCATGTCGTGGCCAACCGACTGCGCAAGGAGCAAGCAGCTCAGCAAGACAAGCAGGCCCTCACCGATACCGAGCGTCGTGGAATCTTCGCTCTGGTCGTCCTGTGTCTACTCAACGTCGTGTTCTGGGCTGTCTACGAGCAGCAGGGTAACACCATGCAGCTTTGGGCCGATAATCAGACGGATTGGAACTTCCTAGGGTTCGAAATCCCCTCGACCTGGTATCAATCCTTCAACCCCTTCATGATCTTCGTCCTTGCTCCCCTCCTCAGCATGTTCTGGAAAACCCAAGCCGCTCGGGACAAGGAACCCACGTCGGTCACCAAGATGGCGATCGGTTGCATCCTGCTGGGCGCGGCTTTTGTCATCATGATCTTCGCAGGTCAGGCGGTTCCTGAAGGTCAGCGTGGTTCGGTCCTTTGGCTGCTGAGCACGACATTTTTCCTGACGATCGGCGAGCTCTATCTGTCCCCCATCGGGCTTTCGCTCGTGACGAAAGTCGCCCCGGCACGCATGGTGTCCATGATGATGGGGATGTGGTTCCTGTCGAGCTTCGCGGGTAATTACCTCAGCGGATTCATCGGGACATTTTACAACAGCATGTCGAAGAGCAACTTCTTTACGATGCTGGCCGTACTTTCGGCTGTTGCGGGTTTGGCCATGCTCGCTTTCAATCGGCCCTTGAAGGCAGCTCTAGGAAACAGATAGAAAAGAATCCTCAGCGGGAAAGGTCACGAGCCTTTCCCAGCTCTGTCGCAGCTGTGAAGCAATGCAAACAGGGCTTTCCGCAGCGCAGGCCTAAGACCTCTCCAAACATATAAGACCCTTGTGTCGTATGTTTTCTTTGTCCAAACAGAGACGCCATCACTTTTTGGTTTTTTACCAAAGAATATCGATCTGACCAGACAGGAATTCTCCTCCAATTTTTTCAAGAGCCTTATCAACAAGGTCTCACCGTGAGCACGTCCTGACTCAAGAATGTGGTTAAAGCACCGAATCCCTCCTCTATAGAATGCGGGGCCTCGTTATATAAAGGAGTTAGGACGATGAAGATTTTGATATCCCCAAAGCTGCTTGCCGCAGTTTTGGCTCTCACAGCCCAGACTTTCCTCAGCGTTGGCTGTGGTAGCAAGTCGGACTCGGACGAGCCAGAGAATGAAGCGGGCACAGCCACAGGGCTGGTGAATGCTCTGTCGGCAGCTTATCCTGGAGCTCTCGCTATCTCCGTCTTTCCGGAAGCCTCTGCGGGTCTTCGACTGCAAACCACTGGTACCGGCGAGAAGTCCTATCAGGAGAAAGTGAAGGCAGCGGACAAACGCGTACGGGGTGAAGGCGAATGCTTCGACAAGGAGCAACTTGCGGAACGCAAAGTGCCCACTTCGGTCGTGACCTGCTATGAGTTCGACTCTGACATGAACCCCTCGACCTTCGCCGATCGCCCTAACCAGTCGTGGGGAACGAAGGACGGAACCGACGGCAAGGGTCAGGCCTGTATGGTGACTTTTGCAAAGGATCAGGTTGACGACGTGACGCACAAAGTGGACCGCGCTTTAGCCATGGTACAGGGGCTGATCTGTCGAGCGAAGAAGGCCGCTGATGCCGAGGGTGCAGAAGTCAAAAAGCCGGAACCCGATGCGGATCCTGTCGATTTCAAAACCGCGGCCAACGCAGGTCTTCCAGCTGATGCACCGATCAAATTTACGACCGCTCAGGTCAGCGCGGTCACCAACGAAGATGACTCAATCACCTACGTAACCGAGATTACCGTCACCAACCCCTTTGGCAAATCAGACTCTCTGGTCCTCCGTCACACCCCTGCCGAGGAAGAGGGCGGGAAGGAAAGTGGTGTTCTAAGTTTTACCCGTGAACCCTTGGGAGCCGCTCTCCCCAACGCTCAAGCCAACGATCCCAACAAGGAATCTGATAAATACGATGTGATGGCGATCTCCTACTCGAAGAGTAAGAATGATGATGGCACCTCACGGATGACAGCCGAACTCAACCAAGCCAAGATCGCAAAGACCTACGATCCCCTGACAGATGATGGTCTTGTGAACTTTGAGGGACTTCCCGAACAAGCGCAAAATGGTGATGTCCACGCAATTAAGTATGTGAGCTTCGACCTGAATCCCGAGACGGGAGCGGGGAACTTGAGCTACTGGATGAATCCAGGTGGCTCGAAACAGGAGTCCGCACGTGGCTTCCTGTTCGCTCTCACGGCAGACTCCACAGGTAAGCTAGCCGGTTGTGGCATTTCGGGAGCGACGGCGGGAGTTTCGATTCGTGCTGTGGCCATTGATAGCACCAAGAAGCTCGAGCCAGTTCGCTACTGGCATCCCCGGTATGCCCAGAACACGAGCGCGGACAAAGACAATCGATACACCGCCTCAGAGGGAAGTGCTGTGACTGAGCAGTGTTTCCAACAGGCAAGTGAAGGTGGAAAGTACGTCATCGATAAATCCAAAGTGCCGTCGGCCCGTGGCTATGAGGTCAAGGCTACTGCGGCAGTCTCCGTGAAGCCGCCTCAGCGGCCACCTGAGCCCAAGCTGCCACCACTGCCTCCCCCTGCAGGTGGCAAGTAAAGCAAGTGCAAAAAACAAAGCCCCTAGCCGATGGCTAGGGGCTTTTTATTTTGGTCCAATCGGAAAGATTCCGACTTCATAAGCCGCTCCTAGAGACGGGTCGCCGTGTAGTCCCAGGTTTGGCGCCTGCCTGGAAATTCATAATCGAGTGTCTCAAAGGCTCCTGTGTGGTTGGATCGCTTGAAGCCTTTGGTAAACTCCACCTCAACGGAGGGTCCGTTCACCGCTGTCCCAGCATCTCTTTGGATACCCGTGAAGGTATATGTCCCATCACCATTGATGCCCACACTCCAGGGATTGGGACAGTGTGCCCAACCGAGTTTGATACCATCATTATGAATGCGGCAGGTCGCGCCTAGGGGTTCGTTGCTACTTGGATCGATAAACATCACGAGAGTTGCATTCATGTCGGTATTGTAGGAGGGCTCATGCTGCGTATCGCGAGAGACCAGTCGATAGACTTCGACTGTCGGCTCTTTTGTTTCACCGATGTATGGTGCTGGAGAAGGATAGGACAAGACAATCTCGCGATTGATGCCTGCAATCACGTCACCTGCGGCATTGGGATTTTTGTAGAGGCTGAACTGGACAACGTCCGTTAGGTTCACAAGCAAATTAACTTTGATACTATCGCCATTGCGCAACTCAATTTTTTGCGGCAGGACCCAAGGTGCGGAGCTACACCCCTGACTCTCGAAGCTCACATAGTCGTAGTCTTCCTCCTTAGTGGTCAGGACTTTGCCGTTACTTGTCGTATACCAGGTGTACCCGAAGTAGTCGGCCTTGGCTTTCAACTTGTACAGAGTCGTCCGCCCCCCTGGGAGGCAGCCGCTAACAGACAAACTCCTTACAGTCGTCAAGACCTTGTTTGGCTCTTCAGGGTTGAGCTCCCGTTCAATTTTCAATGTTTTATCTTTAAGGAGCTCTTTAACAGCAGCAGGATTAGAGAGTTCGACGAGACAGTCTTGGGTCGAATTACCTTTGAAGCTGTACACCTCTTCCGAACTGTATACTTCTTTACCTTCGTCAAATTCGAGATCAGACTTCGTCGTGATGGAGCCTATGGACGCGAAGTAGCTTTCGTGGACCAGACTGACTTTCAAGGCTTCGATAGGGATACGATTAGGATTGTTTTCAGCTCGCGTGAAATCGATGGTATCAGGATCAACAGCTGGGGGGAGCAAAGGGACACTTGGACTTCGGGCAGCAAGATTTTGTGCCTCGACAAGTTGTAGCGATACGGAGAGAGACGAGCTCGCTTTTAACGTTTTGCTGTCGTCCTTCCCACAAGTCCCCAAGCCGAGGGAGCCGAGGAGGATGAAGAGTCTAGAAGCAATTGTGGTCATCATCTCACCTCCAGAGTGAAACCTGCAGTAAGTGCGCCATCATGCGCTTGCCATCTTAGCGTAGATCGGGTGCTCCGCTTCAAGCTTGTAGCCGTTCGCTCGTGTCTCAAGGCAGCTTTGGATGAAAACACCCAGAACACGGGGGAATGTCCACTTGAGGCTGCGCCCGAATCTCTGCATCTCTCGGGACGCTTCCGACTTTGATTGAGGACAGCCTGAAGCGGGACGTTTTTTTAGGTCAAGAAGCCTGCGAGCTAGGTCCGGACCGAAGCGATTGAATGAGATCAGTCCCTTCCGAGTCTTCATGAGCTCCGGAGAGTCACAGAGTTTGATTAGCAGACTATTTCCGCTTCTTCAGCCTGAGCAGACTGGGACTTTCGCGGCTCACAACTTTCCCCATCTTTGCTATACTGGAGGCAATCCCCCATCAGGAGGCCACCGGGCATGCATCGTTCATCGAGCTCCATCCGCATCCTGTCGGTAGTGGTAGCTCTTATCTTCCTGAGTCTAAAGCCCCTCGCTTCCGTCCTGGCATCGAGCGCGAGAGTCGAGAAAGGTCAGTTGACACTCGATACCGAATCTGTGCCCACCGTCGATCTTAGGGGGATGTGGCATTACTTCCCTGGACGTCTAATCCAACCCTCCGCAGTTGCTTCGATCTGGGACGAAGGGGTTTTACATCCGGTTCCCGTCATCGCGGGGCGAGCGGAAGTTCTCAGCTACCAAGTGGTAGGGACTCTAGCACTCAAGATAAAAAGATCGAGTGGTGGAAAAAGTCTGTGGGGACTGAATCAACTGGTTGCCTATAACGCCTTTGAAGCCTTTTGGGTGCAGCGAGACGCTGCCGGTCAATGGGAAGAGCGATCTGTGCTCAGAGTCGGAAAACCGATGGATCCGGCCCACCAAACCATCTCTCGTCTGTCATCCGACCTGGGAGTCATCGACTGGAAGGGCACAGAGGCCTATCTTGTGATCCACCTGTCGAATCCTAACGGGCCGGCAGCGCCTTTCTCATCACCCAAGTTTGGCCCTCTTCCCCTGATACAAAAGGAAGAATTCAATCGAAGAATGGAAAGCTGCCTTGTTCTCGGTATGTTTTTGATGATCGCTATCTTTAACGTCGGTCTTTTCTTACAGCGCAGGGAGGACAAGGAAAGTATTTGGCTCGCACTCTGCGTGGCATGTCTCGCCCTGCGTTTTATGGGGACGGAGTTTCTATATAGCTATGGGACGGAAACGCCAGAACCGTGGCTTTTGCGTCTTCAGACTATGGCCCAGGTTAACATGACCGCTTTTGCTATGGCTTTTTATGCGAATTTTCTTCGTGCCTCACACTCCGGATACGTCCGCAAGATTTATCTCCAGGCCTACTGGGTCGCTTGTTTGCTATATGTCATCTTTGAAATCTCTTTCAGCAAGGTCGGCAGTCGAGCGACCTGGATCTCCTTTTTGATCCCTCAGTTTCTCTTTGCTTTGTATATCGTCAAGGAAACCCTGAGAGCAGCGTTCAATCGCCTGATCGGATCGGGATACGTGAGTGTTGGCCTTGGTGTCTTGGTTCTGGGACTTATCAATGACTTTTTGGTCTTTACGCAGGGCTTGCAAAGCGCCTATCTTGCTCATTACGCCATGGTTATATGGACGGTAGCCTTGACCATGAGTATCGGCAAGCAGTTTGCCATAGCTTTCCGGACGGCTCGACGCTTGAGCAAAACGTTGAAGGAGGAAGTGGAGCAGCAGACCCGCAATATCCGATCGATCCTTGTCAACTTACGTCAGGGGCTCTTTACCTTCGATGCATCGTTTCGAGTCATGCCGGAGTATTCACCCTATACGGAGCTCATTCTCAAGGAATCCTCGTTAGCTGCCAAGCCTGCTCTCGAACTGCTGTTTGATCAGAGCAACATCAATGATGAGGTGATCAGCATTGTCAAAAGCTCTTTGTATTCATCCTTGGCTGAAGACGCCGTAGCCTTTGAAATGAATCAGGATCATCTACCCCGTGAATTGATCAAAACTAAGGATCTTCAGAAAACAATAGTGGAACTGGATTGGGCGCCTATCCCCAACGAAAAGGGCGAAACGCAGCAGATCCTAGTCACATTGCGCGACGTCACAGAAGTCCGCCGCCTGAAGTCCATCAATGACGAAAATCAGGAGAACTTAGAGCTCATTTTTAAGATTCTTTCCATTGACGAACAGGCGTTTGGTGGTTTCATGGTGAATACCAAGGCTCTTATATCTGAGTGTATGGAGATCGCCACGCAAGAAGCAGAGCTCCATCAGGAGGGTGTTAAGGTGATCTTTATCAATCTCCACACCGTAAAGGGCAACGCTCGCAGCTATCGTTTCGATCAACTTACCCTCCTCCTGCATAAGCTGGAACAGCAATGTGCTGGATGGCTCCATCATGAGCCCGATGCTCTGACTATCGATCAACTTCGAACGTGTCTCAAACAAATTCAAGATCTTGTCCGTAGATACGAATCAATCAACAGCCAACACCTCAAACGGCAGACGCAAACCGAAAAAATCCAGATTGATCGCCAGGATGTCTATGCGAAACTGGCAGCCCTAGAGCGCATCGACACCAGGCATCTCGATGCCGATAGCTTAGACAACTATCTCTATCTTCGCACCAAATTGATCGATCTCGCGTACTGTGATCCTATTCTGCTCATGCATGAAGTGCGTCAGCTGATTGAAATGGTTGCACGTGACCTCGGGCATGAACCCCCTATCCTGGAACTGTCTCTCATTGACATTCGCTTGACGCAGAAAACCCAGGTTCTCTTGAAGCACGTGTTCATTCACCTGGTGAGGAATGCTTTGGACCACGGTATCGAACGGGCAGCGGATCGCATCAAAGTTGAGAAACCCGCTCGTGGTCTGATTCGAGTGGGCTTTGAAAAGACCGTCGATCGCCTTCTCATGACCATCGAAGACGATGGACGAGGTCTTGCCCTGCAGAAACTTCGTCAAGCCGGTATTGCATGCTCTCAGCTTGACTCCACGGAGCAGGATGCGCACACGATCGCCATGTTGATATTTGCGGAAGGCATCTCGACAGCTGAACAAGTCACAGAAATCTCTGGTCGGGGAATCGGAATGGCCTCGATCAAACGCTTTTTGGAGGAGCAAGGGGCCTCGATCGATATCGTCCTTGAGGCCCCCTGGAAAGGGGAGGACTATCTGCCCTTCCGCTTTGAAATCTACCTTCCCCCTGAGACTTTCGTCGACAGGATGAGACTGCAGCTGGAACGAGCCAGCTAAACGCCTTCCCTGAGGTTTGCGACCCTACGGAGACGTCTCTGAGGCTATCTCGAAGCCTCGAAGCCGCTCACAATGTCCCCGAGGTCCCCTGTCTTGGTTTTTCTGTGCAAAATAGAGGCACTCTCGCACCGATCGTCAATTCTTCCCCTTCAGCCCCCCGATTCTCATCCTTTCAAGCCCTTGCTTTGATCATATAACCCCCTTACCATCTTTAACATCCCGATATCATTGGGTTTAATGCCTGCCCAAGAGTAGACAATAATCACCTGTTATTTGATCATGTCTTAGGCCTCTCTGCCGATATTAAGAGAGTCTGCTGAATCTATGAGCAGGTAAGATTAAAATGCATACAGTAACAACACCAATTTCAATGTTGCGGTATAAATTATATAACGCACCAGCATAAATGGTGCGTGTGTGATGTGGCTGATGAGGAATCGAACAGGAAAACGCAGGAAAAAGCCCTTTCGCGGGTGCCTATCGCAGGGCACAATCAGCGCAGAGTGAGGAACGGATGGACGATCGAACAGAACAGCAGCCAAACGACCAAGGGGACGACCTGCCACGAAGGGTCACTCGGCCACCGCTTGACCCTGATCAGAGGTATCGACAGGCACTCAAGGCCATAGAGCTCCTGATCGCAGCGGGTCACGCAGCACGCTTAGCAGGGGGATGCGTGCGGGACCGTCTTCTCGGGGAACAGCCTAAAGACTACGACATTGCCACAGATGCCCATCCGTCAGCGGTCTGCCACATTTTTGAACAGAAACACATGAAGGTGGTGCCGACGGGAATCGAACATGGAACCGTGACAGTTGTCATAGCGGGGCAGGGTATCGAAATCACGACCCTGCGCAAAGATGTCAGCACCGATGGGCGGCGCGCGACGGTCGCTTTCGGTCACTCCTTCGCGGAAGATGCGGCCCGGCGTGATTTCACCATGAATGCGATGTACGAAGATCATGAAGGGCAAATCTATGACTACCATCAAGGCTATGAAGACCTGACACAGGGACGCTTGCGTTTTGTGGGTGACGCGAAAACGCGTATTTGTGAGGATTATTTGCGTATCCTCCGTCTCTTTCGCTTTTGGGCCCGTTTTGGATTTGCTCCTGATGCTGAAACTCTTGCAGCTGTGAGTCTCAATCGAGCAGGCCTTAGCATCGTCAGTCAGGAACGAATCACCGCAGAAATCCTCTCGCTCCTCTCTGAACCGCAGGTGGTCCCTGTGATCGAGGCTATGTATCAGGCGGGTATTCTACCTATGGTTTTCAAGCATCCCCTCGAAGAAAGCGTTAGGGACGATCTGGATGCCTATAAAAGCATCAGAAAAGCGGAACGATCCCTCGTGCGTTTAGCAGCTCTTTTGGGTCGCATACCAAAAGCAGACGATCGAGTGGATACTCTTCATGCCTTACGACTTTCGCAGGCGCAATCGAGCCGGATCTTAAGTCTTCTTGACCATCCAACCCTGGGAAAAGATCAGGCCCAGAATATGACCCTACTCGACCATCAGGCCAAAATTTGGGGTAACGACGGCTTGATCGAGGTCCTCTGTCCCGCCTGGCGTCTCTTGCATCCAGGAGCCTCGCGTGAGATCGGGCACCTGGAACGACTGGAAATCGATAAGGGTGCCCGACGTCGGACTCCTCTCCCTTTGAAGGGGCAGGATCTGATTCGCAAGCTGGGGCTAACGCCAGGACCTCAACTGGGGGACATGCTTGAAAAGCTCAAGGAGAGCTTTCGTAACGAATTATGGACCACGGCGGAGGATGGCTTGCATTTGGCGAGAGCTTGGCTCAAAGACAGCGATGGAACGGCTACCTAGACCTCACGATCGTGGGCTTGGTCATGAACCCTGCGGAACTCTTCTCCAATCGCTGGATTCGGCATATTCAGAAAAACTCTGGCCAGGTCGAGAATTTGCGCCTTGCGCAAGGGCTCTTTAAGGGGCACTTTGACTAGCTCGGTGTGTCCCCGCTGCTCATCCTTCACCAGATTCAGAATCACGATCCTTTTGCCTGGATGTCTTTTTCTAAGGTCTTCGTAAAACTGTTTTTTTATCTCACGAGGCGCAAAATCAAAATCGCTGACCGACTCATATCCGTCCAGCGGTCGGGCAAAGGCGCGATTCAGAAATTTCTTGGGCATCACCACGCTGGACATAATGTTGATTACGTTTTCATCGGGTGTCATCGCTTTCGAAAACAACTGATAACTGTTTTGATCGACATCATGCGCGACGACATGGAGGTTTTGGATCCCGAACTCAGCAAACGTCTGTTCTTCCACGGTGGGATGGACATATTCTGCAAACAGGCGACGCATATTGCGATTGGAGTAGACAGGATATCCCTTCACCATGCGCAGCATTCTGCGAGTCAGGCTGCTACCATTCATATGGCGTCGCAACTCTCGATCGAACTGCTTCATCTGCTCGATTTTGAACAGACGATCGTAATGGGCTAAACTGTAGACCCAAGTGACTGCAGATGCTCCACTTATGGTATAAATAGCGGCAAATTGATTCAGTTCCTCGATTGTAAAGCGTGCGAGGATTGGATAGTAGATCCAGAAATTGATGCCGGTCCCAGCTAGCAAAAGGATCGTTTCCGAGCGTTCGTCCTCGCTATACATCCCAATCTGTTCAAGTTTTTTGTAGGTGTCAGCAAATTTATCTTCCATGCGTCTCTCCATGACGTCTATAGGCAACGTCAGGTCGAGGCTATGCAAAAAACGTGGCGGACAGAAGGGATGGCTATCCTAAATGATTTTGGCATGTTGGGTATCGATCGATGTGATCGACCCGTTGGCATCCGTTAGAATTGTGCCCTGTGTCTAAATCCCGGTCACCGGAAGTTGGTTGCGATGGTGGTGGAACGACAAAAACAGCTAGAGTTCGAAAAGCGCTGGTTCCGTTTTCTTCGACATGCTTAGGGCCTGTTGACGTTTGGCTTCGCCAACGTCATCCAGTCCGATCCTTTAGGACCAGAGACTAGCAGAATCTTTCGCCGTTGCCTGCCGATGTCCTTGGCTTTCGCGTTGCCGTTGCCTGCCGATGTCCTTGGCTTTCGCGTTGCCGTTGCCTGCCGATGTCCTTGGCTTTCGCGTTGCCTTTGCCCTAGCCTTTGGCCTGATCATGATCGTCGCCTTGGAGGCTTTGCCTTTGGACCATCTACCTCAACTTAGTCATGAAAA
>Ga0068877_10000838_pt1 | contig 26290 bp, 14 predicted proteins | sample NOAtaG_FD_66437 | JGI IMG/M metagenome (GOLD analysis project Ga0068877, IMG submission 66437) | Freshwater lake microbial communities from Lake Erie, under a cyanobacterial bloom - NOAA_Erie_Diel6S_1000h metaG | ecosystem: Environmental > Aquatic > Freshwater > Lake | place: USA: Ohio, Lake...
TAAGAGACATTCCGCTTGGGACCCTCTTGCATGTCCATGCCTTCTTGCCGCCCGACCCAAAGATATCCTCGGTGCCTGTTTTGCCCGTTGACAACAAGGACAAAGATGCCAATCACAATCGTGGCGCAGGGGTAGCACCGGCCGAGAATCATGTTCTGCTCATGGAGGACGAGCCGAGTCGGTGCATGCGTCAGGGTCTGATTTGGAGGTTGAGGGGCTTAGAGATTCAGAACAAGGAGGGGAAGATAACCGCCGTCTGCGAATCGAAACAGAGTCCAGATCCGAACGTATCCGAGCAAACGATGACCTTTGATGCTGCGACTCGCATCTGGCGGGGGCGAGAGGCTTTGTGCATCGATGATTTGATTGCCGAAGGTAGTTGGCCTTCCAACGGCAAGAAATCGCTCGATGGCCAAGTGGTCTTGCTGGGGATTACATGGAAACCCACGCCCGATGGCGTTTTCACTCGTTTTCATATTTCCGATATCTGGTGGGATGAAGCGTCGTTTCAGCGCGCAGCGGATCTTCAATCCGAGGTGCACCGAGCGTTCATCCGCAGTCGCTGGATGCCCGCATGGATCGATGAAGTGGAGTATGGCAAGTTTGGCCGAGCGACCGTGACGGCCACTTTGTTCGGAGGAATGGATGACGCCTTGTACAGTGATTTCAAGCAGGGTGTGCCGGCCATGATGAATGCGGTTGAAAATACTCTCAAGCACATTCATGGTGCGTATAGTCCAGCGCACATGGCATCGCGGGGTACGATCTTGGAAGTCCAAAAGGCTTCCGATGCCCCCCCGGTCGGTAGCAGTGGCGTTCAGATTCGTTTTGAAACAGACTTGGTGATCGAGGGGATTCGACCCGGGAGGATCGTGCGTGTTCGACCCAATTCTTGGCCGCAAGTCGATGTCCCTCGCGAGGAGTATCTCAACGACTCGAACGACATTGAGGAGCGATTTCCCAGTCCTGCGATCTTTCCGAAGTACTAGCAGATCGAGTACTGCGATAGCCGCCGCCAACGGCTTTGAAGTTGCGCTATTCGCATATTCGGAGTTTCAATCGATGTTTCCCCTGGCTTTTCGTACTCGTACTCCGCGTCAGCAGTACTCGTGCTCGTGCTCGAAGATACACCATCGAGTACGATAAAAGTCAAACCAGCGCAACTTCAAAAGCCAGCGGCGAGGAAGTCGCTATTGTGCACTGAGCACGAGCACGGCGAAATCCGATGCAAGGCACGAAACCCGTTTACGCTGAACGAATCCAGTCTGACGAAAACTCCACGAGGACCCGTTTTTGAATCTCATGGCAACGCTAAACTGAACGCCTCGAATCCCTCCTGTCTAAACCATAACCCGTTGCCCCATGTCGACCCGAGTTCTCATCGATCGATCGCTTGATAACCTTTCCAAATGCTGGCGATCCTTGGTACGGACGGACCTGATTTACAAGCTGCTGGCTTTTTGCCTTTTGTCTCCGTTTTTTACCCTTTTGTTGGGGTATGCGCTAGCTCTGAGCGGCAACCGAGTCTTAACCGATCTCGACATCGTGCATTTCCTAGCAGGCCCATTGGGCCTGTTCATCTCGGTGCTTCTGGGTGCCTTATGGCTTGGACTATTGGCCATCGAGCAAGCCTCGTTGTTGGGAGTCTTGGCCGCAGAAAGCCAAGGAAAGAAACTCGGACCGATCCCGGCTTTGCTGTTTGCTATCGCGCACAGTCCGACAATCCTCCAGCTCACTGGCCGATTGATCATCAAGACGGCCGCGATAGCTACCCCCTTTCTGCTGATAGCCGGCGCAATCTACTTTTTTGCTCTGGGGGATCACGATATCAATTTTTATCTGCATGCGTGGCCTTTGAAATTTCGGATCGCCATCGCATTCGGAATCGCCTTAGCCCTCGGCTTGATCGGTCTGTTCTTGCGATTTCTTTCATCTTGGTTTTTGGCTCTGCCGTTGATTCTCTTTGAACGGATGTCTGCCAAAGAGGCGCTCCGGGTCAGTTCTCAGAAAACTCTCGGCAATCGATTCAGGGTATTCTGGCGACTTGTGCTTTGGCTGCTCCTGATCTTGACCGCCCATTTTTTAGCGACCTGGGGCATCGGTCGGACCGCTGCTTGGTTGGTGCCAAGCTCCATTGGATCACTTGCCGTGCTGGCAGGTCGCGTCGGCTCGATGTTGGTCATCCTGGCGATTACCAGTATCGCTTTGAATGTTTTGGCTTCGATCAGTTTTGCGATCCTGCTGTTTGGATGTTTTCGGGAATTCTGCCCGGAATGGAGTCGATCGCTCGGCTCAACGAACTTGGATTCCTATTCCAAGCCTGCAGCCAGATATTTACTAACCAAATCACGTATGATTTCCGGAGGATTCATCGGGCTTCCCGCCGTGGCATTGATTGGGTTCTGGGCGGTCGAATCCTTGGAACTGACCGACCACACCCAGATCATGGCGCACCGAGGCTCGTCGAAGGCAGCCCCTGAAAATTCACTCGCTGCGATCCAACAGGCGATCGCGGATCGGTCCGATTGGGTCGAAATTGATGTTCAAGAGACCCTTGATGGCCAAGTCGTCGTGGTGCATGACAGCGACTTGATGAAACTAGCCAAAAGCCCTCGCAAGATCTGGGAGACCACTAGCCAGGAACTCGCGTCGATCGATATCGGCAGCCTGTTCGATCCGAAGTTTTCCAACGAGCGAGTCCCCACCCTTGAGGAAGTGCTCAATCTCTGCCGCGATCGCATCGGGGTTATCATCGAATTGAAGTACTATGGGCACAACCAACGGCTCGAACAGCGGGTCGTCGAATTGGTCGAACAGACGGGCATGACACGACAGGTCATGATCATGTCGTTGAAACCCGAGGGGATCAAGAAACTCAGAGCCCTACGTCCGGCGTGGAAGTGTGGTCTTTTGCTATCGGTAGCCGTCGGAGATCTAAAGACCGTCGATGCCGATTTTTTGGCCGTGAACGCAAAGTTCGCCTCTCGCGCCTTGGTCCAGCAAACCCACTCGGCTGGAAAACAGATCTTTGTTTGGACCGTCGACGAACCCGCAGCGATGTCGAGCTTAATGAATCGAGGGGTCGATGGTATTCTGACGAATCGACCCGAGATTGCCCGAAGGGTCATCGAAAGTCGCGCTCAGATGAGCCTTACCGAGCGACTGCTGACCGAGCTTGCAGCGATGCTTCGAGCCGACAAAAAGCAAATTCCCGAAGAACCCTAGTCCCAAGCCAACAAAAACAGTAGGTCGGCCTTCCTTCGGATCGGACAATCAAGAACCTCATGGCAAAAAAAATCCTATTCCTTCACGGTTGGCGCAGCGTACCGGGCGGGGTCAAATCGACCTATCTCAAAGACCACGGGTACGAGGTGATCGCACCGGTCCTCGATGACGAGGACTTTGAGGTCGCTCTAGCGACCGCACAAGCGCAGTTCGATCTCCACAAGCCCGAGGTGATTGTCGGTAGCTCTCGCGGGGGGGCGCTGGCGATGAACATCCAGAGTTCCGACGCGAAGTTGGTTTTGCTATGCCCCGCATGGAAAAAATGGGGTGTTGCCAAGACGCTCAGGGCCGATTCGGTGATTCTCCACAGCCGGGCCGATGATGTCGTGGCGTTCTCGGATTCCGAGGAATTGGTCGCCTGTAGCGGGCTACCTTGCGAATCCCTCATCGAGATCGGAAACGATCACCGCTTGGCCGATGCTGCTTCGTTGTCCGTGATGCTATGGGTCTGCAATTTGTTCGCATCTGGACAAAAGATCCCAGGTATTGAAGGGCAACACCCAAGCGATGGGGATGCCAGTTCTCATGAAGAAGCCAGCTATGTCTGCGATGCTTGCGGAGAGGAGATCGTCATCCCGCTGGACCTGACCGAAGGCTCGAGTCAGACTTATGTTGAGGACTGTCCTGTCTGCTGCCGAGCCAACACAATTCACGTTCAAATCGATGACCATGGGAACGCCCAAGTCTGGGCGGAACCTGAGCAAGACTACGACTGATGCGCAAAGTCGGCTAGGACTATCGATCCTAGAGCTAATTTCGCGCAGCGCCGCTCAAGAGCCCGACCATGGCTTGCCCCATGGCTTGGCCAACATCCATGTAGACTTCGGCTTTACCTCCGTAATGACCATTGCCGCTACCCCCTTGTGCCATCGGATGGGTATAGACGGTCGCAACATTCCCCCGGAACTCCGGATGCTTGCCTGCACTTCCATCGACGGCCAAATGGGCATCGAGGACCAAACCTCCCGGTCCGGTGCTACCCATGGCGGCTTCGCCTAACGTCCCGCAGACAAATTTTGCATTCGGTGCGTTGAACTCGTTGCGCAGCGCGTTGATGAATGCGACCAAGTTCTTTTCGTAATGGGCAGCGTGCCCGGCGTTACCCGCATCGCGCTCTCCTTGCCAAAAGAAGAATCCAGCTACTTCATAGTCTTTGGCATCCGGGTAGTGTTTGCCAAGATCCGCGAGCGCTCGTTTGGCATCCCCGATGTCGGTATCCCACTGCTTGCCTGCGTACCAATCGATCGGCTTTCCATTCTTATCCAGCCAGGGTGCAGGCTGGGTATTCAAGCCCAATTCAGGGTCCATGGGCCAATTCTCAGGTCTATCCTTGTAGCCGGCATAGACGAGCCGTTGCTCGTTGCCCGATTTGTCTTTGCTCAGAAACTCCGAGCGCGGACTTCCAGGTGGCAACAGATCCCAACCTAAGGCTCGGTTGCCGATGCAGCACTTGAGGATCAATACGGGTGCATCGATCGCATTGCCGAGTCGATGACCGATCCCATATTCCGGTCCGAGGTTCCCGCCTGCGACGCTCATCCATTCATTGCGCAGTGGGCCTTTTCCGGACATGTACTGAACATATCGGACATCTTTGCGCTCTACCCAAGCTCCTGAGTCATCGACCAGATAGGTGTACTTTTTCTTCTCCTTGACGGCATGCTCCAACGAGACCTCCCCTCCTTTGACTTTACCGAGTCCGACCATGTTCGATTGGCCCAACAAGAGAAACACCTGAACCGGCTTGGTCATATCGGCCGGTTTGCCATCGTGCCTTGGTATCGCCGTAGTCGTTTCTTGGGCATGCGTTTGGGCCACCGAGCCTTGTGCAAACGCCCAGAGACCAAGGACCACCATTCGAACAAAAAACATCGTCATCGAAGCAACTCCCGATAGGCACAGGTCACCGGATCAAAGGTTCCGGTAAGATGCGATTATACTGGATCTCAGCTACATCGATACTGAATCAACATATCACCGAAAAAACACCGAAACAACACCGAAACATCAGATCGACAGCCATGCGATTCCCGAAAGCGAGCGCGATCGAGCGTTCCGAAAACCTCCCTACCCAAAGATTTCCCAAATGCGTGCACCTCAAATAGTCCTGGGCTTTTTCCTGCTCCTGGGGCATCTTGGATGGGCGGAACTTGTCGCCCAAGACGTCCTCGTGGCGGACTTTGAAAGCGACACCTACGGAACCTGGAAAGTCACCGGAGAGGCCTTCGGACCGGGGCCGGCTCGTGGGAAGCTTCCCGGCCAAATGGCCGTCAGCGGCTTTCAAGGCGAGCGCTTGGTGAACTCGTTTTTTCAGGGTGACGACGCGACCGGATCGCTGACTTCGCCCGAATTCACGATCGATCGCAAGTTCCTTGTGTTTCTTCTCGGCGGGGGAAAGAGCAGCAAGCTTAGCCTTGACCTATGGATCGAGGGGCAAATGGTGCGCACCGCCACAGGGGCCAACGACCAACCTGGAGGTAGCGAGGAACTCTCGCAGCAGTTTTGGGATGTATCGCAGTGGGTTGGAAAAAAGGGAATCTTGCGGATCCTCGACGATGCCAAGGGTAGTTGGGGCCACATCAACGTCGACCACATTCTGCTGACCGACACAAAACCCAAAGAATTTTTGATCGATGCCGAACGGACCTTCAAGGCCACGGAGCGTTACTTGCATCTACCGATCAAGAATGGCGGTCCCAAGCGGGTCGTCACTTTACTTGTCGATGGACGCCGCACGGTTCGTAACGACATCGAACTGGCCGACGGAGAACCCGATTGGTGGGCACCGATGGATGTGAGTGCGTGGAGGGGACAGACACTGACCCTGCGAGTCGACAAATTGCGTGAGGACTCCACGGCGCTCGCACGGATCGAGCAGAGCGACTCGATCAAAAACATCGAAGATCTTTACCGTGAGCCCAAGCGGGGACTGTTTCACTTTTCGCCCAAGCGAGGATGGAACAACGATCCGAATGGCTGCGTGTATTACAACGGAGAGTACCACCTTTTCTTCCAGCACAATCCTTACGGATGGTCCTGGGGAAATATGCACTGGGGACATGCTGTCAGCAAGGATCTAGTCCACTGGGAGGAGATTGGCGATGTGTTGCTGCCCGACGAGATGGGACCGATGTTCAGTGGCAGCGCGGTGGTCGACTCGAAGAATACCAGCGGATTTGGGAAAGATGGCCAAGCCCCTTTGGTCCTGATCTATACCGCTGCGGGGAACCCGACGGTCCAGGGAATCGCTTATAGCACCGACGGTCGTCATTTCACCAAGTATTCAGGAAACCCGGTGCTAGGGCAAGTTACAGGAGGGAACCGGGACCCGAAGGTGATTTGGGATGAAGCCACTCAACGATGGGTCATGGTTCTGTATGTCGAATGGCAAGGCAAGCACACGGTTCATTTTTTCAATTCACCGAACCTCAAGGACTGGACTCTGGCGAGCATCGTCAATGGCGATGCGCCCGGCTCTGGATTTCTTTACGAGTGCCCCGATTTTTTTCCGTTGCCTGTCGGTGGTCAGCCAGAGCGTACGAAGTGGGTGCTCCTTGGGGCGAACTCAGAGTATGCGATTGGGGATTTTGCATCAGGGCGATTTTTAGTGGACGCGACTCGGCTCAAGGGGCATCGAGGTAAAGGTTTTTACGCAGCGCAGAGTTTCAGCGATGTACCCGACTCACGGCGGATCCTCATCGGCTGGTGGCAAACCGAGACGAGCGGGATGCCTTTTAATCAAAGCATGTCTTTGCCCCTTGAACTCGGACTGATCCAAACCGACGATGGGCCTCGCATGACTTACGCACCGATCAAAGAACAGGAAAAGCTACGCGTCCGAAAGCACACGCTCGGCGAACTATCGCTCAAGCAAGGCGACAGCAATCCTTTGGAGTCCATTCGAAGCGAGCTCTTAGAGATCCGTACGGAAATCGAGCCCGGCGATGCAAAGCAAATCGTGATGAACTTGCGCGATGTGATGATCGAATACGATCCTATCGAGCAGGAGCTGAGCGTCGCCGGGCAGCGTGCATCAGCCCCGTTGAGGGACGGCAAGTTGCGGCTGACGATTTATCTCGACCGAACGGGGGTCGAAGTCTTTGCAAGCGACGGGCTATGTTACGTCCCGATGCCATTCCAGATGAATCCGGAGAATACGAAACTTTTCCTCGAAGTGCGTCAAGGGCAGGCCAAGATACTTTCGCTCGATGTGCATGAACTGCGGTCTGCTTGGATGGCCAAGTAGATTTCAGAACAAACAGACCGTAGGAGTTGATCGTGCGAGACAGGACCATACTTTTACCGGGACAAACAGGAACTTGGTTGAACGTCGATTTCGATCAGGTTCGCTCCTTGCTGGAGAAGCATGGGATTCGATGCGAGACGATGGAAGTGGACTTCAAGGACCTAGTCCCTTTACCGCCCTCAAAATCCAAGTACTCGATCGACTCCGAGCGTCATTGCCCGGACTATCTTCGGTACTACATGAGCTTGGTGACCACCGAGCACTGGCAAGACATTCCTGCTGCCGAAAGGCTTGAATGGATTTATCGCTACGGGGATAGTTTTCAAGAGCAAATCGATCGTCTCGCTTTGCAGATCCAGGATCGGATCGACGGAGTTGTGATTGTCCAAGGATATGAACCGTCGAATGCCTTCATCCGAGCCGCGGCGATTCGGCAGGGGATCGGCACTCTGGCACTCGAGAACACCATGCTTTCGGACCGGCTCATCTGGGATAGCGTCTCGGGGATCACCCCCAATCGCAACTTAGCGAAAAACTACTTTTGGAGATACTCCGAATTCGTCGAACCGAGCAAGGTGGAGGCCTACATAGGCAGCTTGATCACGAACACAGCGGTACTCAAGTCCTTGCAGCATACGACTCCCGTAGAACATCCATCTGGCGAAAAATCAACGATTGAGAACTCCGATAAAGATGTTTTGAAATCGATGAGCGGAAGGCCTTATTGCCTTTTTCTAGGTCAAGTTTACACCGACAGCTCGCTGGTGTTTGGGCTTGGGAATTGGAGGAATCCACTGGAACCACTTTTAAAGACCTACCGATGGTCACAGCGCAACGGATTGGATTTGGTCGTCAAATTGCATCCGAAAGAGGATCAGGGTCTGGCCCCAGGAACTCTTGAACCCTACGACCGGATGACTTGGAGAAAAATACAGGGTTCGGACCTGTTTCAAGAGTTTCTGCAGGACAGCCGAGTGAGCATCGACTACCGCAACGAGTGCAATACTTATGCATTGATCGAACGAGCGCATTGCGTTGCAACGATCAATTCGCAGTCGGGGCTCGAGGCGGCGATCCGGGGAAAGCCAGTACTGGTCCTGGGCGATGCGTTCTATTCGGGGTTGGGCTTTACCAACGATTGGAATTTCCCGGTACTCCTGGAGTCGCTCGGGCCCGACGACATGGTCAGCGACGTGGCGATGGCTCGTCGCTTCGGCTATATCTTTCTCGAGCTTTACTGTCGGAGAAAAACGCCGGAGGAAGTCGCTTCGTTGGTTCAAAGTACGATGGGTTCGATCACTCCTCCCAGGTCTGTATACCGGTGATCATTTTCTTGAGTTCCTCTCGGCGTTTTTCGAACAAGCCAAACACGAAGAGCATCGTCGCGCCGAGGATAATCCCGCAGACATACCATAGCCAGGTTTGTTCGAGATCTACAGCGGCATACCATAGGATGCTAAACATCGAAACGGCCAGGAACATCGAGCCTAGCCACAGCATCGAGCGGATGCGAGAGGCGATACCGAAGAGAATTCCTAAAATGGAAAACACAGCCAGGACGATCGGCAACCAGGGAGCTTTGGCGATCCCTTGGAGAAAGATCTCGCTGGTGGATGCAACGTAGATCGATCCGATCGAAGCGTAACGGATCGAGGCGAGCTGTGACGAGGTCAATCGATCTTTGAAGTATTGGCATGCTGCAAACACACAAAGAGCTGGCGGAATCACCCACAATTGGGGATGCTGAGCGAACGACAGATCCCTTTTGTGCAGCAACTGCCAGGACGCGAGATTGGCACAAACGATTGCCGCAGTGATGTAGATCGGTGAGGATCGCATGAAACCAAACATGCCATATCCAACCGCAGAAACTAGCATGGTCACGCCATGATCCACCTGCGAGGGGGCGATCCAGGGAGCGAGGATTGGCAAGAGTGGAAGCAGACTGCCGCTGTTGCGAAGCGGGTTTGCCAGTACAGCCCACCCGCGACGTTCGGCCCATTCTCCGACTCCCACTCCAGCGAATCCAAGCAGTACGGCGAGCATGGGCCAAATGCTTTGAAACCATCCACCGAATAGGTAGGGCATCGTAACTCGCAGATGAATGACCAGCATGAGCAAGATCGCTTGGGCACCGTACACATAGACCTCGCGGTATTTTTCGGACAAACCGAACGGATCTTTGCCCGGGAGAACCGCCGCGCCAAGGCACAATACGATCGAGATCGAAAAACTCACAAGGACACAAATCGTCGAATAGCTATCGAAAGGTTGCGAGCGCCCCGAATAGGACGATTCGATTTCAAAAAACACCGTAAAAGCACCGACGACGATCGATAGAGCGACGACCCATGGGCTTACGATCAAGCTCGCTTGTTCCCACTCCGATTTGCCACCGAGCCATTTGATCAAACCAAGTCCATACAAGCACGCCGTCAGGACCAGCGGGAGCGAAGCAACAGCGATCCGCGATACCCAAGCGGTTCCGGTGGGTTGAGCATGCCAGAACAATGCGATCGCATAGACGAGCCCCAGAGCTAAGGCGAACACGCGCATCGGAGCGGCCGATGCTCGGGGGGTTGCGTACCTTGCGATCAATCCGATCGCAAATGCCACCGCCATGATCGCATTGGCCGATAGGAATCGGAAATTCTGTGCCCCTTGGACGAATTGAGACAGCAATCCCAAAGAAGCGACGCCGAGGGCCAGTAACGCATTCATCGGAACGATCCACATCGAACGTGGTTTGTCCGGGGTCTTGAATCCCGCGAGCAAGCCGCTGAGTTCTTCTTGGATCCGTTCGCCGGATCGCCAGAGGAAGCTTGTGGCCAAGCAGTAGGCAGCTAAAACGATGGTCGCAAGCCACAAGAGAACCGAACCCGATGCACCCGTCCACTGCAGTAACCACACGGTGCTGCATAAACCCGCTAGGTAGATCACCGCATGTTCGTCCCTGGATCGTGGATTCCAAAAACCGGTGATGCCTCCGAAAAGACAAGCGGTAATCGCCAACGCAAACGAACCAGAATGCGGGACCATCCATTGGTTATTTCCGGGGGTGTTCAGCGATCGCAATAACCAGAAGGCGCTGATTGCAAACAGGCACCCGGTTGCCAGGATCAACGGAATACGCGACCTGCGTCCAAGTCCGCTTAGCGTCCCGACCGCAGACGAAATGGCTGCGATTGCGATCTGTAAATACATCGCATCGAGCATCTGGGCGCCAAATAGCCGAGGCAGGCTGAAAGCCATAAAACCTCCCAATTGTGCCAGGAGCAGGCTCCAGATCCAAGTCCAACGATCCGAATGGAACCAGGTCGTTGCGACGGACAATGCCCAAGCACCGCAAAGTATCGCCACAGGAACGATCCGCTCACCCAAACCCACCGGGTTCCATGGTCTGGAGTCAAAATAGAGTCGGAAGCTCATCCATACGGCGATCGCAAGTAGACTTCCTAGAACGAATCTGAGGCTGCCAGGCTTTTTGCTTAGTGCATCGGTACGGGTCGAATTCGCGATGACGGCAACTCCAGCGACGAGTAGGACAACGGCACTGGCGCCAAGCGATTCGGAGAGCGAGGAGAATAAAGGAGCGACCACACCCATACCCGCTGCCCCGGCCGCTGCGATCCAAGGTCCGATATCAACACTACGGTCTCGCTGAAATGCTTGTACAAAGTGCAGGAGTATAGCAACGAGAATTCCCAAAGCCCCCCAAACGAATCCTGATGTAAAGACGCTCAGCGTCAGAACCCCCAGAACGATTATTCCAAGTCCCGCGAGTGCGAACCCAGCGCTGATTTGACTCAATGCATTTTGCCAGCTTTTGCGTACCTCAGCGATCGGTTGACCTTGCCAATCGAGTGCGGATGCGGAACGAAGATCGTTTGCAGTGAGGGCTTGCCAAGCAAGGACGTAGATCGATGCCGTAAGCGACAGGATCGCACAGAGTCCGATCCATGACGGGATAAAGATGCCTTGGGCTTTCAGCAGCATCATGTAACCGGCTAGAGCGCTCAGCAGGAGAAATAATGCAGCGATGAATCCAAGGTAGGGGCTAGGTCGAGAAGCGGCCACGCCAATCAATCCGATGGAAACCAAGAGAATGGGAACGGCATACGAACCGGCTAAGCCCAGACTAGCAAAGAAGGTATCTGGGTTTGGACCCGTCAGAGGATGGACCATCACCGTCACGGCGATCTGCAGCAGGGCCCATGCCACCAGCGGCGAGACCAGCAGGGTCGAAGCGACGATCGGCATTTTGGAGTTTCCTGTATTTGAGTCTCCTGATTCCTTGAGCAGATACCACGGAAGGATCACGAGGACAGGAAGCGCGAGCACCAGGGTCGATCCCCAAACCACCCCGGACCATGGAGTCAATTCTGTTTGCAGCAGTACAGCACCCAATACGATCGCACCGATGATCAGCCATGGGGCTGCCGTATGGATCGAGAGGCTCGAAAAAAGAGAGTCGAAGCGATCGATAGACGCAGTGGCCGAAGGCTCGTTTTGCCGATCGATCCGCCGGATCCAGAAGCAAAGAGCCAGACAGCCCAAGAGGAACACGATCGTGGTGATCCATCGGAGGGCTGAGGCGACAGCGACACCCGACTCGGCCAGAGTCGCACAGGGGTACCAAAGTGAAATAGCGATTGCGAAAAACAGGTCCCATCGGGTGTTGCCCGAGGAGTCGTCGGTCTTTGTGAAGCGTGAGCCAAGGGTCCAGGTGGCCAAGAGCCCCAAGGTCCAGATCGCGAAGATCGGCGGCAAACCCCAGACTCGGTACTTGCTGCTGTCGCGTCCCCAGGAGGCTGCCGCATGGGGGAGGCCAGGGACCTCCAGAGCTTGTAGTTCTGGCACCATTCGCTCGCCTGTCACTCCGGCTTGGACGAACGAAACCGATTCCGTTTTTGAGATGAAATCTCGGGGTAGAACCTCTTGAGAAACCCCTGGCATCGCGCCGTAGGCCATAATCCCGAGAGTCAAAGCAGCGCCGGTACCTATCGCGATTCTCGCGACGCTCGAGTCATGCAGCCGCTTGATCGGTCCGGCGATCGCCAATGCGAACGCTCCAGTGTTTCGTCGCAGCAGTCCGTCGAGCAGCACAGCACCGAGGCCAAAGATAAAGAGGGTCAGCGCCGCGTACTGCAGAAACATCGGATGAGCGTAACCGAGCAACCAATTGGAGGGCTCGTTCGGCCACCAAGTCGAGGCGACCGATGCATGGATCACTCCCGCAAACGCGCTGGCCAACCCGACGATTTGAGCGATTTTCCAGAACGTGCCATCGCTTCGGAACCAAGCCAGAACAAACCACAGCAAGCTCGCTGACATCAACGGATTGAATCCGTCGGATCGGGATCGGGTTACCGCGATGAGTGTGAACACCAGAATGGAAAGCAACGAGGCGATCGATAGCGGCTGCATATCGCTTGCTGCATTCCCGAGAGCGTGCTGAACCATCAGGACGACAATCAAGGCGATAGAAACACTCAAGGAGCATGCGTAGATTCGGGTCGCGAAATCGAAGTCGGTCCAGCCGACGACGATCCACTGAAAGGCCGCTGAGGCCAAGAAAGCAATCGCTAGGGTCTCCAGCCAAGGAACGCGGCGCGCTCGACTCCATCCAAAAGCGACGGTGGCGTATACCAAATAGATCGCTGCCAAGCTTTCCGAATAGGCTTCCCTACCGAAGCCGAAGGCCGTCAGAAGAATCGTGCCAAATGTACCGCTGAGCATCGCCGAGCGAAGGAGTCCCAAGGAAAGGATCGGTTTGCCTAATCTGTTGAAGACTGCCGAAATCAACAGGCAGACCAGACTGTAGGCGACCCAGACGAATCCCGTCGTCGGCGTTGCTAGGGTTTCCAAGAGCTTTGGTACAGATCGGTTCATCCAGTCGATTTGTCCTTGGACACCGTACCAAGTCAGAACGAGCAATACACTTAGGACCACGCTGATTGGATAGACCAACTCAGCGCGTCGCAGACTCACGGCACTAACGGCAAGCAGAGCGAGCAGTCCACAACCCGTACCGATCATCAAGAGAGGGGCCGGCCAGGAGAACAGGATCGCAACACCGCTCAGGGCGATTGCCGAGGTTCCCACCAAGATCATCGGGATCAAGAGGCCAGAGGGTTTCTCCAAGCGTTTACCGACTTCCAAAGCAACAAACAAAGCTGGTGTAGCCAAGAGAGTCAGCAGCGGACTGAGCAAGCGAAACGCTTCCATCGGTTGGCCAGAACATTTCAGGAGTAAACCCAGAGCGAGTACGACCCCAAAGGTGTTCAATGCGAAGAAAACCAAGCTGGAACCATACCGCCCCATGGCACCGGTGATCAGCGGTCTTTTTCCCAAGGCGACTAGGAACGCATAGACCGCGATGAGCCCTAGCCCCCAGGCGTAAAGTACCGGTGTCGATGCACCTTGATCCACCGTACGACGAACCAGCAGGTTTGCGAATCCGAAAACGACGGGAGTGCAAGTAGTCAGTGCGATCGAGTTGGGAGTTAAAATCCTGGCGGCCAGGAATGCAAAGTAGCCGAGCATGGCCATCGAGAGCACCTCCCCGGCAACCGTTGGCCAATGCCACCCCATGCCCAGCGTAAACAGAGCAAAGGCCAGGAAATTCAAGGGCATTTGCATCATAGCAATCACGAGTATCCCTCGACTCGTCGTCGGCAATTTCCAGCGATGCCAAGCATAGAGGCCCAGGGCGAACGTTGTCACATTGATCCCAGTAAACACCGAGAACTTGAGCCATATGCGTGTGGCGATCTGATCCCAGAAACTGATCACCAACGCCGTCGAACAGCAGACGATCAACAACCCACCGAGGATCTCACCCCAGCGGATGTTGCTCTCTTCCATGAAGGTACTGAGAAGTTCAGTCCATTTCTTACTGGGTTGTTTGGTATCTAACTTCGATTGCGGCTTGGGATCGTCGCAGGTGCGATCCAACGCGTGGACCAAGCTTTCCGGGGATTGGGGGGGCATTGGCCCCGCAGTTCGGGTCGGGGGGACGATCGGAGGTCGAGGTTGATCTGGGGCGGCTGGCTTATCAAGCGGCCTCTCAAGCGGCCTCTCAAGCGGCCTCTTGGATCCAATTTCGGGCTGCTTTTCGGGCGATATCTCAGATGGTCTCGCCGCTGGTTTCACAGGTGGTTTTGCAAGCAGGGCGAGAACTTCGATTCCACGTTGCATCGTTGCCGGGTCGATGAGCTCGCGTTTCATGGCTGCCAGGAGCGCCTGCTTGCAGATCCGGTTGGCTTGCTCAAGGTTCGGGGGGATAGAGGTCCAGCCGCAATGCCGGCACGCTTTGTCATCGGGGTAGATCATCGCCTTGCATTTTTCGCAAGGTTTTTTCGAGGACTGGGAAAAGGGGTAGGCGATAACCACCCAGATCAAGTGTCCGACGAACGCCCAAAGGACAAACCCAATCAACGAAATGATGATCCAACCCATGAGGAATACTCCCGCACCGACGAAATGGCCAAAACCGGGGAATGACTCCCTGGTAGGCTAGATGCCTTCTTCATCCAACGATGACGCGAAAAATATTGAAAAGTCTAGGGCCAAGTCAAAAACCCCTGAAACAATTCGGAAAATCAACCGCCTGTGATCGCAATTCGGATCAAATTAAGGACGGTTGCGCAGCGGCAATGGCAGCGGGATTTGAATAATCCGAGCGATTCTTAACGTTCGCGATAGGTGAACAAATTGCGAACCTTAAAGATTAAGCTTGTGAGAGTCAGGCATTGGATGCCTAGAAAACAGACAAAGAGGATCCGGAAAGAGGCTCTTTCGAATGAGGGGTCCTCGATCAGCCCGGTCAGGACTAAGAAGGCCAGGATGCAAGCGGTGGTCATGAGGATGACAAACCGTGTTCGGTAGAACAAGGCGCTTGCGGTGATCATCAAAGGATAGGCGACAAGCAGCAGACTTCGTGGTGGTCCGGCAGTGGCGATGAGCCAAGAAACGCAGAACAGATCGATCAGTCCCCAGAGGATTGCTGGCACGGTGGTATCTTTGCTTTGCAGGATCCAGCGTTGGAGCGGGAAGCAAATAAGGAGCCAGGTCAAGAGCACCGTGAGTTGAGTCGGTAGGTGGGCCAGAGAGTAACCCAAAAGGTGGGACATCAGCACGACGAGGATCACGACGCAAATAGCAACGGCGTGAGAAACAAGTCCGGGTTCTTGTTTCCACCATCGAATCCAACGGATCCAAGGTGATTTCGTCGGAGAGGACACCGCGCTGCCGTTGATCCAACGCTCAAGATCTTGTCCGAACTCTGCAGCGGTCGTATAGCGTTCGCTTGGAATTTTCTCCATGGCCCTCAAGCAGATCGTGTCGAGTTCGCGGTCGACTTGCCGATTGAGCCGCGATGGACGAACCGGCTGGCGGTCTTTGAGTTGGAGCATGATGTCGAAGTTTGTTGGTCCGACGAACGGTGGGCGGCCGACGAGCAAGCAGTAGAAAACGGCGCCGAGGGAGTAGATATCCGAGAGGCGCAAATCATGATCGTGATGGTATTGGATCTGCTCGGGGGCCATGTAGGAAGGTGTCCCTAGCATGGCACCGGTTTGGGTTAAATCCGATTCGGCATGCGTCGATTTCGCCAATCCGAAATCGATCAAAATTGGGGAGCCGTGCAGATCGATAAGAATATTGCTGGGCTTGATGTCGCGATGCGCGACGCCTTGGCCATGTGCGTATTGAAGTGCCTGAGTCAATTGATAAACGAGTTGTACCTTGGCTGCAATCGATAGCGTTGGAGAGCGAGCGAGCTCAAGCAATGGGCAACCTTCGACGAACGCCATGGTGTAATAGATCAAATTGTTTCGCTCGCCGATTTCGTAGATCGGAACGATTCCTGGATGGACCAACTGAGCTGCGATCTGAGCCTCGCGACGGAATCGAGCTATTTCGTTCCCATTGGCGAATTCGCCGGACCGAATGATTTTTAAAGCGACGATTCGATTGAGTTCTTTGTGTTTAGCGCGGTAGACAATCCCCATCCCTCCTCGGTCGACTTCGTCGAGGATTTCATAAGAGTCCCAGTCGGAAAGGAATCGTGTCGAATCTGAACTCTTCGAGCAGCTCATTTGGCGATGCAGCTCCCAGCATTCTGTGATCTCTTCGGCCCAACGGGGATTTTCTGAGATCAGCCTATGGATTTGGAGCGTCGCATGCTCGTCGACTTGGATCTCCAGAACCTTGGTGAGAATCTCTTCGAGTTCCATGATCTAAGCGGATTTCGACCGCAGGACCTTCATTCCACGATAGAGCAAGCTTGCGACGGCATCGGGTGATTTGTCCATCAGTTTTGCGATTTCTTCTAGGGGCTTGTCCTGCCAGTAACGCATCACGATCGCGCGGCGTTGCTCTTCGCTGAGCGACTCGATCAGCTCAGCGACTTTTTGATTCTCTTCGACTTGTCGCAGACCGTAAGAGGGACTCGCGTGGCTATCGTCGATCGCTAAGCCCATTCGCGAAGGGGAGGATGCGTCGAGTGGTCGTTCGAGCGCGATGTCTCTGCGGTCAGTGCGATAACGTCGCATCCAACCGAGGACAACATTCCTGAGAATCGATTTGAGCCAACCGGCTTTGGCCCCGTCGGAGTTCCCGCGATATTGCGATTGGGACTCGATCGCTTGGAGCATGGTTTGTTGGACCAGATCCGATGCGTCAACTTTCTTTCTCAGGTCCGAATAGAGCATCTCTTCGGCAAGTGCCCGAAGCAGTGGTCGGAAGCGTTGAAGATCGTCCTGGGGTTCCATACTCGACGACTTGGGCTTTCTAAGGGCATTTGGGTAGGAATTCCGAACCGGAAGTTAGTATAACCTCAGGACATGCTACTCGAAACAACCTATTTCTCATGCCTTAGCGGGTCTAGCCACGAGCCAAAGGGTCGGATTGGCATCAAGTCGGATAATCGGGCTGGCCGATAGGGACTCCAACGTTGAAAGAATCGAGAAAAAAGAAGCATTTCGAATGTCAAAAATCTATTCCCCTGGTCCGACCTCCAACAGCGTTCGCAGCTCCGATGGCCGGGTCCTGACGGCACCGGCAGACTGGTCACTTTTACCTCCGGGCGACGCGGCTTTGACACGTCGGGTCAAGGCCGATGGCGATCATTGGGTCGTCCAGGAAATCAAGGGGCGAAAGGCATTTTCCAGGGGGGTTTGGGCACCGGCATCGACGATCGAGCGAATCCAAAGGGATCTTGAGCAGGAGCGTTCGACGGAGAGCTTCGCCAAACGTAAGGAAGCCGACGCGAGACGTCGCGAGAAGACCCAGGTAGCTTATGTCGAGGATTTCACGCAAGCTGTTTTTGATTTCCTTGCCTTTGCTCCATGCCATGAACCGATCGCCAAGCGACTTGCGCAATGGGTCGCCGACCATGCGACCCCCGTAGGAAGTGGAACGGTGGCCCGCACCAAGCGGATTCCGGTCGAGCAGCGAGCCGAGGCGGCTGTGATTGCTTGGATGCGTCATCAAACAACTGGATACGATTCGATGGTCATCCCTCGAGTCAAGGGGAAGCGTCGCGAGGTGCGGAGGATGCTTGCGCAGCGTTCAAAAGAGCTACTTGCTCGCTACCGCAAGGGGGAGATCATTGATGCGAATTGCCCATTGGCGATCGCTTTAGCGAAACCTCGGTCATAGAGTCGTAAAGAAATAAACGCAAGGACGCAAAGGCGCAAAGACGCGGGGGAAGAAGAACGCAGAGGCACGAATGCAGTGGTTTAGCGTAAAGAGGATAGGGGATCTCCCGCAGAGATCCACTACGGGAGGGCGCTGAAGCGAGGACGGAACGGATCCGTGAGGTTTTAGCTACTTGTCGCTCGCGGGTTTCTTGTTCAGAAACGGGACCGGTCTGAGTTCGACTTGTTTGACCGATTGCAAATAGTCGAGCGTCTCTTTGGACTTTTCTCCACCTACTTGCGCGTGGAAATGCAGACTGAAACCATGCGGCCCCTTGGCATCGATCAACGCGGGCTGCAATGCAAGGAAACTCCGAATCGCTTCGGTCTGGCCTTGCATGGCCGCGCAAAACAAATCGATCCTCGCTCCACGACTGAGCAAAAACTCCACAATGTCGTGACGGCCCATGTGGGACGCTCCCCCGAGGGCAGTCTCCCAATCCCCAGCCCCCCAATCGATCGAGGATTGGATCAACCCCGGTTCACGCTCCAAGAGCTTCTTGGTCATCTCCAAATCCGAGTGCGCATAAATAATGAAGTCCTGAGCCAGGAGCCGATTGACTTGCGGCTTTTTCCACGATGGCTTGAACGAAGGTGGTTCGTAGTCTCTCTCGAATGGACTTTCGGTCGGTCCACTCTCGGGCTTGGCAGTCACTGCTGGACTCGCTGGGTCTTGAGCCATGAGCCTTTGGCCCTGAGCATCCAAAAGCCCCGCCCCTAGAGCGGTGCCTGCAGTAAAACTCGCTGCCGATGCAAAAAACGATCGTCTCGGAATCGATGGATTGGACTGGTCGGAAAAATGATTCATGGTGCTCGAAGAAATCTATGAGTTTGTAAATCAGAACTTTCGCATTTAGCGAATCGCGTACAGTGTGTCGCCCCGCCGGATCAATAGCGTATCGCCCGCCTTGACCGCAGCATAGAGAACCGCTCCGCCCCCTGCGGCGGGCGTTTCGGAAGCCGCATCATCCCAAGTCGTGCAGGAGGCCAGCTCGCTTGCGTTGGATAAATCGATGATCGAAGTTGTCCCCTTTTGGCCAAACAGGTAGAGATTTTCTGCTGTCGCTAACGGTGTCGCCCAAACACTCCCGGCCGAAACCCGCTCGGCCGAAAGCTGCTTGCCGGTCGCCAACTCCAGTTGATACAGCACTCCTGTGCGATTGACGATCCAAACCTTGTCGGCCGCGACGATCGGACTACCGAAGCTACAGGTAGCCTTTTCTGCTCGCCAAACATAATCCACGGTGAACTTGCCATCACCTTTCGGCTTGACCTCGATCAGACCATTGGACGCTGCCGCTTTGCCTGCCGACTGCTCACCTCGACCATCCGAAGCACCTAGGAGAAAGCGGCCCTCAGAAACCGGGATGGGGGTGCAGGTGGTATTGTTCGAAACGTCGGTAAACTCCCAGAGTTTTTCGCCGTTGGCAACATCGTAACCAACAATCTTGCCACTGGCACTGCATACCAGATGGGTTCTGCCCGCTACGCTCAGACGCCTTGGACTGCTCCAACCCGACGAACCGACTCCGACGGATTTCCAGACCATCTCGCCAGTTTGTTTGCTCAGGGCGAGCACATAAGGATCCTGCTCGCGCTCGACCCAAACATAGACATTCGCGTCGTCATGCTCGAGCGAAGCAGCTAGTCCATGACGGGCTTTGATCGGTCCATACATATCGACCAAATTCTTTTCCCACAGAAGCTTGCCGTCGAATGCGAAGGCCGCCACGAGGCCGCCTTCAAAGCTGACTACAAGACGTTGGCCGTCGATCACCGGGCTCGGCGCAGCACGGCTGACATAGCTGTTGTTCTCCTCGGGAGTTGGGTTTTTCATGTCCTTTTGCCAACGCTTGGTTCCGTCGGCCAACGCATAAGCCGCAACGTGGCAGGTTTCTTTGTTCTTACCACTTGTAGAGGTCACAAAAACTTGGTCGCCTGCGACCACAGGCGTGGATTGACCGTAGCCTTCGATGGAGGTTTTCCAAGCCACATTTTCACCCTGTGCATTCCATGTTTTGGGCAAACTTGGGACAATCAATCGGCCTCCGTTTTGAAAGCCATTCCATGTTTCTTCGGCATGAGCCAACTGCGCGGAGCCCAACGCGGCAGAAAGACCGGAAACCGCAAGAGGGGCGAGGATAAGCCAAGCGGATCGTTTTTTGGATGAAATCATTGTTCCTTCGATTCCTATTTTGCTTTGTTTTTATCTTTTGTTTTTGGTTTTTGGGTTGCTCAAGCAGACCTAGTTGTGCAAGTAATGACGCTTGCGATGCCGCAGGACATTCACCCTTTGAAATCGGACACGAGATCTATGGGATGGTAAACCGACTATAGTATAGCAGCAAGAGAATCGTCTCGAGACGCACAGGCCATCTGTTGGGCGATGAATGAACTGAAATCAGCTACGACTCCCACCCTTACTCCGATTCCCATCGATGCGAACCCTCTCAAATCCGACGATGCATTCTGCGAACTTGCTCCTCGGGGGACTGCTCCTCGGGGGACTATGCTTAGTCGTTTTACCGCTTGGATCTGTCGTCGGGTCAGAACCCGAAACACCATCGGTTCGTGAAATCACTAAGCCAGAGTCCCTTCAGAGCGCGCGTCAATCCGGTCGAAACAATTCACGTATGCTTCGTCAAAGGGACTCGGCGGGAGGGACTGCGGCTGCCGAAGCTTCAGGGATCCCCGAAGCGAACTTAGACGATTTCCAACGATTCGTCTCTCCGATCCTGAATCAAAGTTGCCTTCCATGCCATGGCCCACTAAGGTCCGAGGGTCAACTGCGCATCGATGCATTGTCCCCGGATCTGATTCAAGGAGCCGACTCGGAGAAGTGGCGTGAAGTCTACAACGCGGTAGGCAACTCGGAGATGCCGCCTGAGGATGAGCCTGCTTGCCAACTGAGCGACGAGGATCGAGTAAGGATCATCGACTGGATCAGCCAGGAGTTGAGCAAGGCACCGATTGCCGTTCGGGACAAAACCCAGTCTTCGTCATTTCGAAGGATGACCAAATACGAGTACCGCAATGCCCTCGAGGACTTGCTTTCCGTTTCCCTCTCGACGACGAATCGTTTGCCTCAAGAAGTCGCCTCCGAGGACGGCTTCAAAAACAGTTCCGCATTGCTCCAGATGTCGGCCATGCAATTCGAGACGCATCGCGATATAGGGCTGGATGCTCTGCATCGAGCGATCGTACTTGGGGATCGCCCCGAGCCGGTGCGTTATCGCATCTCGATGCTCGATCAAATCGGAAAGCCACCATCGAAAAAGAAGAAGCCCAAGGACAGTGAGTTCTTTGACAAAGACGACAGCGATTACGACAAGAAACGCCGAGGTCGAGTTTTGCTCAACTTGGAAACCGGACAGGGGATCGCATTCCAGGAAGGCTCGGCAAGCCCGATTGCCGAACCCTCAGAGGAAAAGCCCACCGAAGAGGAGCTTGGTGCGGTTTCCCCGGTCGTTCTTGTTCTGCCCGCTTCCAACGAAGTGAAATGGAATCTTGATCGGTTTTTGCCTGACGAAGGGACCATGCGGGTGAGGATCCGCGTCGGGAGGTCCAATAGCAACCCTCAGCAGCATGCGGCCTTGCGATTAATCTTCAGCGCCCATACCAGCAACGACGCGAACTTTTCCCAAGTCATCAGCCAACACGACATCCCTGTGATAGCTTCGGCCGACAAGCCCGAGTGCATCTGCTTCGATATCCAGTTGCAGGACATCCAACGCAATCCGTTCCGAAAACTCGCGACGACCTTCCCACGACGCGACGAGTTCCTATCGATTCGAAACGTGTCGAATGCCAAGGGCCAGGACGACCCTCTGTGCGTATGGATCAACGACATCGAGATCACCGCCCCCTACTATGAGAGCTGGCCTCCGAAATCCCATACAGACATCTTCCTGCCGAGCAACAGCTATGCCGATGAGGCCGTCTACGGACGAGAGGTCTTATCGAAGTTCCTACGGAGGGCTTGGCGGCGTTCGGTGAGCCCCGCGGAGCTCGAGCCGTTCATGGAGCTTTTTTCAAAGTATCGACCGGAGTTTTCCAGTTTCGAAGCTGCCATGACCGAAGTGCTCGCCGCTGGACTTGCCTCTCCTGAGTTTCTTTACATCACTCAAAGAGACGCTTCGACCGGGGACCCAGCGGGCCAGCAGACCATCAGCCTTATCGAACTGGCGAGCCGACTCTCGTTCTTCCTCTGGTCGAGCATCCCCGACGAAGAACTCCTGGACCTTGCCGAACAAGGAAGCCTGGCCAATCCGAGCGTCCTGAAAGAGCAAGTCATTCGGATGCTTGCCGATCCGAGATCGAGCCGATTGGCCGAAACGTTTGTCCCTCAATGGCTAGGAACCGACGGTCTCGACAGCGTGACCCATATCACCGACGGATCTCTCAAAGAATCGATGCGGGAAGAACCGATCGCGTTTTTCAGAGAAGTCCTCAGCAGCAATTCAAGCTGCTTGGACTTCATCCATTCGCCCTATGTGGTCATCAACGAAACGCTGGCCAACCACTACCGAATCGCCGGGGTCAGCGGTCCTGAATTCAGAAAGGTAGCTCTCGAGGAGTCGGCCCATCGCGGCGGAATTTTGACCAATGCGGCGGTCCTAGCGATGAACTCCGATGGGAAAGATTCCCATCCCCTCAAGCGGGGCGTATGGATGCTCAAACGCATCCTTCAGGACCCTCCACCACCCCCTCCTCCGAATGTTCCCGAAGTGGACCTGACCGACCCTGAAATTCTAAAAATGAGTTTAAAAGATAGGATTGCAGACCATCGAAACAAACCTGCATGCGTTTCTTGCCATGCGAAAATCGATCCGTGGGGAATCGCCTTTGAAAACTTCGATGCGATGGGCAAATTCCGCACAGAGATCCAGGGCCAACCGATCGACGCGAAATCCCTCTTGTTGAACAAACAAGAACTGGATGGGATCGAAGGACTCAAACGCTTCCTGCTAGTGCATCGGCAAGATCAACTTTGCCGCTCGATGGTCGATAAGCTCTGTGGTTATGCGTTAGGTCGACCGATGACCAGCGCCGATAGGGCCCAGGTCGACCGAATTACCCTTGAGTTTCGCAAACAGGACGATCGCTTGGGGGATCTGATCCAACTGATCGTCAGCAGCAACCTATTCAAGTCTCGATAGGAAATAGGAATTGGCAATGAGTCGAAAGAACGCTTTATGGAAACGCCGACAGTTTCTACAAGGGACCGGACTTGCCCTGTCCCTTCCATGGCTTGAAACTTATGCCAAAACGCACCGAGTCGAGTCTCAGACCCCTCGGCGATTCGTGAGCATCTACCATCCCGATGGGGTCGGTTTACCACTCAAGACCGATCCGGCTTGGAAGGACTGGAGTTGGTTCCCTCGGGGTGGCGAACGGGACTTTGAACTGACCAAGGTGCTCGATGTGCTAGAGCCATTGCGCAACGATATCACGATCTACTCAGGCCTATCTCACCCCGCTGCGCGCACCGTGCATGGCCACTCCAACGCCGACCAATATCTCACGGGTGCGACCATCGGCGGCCATGGACCTTACAAGAATACGGTTTCTGTCGATCAAGTTTACGCGATGCATATTGGTGAAGCGACCCGACACGCTTCTCTTGTGCTCTCGACCAACGGTGGGATCGGAGGCCCTCGCGGCGCGCAGACTCAATCGTTCAACAGCGAAGGTCGGCCGATTCCAGCGATGAATAAACCCAAAGATGTCTTCGATATGCTCTTTGTGACAAGCAACAAAGATGCCGCAGCGCGATTGGCTCGCAGCAAAAGCGCTCTGGACCTTCTGATCGCCAACACAAAAGCCTTGAATCGCGAGCTTTCGAGCCACGACCAACAAACACTCCAGCAATACCTCGACGCGGTCCGCGATACCGAGGTCAAATTGACGAAGGCTCAAAAGTGGATCGACACGCCATTTCCGACCGTCGATACAAAATACCTGACTCTCGATGCCGAGCCCAAAGAAGCCCGTCTCTACTTCCAAACCATGTACGAGCTGATCTACCTGGCGTTTTTGAGCGATTCGACGCGCGTTGCGACTTTCCAATTGGGGCGCGAGAACGGGGAAGGCCCCCATGACTTGCTCTCGTTGGCCGTTGGACTTGGGCCTGCTCACGGCCTGACCCACGCGGTAAAACAACCAGACGGTTGGAAAAACCTAGGGACCTACAACCGCTACCAGGTCGAGGAGTTCTCGCGATTCCTCCACAGGCTCAAGGAAACTTCAGAGCCCTCGGGTGATGGCAATATGCTCGATAACACCTTTGCCATGCACGGATCTGCTTCAAGCAGTTTCCACCTGTCTCGCAACTATCCCATCCTCTCGGCGGGTGGAAAGAACTTTGGTTTTTCCAACGGACGGTATTTGAAATTCGGTAAGGGGAACGAAGACAACCAAGCTGGTGCCGGGATCGATACCGATTCGGGCTGGCAGGGCAAGGTCGAAGTCGAAGAGCTACCGTTGTCCCAAATGTTCGTCACCGTGCTCCAGAGGCTCGGCGTCGAGACCGACTCGTTCGGGGGCGTGCAAGGCACATTGACGGGCCTCTAACGATCCGAACTTAGGCTCACTTTGCTTTGGGTGCCGCAGCGAATTTCTCTGCGGAGAGCTTCATTACTTTTCCATTCTCCAAGAGTACCCAGCAACCGTCGGCGTCCATGGTTTTTTGGTGCGCGATGATCCGCTCACCGCCATCGGCAAGACCAGAACCCCAGAAGTAAACCAGTTCGCCACTGATCAGATACTCGGCAGCGACCGGTGCCATGGGTTCAAGCGGCATGAAGGCTGCGACATCCTTAGGCGGTTGCAGGTTGTCTGTAGGGAGGTTCTTGAGGAACTGGTGGAAGTCCTCCAAAGCGCCACGAAGGGGTTGCTCGACCGGCCCGGATTTTGTTCCGCCGCAACCTATTGCGGTCAACGCCAGACATCCGAACCAGCAGATCAGAGCAAACTCGCGTCGGAAAATCGTTTGGGAGAACATAGGATGACTAGCACTTTTTAGAGTAGCAAAGCAAAGAGCAGCCGAGCAAAAAGCTCGACGATCGGCTCTTCAAAAAAAGGGGAGGCTGATACGCTCAGCCAAAGGGTACATGGGCTGGAATCCAGGAGGGGCAGGGGAGAGCCAATATTTCAAGCATATCAAGCATGCTCCCTCCCGTGGCCTAAAGCCACGGGAGGTGCAATTCATAGATTGCTTGCGATGTGTCGCAAGGACTCTACCCGAGAACTACTCTTCGATCGCGACGGTTTCACCCCCGGCGCGTGTCCCGGCAGCATACCAAACCTCGAACGATGTCGATTCGCTGACGTATCGGACCGAGCCATCGACAAAGCAACTGTTCACACCGCCGGAATGGTAGCTGCTGGCGCCGATATGAGCGCGTCGGAACGAGGCATCTCCACAGGTGTACTGCTGCGTCAAAGGGTTGTTCACGTTGCGGTTCCAGTTGATTGGAAGAGTATGCGAATAGAGGGTGTTGTGGTTGATGCCCCCTCGATAGTACTGCAATCCAACATAGTTGATCCGAGTACCGGCGGTGCTACCGGCTCGGCAACCGGGGTCATTTCGCCCGTCGATCAATCCAACGCCTTGGGAGATGTCTCCCGAGGCTCGATTGGTCGTGTAGTTGACCACCGAGGTATCCCCAAATTTCCGCATCACTTCAGTGAAAATCGCGGTGTTGCTCGTTCCATCGCGCACCGAAGCCATCTTGATCCCCTTGGGGGTCTGATTCAGAGCAACGCTGCTAAAGTTGCCATTGAAAATTCCCCCTCGGTCATCCAGGACGCGGCAATCAGCAACCCCGCCGATGCTACCGAAGTAGCTCAAGCGACCGACGGTCACTCCGCTGGCAGTGAACTGAGCATCGGAAGGGTCCGAGGGGCAAAGAAAGGTCGGGACGTCTTGCTGACGGGCAGCTAGATTTCTTGCATGCGTATTGACATCCAAGGTAAAGTCGAACTGATTGAACTTGGTCGATTGCTCGAGGAACGTCAAGACGATGGTCGTCCAAGCCGGACGGCTCGTCGCGGC
>Ga0068877_10000841_pt1 | contig 26252 bp, 20 predicted proteins | sample NOAtaG_FD_66437 | JGI IMG/M metagenome (GOLD analysis project Ga0068877, IMG submission 66437) | Freshwater lake microbial communities from Lake Erie, under a cyanobacterial bloom - NOAA_Erie_Diel6S_1000h metaG | ecosystem: Environmental > Aquatic > Freshwater > Lake | place: USA: Ohio, Lake...
GGATCAACGACAAGCTGCCTGATGACGCGCAAGCGTGGTTCGACGGCGCCACCGAGCATGCAGGCAGCTGGTGGCCGGATTGGGCCGCGTGGTTGAAGTCTCACGCCGGTGGCCAGGTGGCGGCTCCCCGCGCCTACGGCAACCGCAGTTTCAAGGCCATCGAGCCGGCGCCGGGCCGTTACGTCAAGGCCAAGGCCTGAAGGTCTGGCCCTGCCTCAAGCACACGTTTTTTCACACCAACAACCAAGGAGAGAGAGATGACAAAGAAAGTGGCCTATGTGACGGGTGGTATGGGTGGCATCGGCACCGCGATCTGCCAGCGTCTGGCCAAAGAAGGCTTCAAGGTCATCGCGGGCTGTGGCCCCAGCCGCGACTACAACAAGTGGCTCGACGAGCAGAAGGCCCTGGGCTATGAGTTCTACGCATCGGTGGGCAACGTGGCCGACTGGGACTCCACCGTGGCCGCCTTCACCAAGGCGCAGCAGGAGCACGGCACCATCGAAGTGCTGGTCAACAACGCTGGCATCACGCGTGACCGCATGTTCCTGAAGATGACCCCTGAAGACTGGAAGGCCGTCATCGACACCAACCTGAACTCCATGTTCAACGTCACCAAGCAGGTGGTGCCGGGCATGGTGGAAAAGGGCTGGGGCCGCATCATCCAGATCTCCTCGGTCAACGGCGAGAAGGGCCAGGCCGGTCAGACCAACTATTCGGCCGCCAAGGCCGGCATGCACGGCTTCACCATGGCCCTGGCCCAGGAAGTGGCCAGCAAGGGCGTGACGGTCAACACCGTGAGCCCGGGCTACATCGGCACCGACATGGTCCGCGCCATCAAGCCGGAAGTGCTGGAAAAGATCGTGGCCACCATCCCGGTCAAGCGCCTGGGCACGCCTGAGGAAATCGGCTCCATCGTGGCTTGGTTGGCGGGTGAGGACTCCGGCTTCACCACTGGCGCTGATTTCAGCTGCAACGGCGGCCTGCACATGGGTTGACCCGCGGGTCAACCCTGGGGGTGTCCGCTGAGCTCCCCCGGGCCCCCTCCGGGAGGGGGTTCCAGCTAGAGATACAAAACGCCGGCCATGCCGGCGTTTTCGTTGGGGGTCCCTGGCGTTGTAGAGCAGGGCTGTGGTCAGCCGCCCCCAATGAAGAACTTGATCACGCCCTTGGCCACGAAGCCCACCAGCCCGAAACCCAGCGCCAGGAAGAGCACGAAGGTGCCGAACCGGCCGGCCTTGGATTCGCGTGCGAGCTGGAAGATGATGAACACCATGTACAGCATGAAGGCGCTGACGCCGAAGGTCAGGCCGAACTGCGCGATCTCCTCCTCGCTGTAGCCGAACATGGTGGTGGTGGGTTCCTGACGGCGGGGTTCAGCGCAGCCCAGGCAGGCCAGGCCCCCTGCAGGTCAGGGGAGGCGCAAGGTCGCTCAGGCCCACGGCCGTGTCTCCAGGCCGACAGGGTTCACCAGGTCGCGGTAGGCATGCCAGCTGGCGTGGGCCAGCCAGGGCACGATGGGGATCAGCCCCAGCAGGCCGGTGGCCATGCCCAGCATCGTCAGGCCCATGATCAAGGCCGCCCACAGGGCCAGCGGGGCGGGGTTGTCCATCACCACGCGCCAGCTCGTGAACACGGCGGTGAGAACGCCCACCTGGCGGTCCAGCAGCATGGGCAAGGCGATGACCGAGGAGGCGAACACCGGCGCGGCCAGCACCCCGCCAAGGGCCAGCCACACCTCGAACAGCACCGACTGCTCGGACAACACCACGTGCTGCAGGAAGTCCTGCGGATTGCGGATGGGCACGGGCGAGAAGCCGGTGATCAGTGAGGCCGAGGTGAGCACCCAGCCCGTGCCGGCAAAGGCCAGCAGGATGCCGAAGACCATGAGGCGTCCGTCCGTGGGCTTCCAGACGGCCAGGGCGTCAGCCAGGCGCGGGCTGCGCTTGCGGTCCAGCGCGCGGCTGATCTGGTACAGGCCCGTGGCGAGCACGGGTGCCACGATGAGGAAGCCCGAGAACGCGCCTGACAGCAGCCAGAAGTGGTCGTGCGCGAGCAGGATGACCAAGGCGCCAAACAGGGCGGCCGCCAAGCCGTGCAGCAGACCGGGTACCGGGCATTGCCGCAGGTCTTGGGCACCGCGCGCCAGCCAGCCCAAAGGCCGGCCCAATGGCACATGGCGGGTGCCGAACATGCGTGATTGGGCAACGGCGGACAGGCGCTCCATGGCGCACAGTCTAGGGGTGGCTGACCGCTCAGCCCTTGATCTGGGACAGGCGGACCGCCTCGGCCGCCGCGGCGGCCATGTCGGCAGCCGAGCCGCTGGCGATGTGCAGCGTAGGCGCGTTGTCGAAGTCGGCGTAATTGCGGCCCATCGACCGCAGGTAGATCGGGTCGTAGTGCTCGCCCAGCAGCTGGCTCACAGCCTCTTCAAGCTGACCGGCGCGCACGCAGGCCTGCCACTGCTCCACCACCGCGTGGCCGCGCACCTCGCGCAGGCTGTCCAGGCGCTCACACAACTGAGAGGGGTCCTGGGTGAAGTGGGCGTAGTCTTCCATCAGCAGCTGTACGCGTGCTGCCGTGGGCATCTCCACGCGCAGGCAGGCGGCCGACCGCATGTGCTGCAGCAGCGCCTCGGGCACGCGCAGCCGCCCGATGAGCCGGCTCTCGCTTTCTACCCACACCGCACGCCCTCGGTCGAAGCGCTGCATCAGCTCCCACAGGGCCGACTCGAACTGCTTCTGCGATGGCTGGGGCTCACCCGGCAAGGCCCCCAGCACCGAGCCCCGATGCAGGGCGATGGCCTCCAGGTCCAGCACCTGTTCGCCCTGGGCTGCCAGCGCCTGCAAGAGCCGGCTCTTGCCGCTGCCCGTCTTGCCGCAGATCAGGCGCAGGTTCAGGTCCGTCCCAGCGGTTTCCAGCTCGGCCACCACGCGGCGGCGGAACTCGCGGTAGCCGCCCTCCAGCACGTGCACGTCAAAGCCCACTTGGCCCAGTACCAGGGCCAGCGAGCCCGAGCGCTGGCCCCCTCGCCAGCAGTACACCAGCGGGCGCCACTCCCGGGGCAGGTCGGCCGCCTCGCGCTCCAGGTGCCTTGCGATGTTGCGGGCCACCAGCACGGCGCCGCGCTTGCGCGCGTCGAAGGGCGAGACCTGCTTGTACTCGGTGCCCACCAGGCGCCGCTCCTCGTCGTCCAGCGAAGGCCAGTTCACCGCGCCGGGCAGGTGATCGAGGGCGAATTCGCTGGGACTGCGCGCGTCGATCACGGCGTGGAAGCGGCCCAGACCTTCCGGTCCGCGCAGGGCCTCATCGATGGTGATGCGCTTCAAGGGCATGGCGGTGGCGGGACTGGAGCGCGGTTTTGAGCCGGCGGGCGGCGGGTGGTGCTCAGGCCACCGCGTCCAGCAGCTCGCTCTCGATCTGCAGTTGGGCGCGCGACTGTTGCAGCTCGGGCCCGTTGACCAGGAAGGTGTCTTCCACCCGCTCGCCCAGGGTACTGACCTTGGCCAGCTGCAGATTCACGCCGTGGCGGGCCAGCACGCGTGCGATGGCGTAAAGCAGGCCCGTGCGGTCGGTGGCGCTGACGCTCAGCAGCCAGCGCTGGGCGCGCTCGTCCGGGCGCAGCGACACGCGCGGCACCACCGGGAAGGACTTGACGCGGCGCGACACGCGGCTGCGGGCCGGCTCAGGCAGCGGGCCGTCGGAGGCCAGGGCCAGCGCGGCCTGCGTCTCCACCAGGGAGATCAGGCTGCGGTAGTCGGACAGGGAGGCGTCTTCCAGCGAGGTGCTCACCACTTGGAAGGTGTCCAGCGCAAAGCCGCGGCGCGTGGTGTGCACCCGCGCGTCCTGGATGCTGAAGCCGGCGCTGTCGAAGTAGCCGCAGATGCGTGCAAACAGGTCGGGCCGGTCGGGCGAGAAGACGAAGACCTGCAGGCCTTCACCCACCGAAGAGGGCCGCGCCTGGACCACCGGCACGGGGGTGTCCAGATGTCGCCAGAGCGACCTGGCGTGCCAGGCGATCTCGGCGGCGTCGTGCCGGGCGAAATAGCTCACGTCCAGCGTTTTCCACAGCGGCTCTTCGGTGCCGGGCAGGGCCGAATGCAGCGCCATGATCTGACGAGCTTCCTGCTTGCGGTGCTCGATCTCAGTGTCTTGATGGGGCCGGGCGCCGCCCAGGGCCCGCAGCGTGGCGCGGTACAGGTCTTCCAGCAGCTTGCCTTTCCAGGCGTTCCACACCTTGGGGCTGGTGCCTCGGATGTCGGCCACGGTCAGCAGGTACAGCGCGGTCAGGCGGGTCTCGCTGCCCACCAGGCTGGCAAAGCGCGAGATCACCTCCGGGTCGCTCAGGTCCTCCTTCTGCGCCACGCGGCTCATGGTGAGGTGGTGCAGCACCAGGAACTCGATGAGTGCCATGTCCTCACGTGCGATCTGGTGGTCGCGGCAGAAGCGTCGCACTTCCTGGCCACCCAGCTCGGAATGGTCGCCCCCGCGGCCCTTGGCCACATCGTGGAACAGCGCGGCCACGTACAGGATCCAGGGCTGCTCCCACTGCGCGGCCAGTTGCGAGCAGAAGGGGTACTCGTGGGCGTGCTCGGGGATGAAGAAGCGGCGCACGTTGCGCAGCACCATCAGGATGTGCTGGTCCACCGTGTAGGCGTGGAACAGGTCGTGCTGCATACGCCCGACGATGCGCCTGAAGACCCACAGGTAGCGCCCCAGCACCGAGGTCTGGTTCATCAGGCGCAGCGCATGCGTGATGCCCTGGGGCTGCTTGAGGATCTCCAGAAACAGGGCTCGGTTCACCGGGTCGTGGCGGAACCCAGCGTCCATGCGTTCGCGGGCGTTGTACAGCGCGCGCAGCGTGCGGGCCGACAGCCCTTGCAGCCCTGTGTTCTGCTGGAAGACGAGGAAGGTTTCCAGGATGGCGTGGGGGCGCTGCATGTAGAGGTCGTCGCGCGCCACTTCCAGCATGCCGCCGCGGTCCAAGAAGTCGGCGCTGATGGGGCGCATGGGCGCGGCCTCCGAGCCAGCGATGCGCTCCTCCATGTTCAGCATCAGGATCTGGTTGAGCTGCGTCACCGCCTTGGCCGCCCAGTAGTAGCGGTGCATCAGGGCTTCGGACGAGCGCTGGCCCCGGCCCGTGGTCAGGCCCAAGCTGTCGGCCACGGCGGTCTGCAGGTCGAACACCAGGCGGTCTTCGCGCCGGCCGGCTACGGCGTGCAGGCGCGCCCGAATCAGCTTGAGCGCGCCCTCGTGGCGCTGCAGTTGCCCCACCTCGAAGGCCGTGAGCAGGCCGCCCGCGGCCAGTTCACGCCACGTGGCACCAAAGCCCGCGCCGCGGGCCACCCAGATCAGCACCTGCAGGTCGCGCAGGCCGCCGGGGCTTTCCTTGCAGTTGGGCTCCAACGAGTAGGGCGTGCTTTCGTATTTGACGTGCCGCTGCTGCATCTCCAGCGTTTTGGCGCGCAGGAAGGCGCGCGGGTCCAGCACGGCCGAGGTGGCTGCGCGAAAGCGCTCGAACAAGCGGCGCTTGCCGGCCACCAGCCGAGACTCCAGCAGCGCGGTCTGCACCGTCACGTCGCGCTCGGCCTCGGCCACGCACTCTTCCACCGTGCGCACCGACGAGCCGATCTCCAGACCGGTGTCCCAGCAAGCGGTGATGAAGTCCGCCACGCCCTCGGTGGAAGCCGCCTGGGGCAGCAGCACCAGTACGTCCACATCGGAGTGCGGGAAGAGCTCGCCCCGGCCGTAGCCGCCCACGGCCACCAAGGCCAGCCCCTCGGGCACCGGCGAGGCCGCCAGAAGCTCCTGCAGGGTCTGGTCCACATGCCTGGCCAGGCCCTTGAGCAGCCGCTGCGCCGAACGGGTGGACGGCCGCTCCTGCATGAACTGCGCAATCAGCGCGGCCTTGCCCTCGCGATAGCGGGTGCGCAGGGCCTTGAGCAGCGCGGGGTCGAGGGGGTTGGTCATGGCCTCGCCGTGCGTGGTGCGTGCCGCCAGGAGCACCTTGTCTTCATCGGGCGAGCGCAGTGCCTCAGGCCGGCACAGCCACTGAAGCGGGTGTCACGGCAGCCGGTGTCACGAAAGCCGGCGGCTGGGGGCTGCCTGCCGACAGCGTGAGCACCTCGTAGCCGGTCTCGGTGACCAGCACCGTGTGCTCCCACTGGGCTGAAAGCGACCGGTCACGCGTGACGATGGTCCAGCCGTCGTAGGGGCGGTTGCCGCGCCTGTCTTCCTTGATGTCGCGCTTGCCGGCGTTGATCATGGGCTCGATGGTGAAGGTCATGCCGGGCACCAGCTCTTCCAGCGTGCCGGGGCGGCCGTAGTGCAGCACCTGGGGCTCTTCATGGAACTTGCGGCCCACGCCATGCCCGCAGAACTCGCGCACCACCGAGAAGCCGGCGTGCTCGGCGTGCATCTGGATGGCGTGGCCGATGTCGCCCAAGCGCACTCCCGGGCGCACCTTGACGATGCCCTTCCACATGGCCTCAAAAGTCACGCTGCACAGGCGGCGGGCGGCAATCGAGGTCTCGCCCACCAGGTACATGCGGCTGTTGTCGCCGTGCCAGCCGTCCTTGATGACGGTCACGTCGATGTTGACGATGTCCCCGCTCTTCAAAGGCCGGTCGTCCGGGATGCCGTGGCACACCACCTCGTTGAGCGAGGTGCACAGCGAGGCGGGGTAGGGCGGATAACCCGGCGGCTGGTAGCCCAGCGTGGCGGGCACGGCCTGCTGCACCTGGGTCATGTAGTCGTGGGCCAGGCGGTCGATCTCACGCGTGGTGATGCCCGGCTGGACGTGCGGCGTCAGCATGTCCAGCACCTCGGAGGCCAGGCGGCAGGCCTGGCGCATTCCCTCGATTTCGTCGGCGGTCTTGAGCGATTTCGGCATGACCGAATTATCCCACCCCCCTCTCTAGAATGCCGTTGGTCTGGGCCCGTGCGCGCTTAGTGCGTCATTCCCGGCCGCCTCTGCCAACCCCGCTCCCTTCCTCGGCCGCGTCACAGCGCCGCGTTTGCCATGTCTTCACCGATCCTTCATCTGAGCTCCTTCGAAGGGGGGGCGGCCCTGTCCGACTTCCGTGCCGCCGCTTTGCTGGCGCGCCTTCAGGCCGTGGAGCCTTCGATCTCGGCGCTCAGCGCCCGCCATGTGCATTGGGTGGCTACCGATGAGGCACCGGATGAGCCCTTGCGCCAGCGGCTGGCGGCCTTGCTGGACCAGGGGGCGCCCGCTGCGACGGCGGCGGCTGTGGCACCGGCGGCCTCGGATGTCTTGGTGGTCGTGATGCCACGCCTGGGGACCGTGTCGCCCTGGTCCAGCAAGGCCACTGACATCGCACGCAACTGCGCGCTGCCGGTGCAGCGTGTGGAGCGTGTCACCGAGTTCCGCCTGCAGCGCGCCGGCGGCTTGCTCAAGGGCCTGCTGGGCGGCCCGACTCCGCTGGCCGAAGACGTGTTGGATCGTCTGGCCGCGCTGCTGCATGACCGCATGACCGAGAGCGTGGCGCGTTACAGAGAGGCCGCTCGCGCCCTGTTTGACGCACATCCGGGCGTGCCCATGGCGCATGTGGACCTGCTGGGCCAGGGCCGGCAGGCGCTGGTGCAGGCCAACGCAGACTTCGGCCTCGCGCTGTCCGACGACGAGATCGACTACCTGGTGGCGGCCTTCACCCGGCTGCAGCGCAACCCCACGGATGTGGAGTTGATGATGTTCGCCCAGGCCAACTCCGAGCACTGCCGGCACAAGATTTTCAACGCCCGCTTCACCATCGACGGCGTAGAGCAGCCGCAGTCCATGTTCGGCATGATCCGCCACACCGAGGCCACCTCGCCGCAAGGCACGGTGGTGGCTTACAGCGACAACGCCGCGGTGATGCAGGGCGGCCCGGTCCACCAGTGGCTCCCCATCGCCGGCGAGGCGGCGGCGCCTTACGCCGGGCGCGAGGTCACGGCCCATGTCTTGATGAAGGTGGAGACGCACAACCACCCCACGGCCATCTCGCCCTTCCCGGGGGCGGCCACCGGGGCGGGTGGCGAGATCCGCGACGAAGGGGCCACGGGCCGCGGCGCCCGGCCCAAGGCGGGCCTCACGGGCTTTTCCACCAGCCACCTGCGCCTGCCGGGCACCCATGAGCCCTGGGAGCGCGGCGGGCCGGGCAAGCCGACGCACATCGCCAGCGCGCTGGACATCATGACCGAAGGCCCGCTGGGCGGCGCCGCCTTCAACAACGAGTTCGGCCGGCCCAACCTGGCGGGCTACTTCCGCACCTTCGAGCAGCCCGTGGCCGGCGTGATGCGGGGCTACCACAAGCCCATCATGATTGCCGGCGGCCTGGGGCAGATCACCGAGGGGCAGACCCACAAGAAAGTGTTCCCTGCCGGCACGCTGCTGGTGCAGTTGGGCGGGCCGGGCATGCGCATCGGCATGGGTGGCGGCGCGGCCAGCTCCATGGCCGCAGGCACCAACACCGCGGCGCTGGACTTCGATTCCGTGCAGCGCGGCAACCCGGAGATCCAGCGCCGAGCCCAGGAAGTCATCAACCACTGCTGGGCGCTGGGCGAGGCCAATCCCGTCCTGGCCGTGCACGACGTGGGTGCCGGCGGCATCAGCAACGCCTTTCCGGAACTGGTGGACGGGGCCGGGCGCGGCGCCGTTTTCGACCTGCGTCAGGTGCCGCTTCAGGAAAGCGGCCTCGCGCCCAAGGAGATCTGGTGCAACGAGAGCCAGGAGCGCTACGTGCTGGCGCTGGACCCGGCCCGGCGCGCGCTGTTCGAGCGCCTGTGCGAGCGCGAGCGCTGCCCCTGGGCCGTGGTGGGCATGGCCACCGACGATCCCACGCTGGTGCTGGAAGACGGCCCGGGCGGTGAGCGTCCCATCGACATGCCCATGGACGTGCTGCTGGGCAAGCCGCCCAAGATGCACCGGGACGTGACCCGCGTGGCGCGCGAGGCCGAACCGCTGGACCTCACCGGCGTGGCCCTGTCCCAGGTGTGCCTGGACGTGCTGCGCCACCCCACGGTGGCGAGCAAGCGATTCCTCATCACCATCGGTGACCGCACCGTGGGCGGCCTCACGCACCGCGACCAGATGGTGGGCCCCTGGCAGGTGCCGGTGGCCGACTGCGCGGTGACGCTGGCGGACTTCCAGGGCTTCCGCGGTGAGGCCATGAGCATGGGCGAGCGCACGCCGCTGGCGGCGCTGGACGCCCCGGCCTCAGGCCGCATGGCCGTGGGTGAGGCCATCACCAACCTGCTGGGCGCGCCGATCGACCTGGCCCGCATCAAGCTCAGCGCCAACTGGATGGCCGCTTGCGGTGAGCCCGGCGAGGACGCCGCGCTGTACGACACCGTGCGCGCCGTGGGGCTGGAGCTGTGCCCGGCGCTGGGCATTGGCATCCCGGTGGGCAAGGACTCCCTGTCCATGCGCACGCGCTGGACGGGTGAGGACGGGCAGGCCCACCAGGTGGTGGCGCCGGTGTCGCTCATCGTCTCGGCCTTCGCCACGCTGGACGATGTCCGCGGCACGGTGACGCCGCAGCTGCAGCCCGGTGACACCACCCTGGTGCTGGTGGACCTGGGCCAAGGCCGCACGCGTCTGGGCGGCTCCATGCTGGCGCAGGTGCTGGGCGGCTTTGGTGACCGCGTGCCGGACCTGGACGACCCCCAGGCGCTCAAGTCGCTGGTGGCCGCCGTCAACGCCTTGCGTGAGCGCGGCTGGCTGCTGGCCTGCCACGACCGCAGTGACGGCGGCCTGTGGGCCACCGTGTGCGAGATGGCCTTTGCCGGTCATCTCGGCGTGAGCCTGAACGTGGACATCCTGGTCACCGAAGGGGACGGCATCGGCGACAGCCGCGCCGAGTACGGCGACTCCAAGAACTGGGCCACCCAGGTGGGCGAGCGCCGCAACGAGCTGACCCTGCGCGCCCTGTTCAACGAGGAACTGGGCGTGGTGCTGCAGGTGCCCACGGCCGTGCGCAACGAGGTGATGGCGCTGCTGCGCAGCCACGGCCTGAGCCGCCACGCGCACTTCATCGGCAAACCCAACGACTGCGGCGTGGTCGAGGTGTGGCGTGACACCAAGCTGCAGTTCGGTGCCCCCTTGCAGCAACTCCATCAGGCCTGGGACGAGGTGAGCTGGCGCATCGCCGCGCTGCGCGACCACCCGGCCTGTGCCGATGCCGAGCATGCGGCCGTGGGCCAGGCGGATGACCCCGGCCTGCACGTGCATCTGAGCTTTGACCCGGCGCAGGCAGAGGCCGCGCATGCAGCAACCTTCGGCTCATCAGCCCCTGCCGTGCTGACCGCCCGCCCCAGGGTGGCTGTATTGCGCGAGCAGGGCGTGAATTCGCACGTGGAGATGGCCTGGGTGTTCGACCAGGCGGGCTTCGAGGCCTGGGACGTGCACATGAGCGACCTGCAGGCCGGCCGAGCGGATCTGGACGATTTCCGCGGCTTGGTGGCCTGTGGCGGCTTCAGCTATGGCGACACGCTGGGCGCGGGCGAGGGCTGGGCCCGGTCCATCCGTTTCAACCCGGCGCTGGAGGCGGCGTTTGCGGCCTTCTTCGGCCGCACCGACACCTTCGCCCTGGGCGTGTGCAACGGCTGCCAGATGCTGGCAGCCCTGAGCCCCATGATCCCGGGGGCACAGGCTTGGCCCAAGTTCGTGCGCAACCGTAGCGAGCAGTTCGAGGCGCGGCTGTCCATGGTGGAGGTGCTGGAAAGCCCCAGCCTCTTCTTCAGCGGCATGGCCGGCAGCCGGCTGCCCATAGCGGTGTCACACGGCGAGGGTTATGCCGACTTCTCGGTTCGGGGCGACGCCACCGCCGTGCACCGCGCGGCCCGCTTTGTGGACCACCACAGCCAGCCCACCGAGGCCTACCCCTTCAACCCCAACGGCAGCCCCGAGGGCCTGACGGCGGTGACCACCGCAGACGGCCGCTTCACGGCCATGATGCCGCACCCGGAGCGGGTGTTCCGCGAGGTGCAGATGAGCTGGAGCGGGCGCGACAAGTCCGCGCTCAGCCCCTGGATGCAGATGTTCCGCAACGCCCGGCGCTGGGTGGGGTGATCACTTCAGTCCAGACCCTGCGCGTAAGCGTCTGTCAGCTCCTCGATCCACTCTTCCAGGTCTTCTTCGCTGAACATCAGGGCGCCGATCGCTCCGTCCCCTGCCTTGTTCCACTCCTTCGAGACGTGCAAACCGTTATATCGCTGAATGGCGAGTTCCGCGACCAGATTGAAGGCGATCAAGCGTATGGTGGCCACAGAGATCTTGGGGTCCTGGAACACCATGGGTTCGTGGGAGTAGCGTATGGCCTGGGTGACCACGGGGGCAATGCCCCAGCTCTTGGCCATCAGGGAGCCTATGAAGGCATGGTCAGTTCCATGCGTGCGGCGCTCGATCTCGGTGAACGGTAGGAGGTCTTCTTGATCACAGCGCTTCAGCGTGGCGGGATAGTCCGGGAAGCGCTGCATCAGAATCGGAATGCCCACGTCGCAAAACAGGCCAAACACCTGAGCAGCGTCAACGTCAACCCCGCCGACCTTGCGTGCCAATTTCGAGACTGCGTAGGAGCGCTTGGCCGCCACATCCCAAAAGCGCGTCAGGTTGGGGCTGTCCGTCTTGACACAACGTCTGAGGACGATTGCAGTGATGACCGCCACCACCCGCTTCAGGCCCAACATGGACAGGGCCTGGTCCACTGACTCGATTCGACGGCTGACCGCGAAGGCAGCCGAGTTCACGGTTTTGAGCAGCGCAGCGGTCAAGGCGACATCGGCCATCGCCAAGCGTGCGATGCGTCGTTGGTCCGGGTCTTCCTTCTGCAGCTCCGACTGCAACTCGGCCAGCACGGCAGGTCTTGGTGGAATCACCACCCCCTGAAGGATGTCTGCGGGGATGGCATCTGTGTCTATGTCGCCTGAGTCATCAGACGGAGCTTGGTGGGTCATGGTCGGTCGTAGGCCTGAGATGCTCTGATTGAAACGGGGTGGAGTCTATAGACCTCTGTCGGGCAGCGCACACGCTCGCATGACTTCCCAAAGCCTCAGTCAGCGTCGCGCATGACGCCAAAAAAGACCTCTATGAAGGTGTGCAGCATCGACTGCCGCCAAGTGGCTGAAGCCGACACTTATTCCGGCTTGATACCGGCGCGCTGGATCAGGGCCTTCCAGCCCTCGGACTCGTCGCGGTAGGTCTTGGCGAACTGCTCGGGCGTGCCGCCTGCGGGCTCGGCTCCGACCTTGTCCAGACCCTCGACGAAGTCCGCGGCTTTCAGCATCGTGTTCAGCTCGCGGTTCAGCCTGGCCACCACCTCGGGCGCGGTTCCGGCCGGGGCGAACATGCCGAACCAGTTGCCGAATTCCATGCCCGGAACGCCCACTTCCTTGAGTGTAGGTACGTTGGGCAGGGTGGCGGAGCGCTTGGTGCCGCTGACGGCCAGCGGCTTGACCTTGCCGCTGCGAATGTGGGTCTGCGCCGAGACGATGCTGTCCATCAGGAAGGCGATCTGCCCGGCCACCAGGTCCGTGATCACCAAGCCGGTGCCGCGGTAGGGGATGTGCACCGCAAACAGCCCGCCGGCACGCCACTTGAACATCTCGGCCGACAGGTGCGGGTAGGTGCCGATGCCGCTCGAGCCGAAGTTGTACTTCCCAGGGTTGCGCTTGACCAGGTCGATCAACTCCCGGGCCGAGTTGGCAGGAAAGTTCTGCCCCACCACCAGCACGCTGGGCGCGTTGGCAATGTGGGACACGGGCGCGAAGTCCTTCACCGCGTCATAAGGCATCTTGGCGTTGAGCACCGGCCCGATGGAGTGGGTGGAGCTGGTGGCCATGAGCAGGGTGTAGCCATCAGCCGGCGCCTTGGCCACGAGGTCCGAGCCGATGGCGCCGCCGGCACCGGGCTTGTTGTCCACCACCACCTGCTGGCCCAGCGCCGTGGAGAGCTTCTGGGCCACCTGGCGGCCGATGATGTCCGTGGCGCCGCCGGCCGGGAAGGGGATCACCAGGCGGATGGGCTTGGCCGCAGGCCAGGCCTGGGCCCAGGCGCCGGAAGTGGCGGTGGCCAGGCTCAATATCAGCGCAAAGGTATGGAGCAGTTTCATGGTCGTGGGCAGGTAGATGTTGGTGTGATGTCTGGCGGGGCCGCAGCGTCACACGTTCTCGGTGCGCAGGCGCAGCGCCGCACTGTCGATGGAGCTGCGCAGGCTCGCGTAGTCGTGGTGCACCGGGTATTGGGGGAACTGCGCCACGATGCTCTCGGGCGGGTGGATGAAGAAGCCCGCATGCGCGGCGCCCAGCATGCCCGTGTCGTTGTAGGAGTCACCTGCGGCCATGACCTGGAAGTTCAGGCCCTTCAGCGCGTTCACCGCGTGGCGTTTCTGGTCGGGCTGGCGCAGCTTGTAGTCGGCCACGAAACCGTCGGCATCGATCTCCAGCTTGTGGCAGAACAGCGTGGGGCGGCCGAGCTGGCGCATCAGGGGGTCTGCAAACTCATAGAAGGTGTCAGACAGGATGATCACCTGGTAGTTCGAGCGCAGGCCGTCCAGAAAATCCTTGGCGCCTTCCAGCGGCGCCATGCCGGCAATAACGGCCTGGATGTCGGCCAGCTTGAGGCCCCGCTCGCGCAGCAGCCCAATGCGAAAGCGCATCAGCTTGCCGTAGTCCGGCTCGTCGCGCGTGGTGCGGCGGAACTCCGGAATGCCGGTGCGCTCGGCAAACGCGATCCAGATTTCAGGGACGAGCACGCCTTCGAGATCGAGGCAGACGACTTGCATGCGGGGCTCCAGGGCGGCCAGGGGTGTGTGGGGCCAGGATCGTAGCCCAGGCCTTCATTGGCTTGCTGTTAGTCACCCGCCGGCAGTACTGACAGGCCAACTCCGTCTGCCCGAAGCCGAGGCGCTCGCAGCCACCCCTTGACCTTCTTCAAGCACTCTTTCAATGCCTCGCCACAAATTAAAGAATGCTTTAGTATTTGCGTCGTTCATCTAAAGCCGCTTTCACACCATGCGCTCCACCGGTACCACCGTTACCACCACCACGTTGGGTGAAGCGGTGCGCGCATTCGTGCCACACCCACTGCCGCCAGCCAGGCCGCAGTTGGCGCCAGAGTCCTACGTCGTTGCCACGAACCGCGCCCAAATGGCGCTGGCCCGTCTCTCGGGCGTGGCGGGCCTGGTGCCTTCGGTGGACTGGTTGCTGTACAGCGCCATCCGCAAAGAGGCTCTGCTCACGTCTCAAATCGAAGGCACGCAAGCCACCTTGGCCGACCTCTTCGACGATGAGGCAGGCCTGACGGTGGCCAACGTCGATGACGTCGAGGAGGTGACCAACTACCTGCGCGCCTTTCGGCTGGTGCGCGACCACCTGCACAGCCCCAGCGGCCTGCCGATCTCGGTGCGCCTGCTGTGCGACGCGCACCGCTTGCTGCTGGCTGGCGCCCGCGGCGCGGGCAAGCGGCCGGGTGAGTTACGGCGCTCGCAGAACTGGATCGGCGGCGCGCGGCCAGGCAGGGCCGTGTTCGTGCCGCCACCGCCAGATCGTGTGCCGGGCTTGCTGGCCGATCTGGAGCAGTTCATCCACGAGGCCGAGCCGGGCCTGCCGCCGCTGGTGCGGATTGCGCTGGTGCATGTGCAGTTCGAAACCATCCACCCCTTCCTGGACGGCAATGGCCGCATTGGCCGCTTGCTGATTGCAGCGCTGCTGGAGCAATGGCGCCTGCTGCCCGAGCCCTTGGTTTACCTGAGCGGCTATCTCAAACAGCACCAGGGCGAGTACTACCGGCGGCTGTCGGCGGTGCGCACGGAGGGCGACTGGGAAGGCTGGGTCGGCTTCTTTCTTGAAGGGCTGGAATCCGCTGCTACCGATGCCGAGCGCGGCATCGTGGCGGTGGCAACGCTTGTGGCGGCCGACCGCCGCCGCCTGCTGGCCGCGCCGCGAGTTGGCGCCGCGGGGTTGCGCCTTTTCGAGTTGCTGCCGCTGATGCCGCGCTTCACCATCGAGCAAGTGCGCCAGAAGCTCGCCACCACCTTCCCCACGGCCACGGCGGCGGTGAAGCTGCTGGAAGAACTGAGCATCGTCACCGAGCTGACCGGGCAGAAGAAGAACCGCTGCTTCAGCTACGCCACCTACGTCGACTTGCTGGCAAACGGGCCGTAACCTGAGCTGACAGGCCAGGCCAGGCCAGGCCGCGACACCATGACCGAAGACCCGCTCGAGCAAGCAGCCTGGGGCTGACTTGAAGAGGTGGGCTGGCAGTACCGCTACGGCCCCGAGTGGTGTTGATGCTTCTGGAAGGCTTTGCAGGTGCGTGGCAACGAACGCTCTCGCCGCTACTCCCCCGCCCCCAGCACCACCGCCTGCTTGCGTGTGGCGCCGTTGCGCCAGACCGTCAGGGTGACGGTGTCGCCGGGGCTGCGCTGCTCCAGCTGGTTGAGCATGTCGTCCAGGTCGGCCACGGGTTGGTCGTTCACGGCGGTGATGACGTCGCCCATGATGATCTCGCCGTTGGAGCCCCGGCGGAAGGGGGCCAGGCCGACGCGGGAGGCGGGGCTGTTGTTGGCCACCTGCACCAGGGCGACGCCCTTGGGCAGGTTCAGGGCCCGCTGCAGGCCGACGGGGCCGGCCGTCACGCCGATGGCCGGGCGCACGAAGCGGCCGTCACGGATGAGGCGCGGCACGATGCGGTTGACCTCGTCCACGGGGATGGCAAAGCCGATGCCGGCGCTTGCGCCGCTCGGGCTGTAGATGGCGGTGTTCACGCCAATCAGCCGGCCGGCAGAGTCCAGCAAGGGGCCGCCAGAGTTGCCGGGGTTGATGGCGGCGTCGGTCTGGATCACGCCGCGGATGGTGCGCTGGTTGACGGACTCGATCTCGCGGTTGAGGGCGCTGAGGATGCCGGTCGTCAGCGTCTGGTCCAGGCCGAAGGGGTTGCCGATGGCGTAAACCTTCTGGCCGACCACCAGGTCCCGGCTGCTGCCCACCGCAATGGGCGGGGCCTTGGCGGCGGGCAGCTCGATCTTCAGCACCGCCAGGTCGCGGTCGGGGAAGGCGCCTACCAGCGTGGCGCGGTGCGTGCTCTGGTCTGACAGCGTCACGCGGGCCGCATTGCCGCCCTGGATGACGTGGAAGTTGGTGACGATGTGGCCGCGCTCGTCCCAGATGAAGCCCGTGCCCGTGCCGCGCGGCACCTGCTGCACGTTCAGCGAGAAGAAGTCGCGCTGGGTCTCCAGCGTGGTGATGTGCACCACCGAAGGCGACGTGCGCTTGAACACGTCGATCTGCGACTGCTCCTCGGCCAGCAGCGGCCCGCGCGGGGTGACGCTGCGCGGGGTGGCGTCTGGCCGGCTTTCCACCAGGCGGGGCAGGCCCAGGGCGGCAGCCGCAGCCACCACGGCTGTGCCGACGATCCAGGGCCAGTGGGGAGTGCGGTGCTGCTTGCTCATGAGTGGGGAGATGAGGGTGGCGGGCTCGGCTTCAAGCCTGAAATGGCTTGTGCCGTGGCGAGCCACACTCCAGCGGTGGACTGCAGGTAGGCTTCAGGACACGATGAAAGACGCCGCCCCGGTGGCGATCAGCGTGCCTTCGTCGTTCACGAAGTGCATCTGGGTGGAGGCCACTCGGCCGCCCAGGCGCGTGACTTCGGCCGAGGCGACGAAGTGCTGCCCGATGCCCTGGCGCAGGAAGTCAATGCGCAGGTCGATGGTGCCCATCTTGGCGAAGCGGCTCATCACCTGCAGGGCGTTGTCGTGGGGATGCCGCTGCGCGATGCCCACCATGATTGCCAGTCCCCCCATGGCATCGAGCACCGAGGAGATGACTCCACCGTGAAGGCGTCCGTGGGTGTAGCTGCCTATAAGGTCCGGCTTCATCGCAATGCGGGCGCGCACGTCGCCGGGCTGCAGCGAGAGGATCTTCAGACCGAGCACCTGGTTGAAGGCGATCTTGTGCTCGAAGAGCTCGATCAGTGCGGCCTCGAAGCGCGCCTGTTCTTGGGGCGTGCGCGGCGAGAGGGCGGGCGTGGTTGGGGCCGCAGGGTTGGCGTTGGTGTCGAGTTGCGGGGCAGGGGCGGCGGCAGGTGTGGTCATGACGGGGGTATCCGGGAAAACCCTGCGATTGTCCCCCGCCTGGGCCGTGGACTCACTCCGGCTGCTTCAACCCCAAGTGTTGGCGCGCCTGCTCCGAGGTTGCGATGGAACGGCCGGTCTCCCGGGCGATGCGGGCCAGGGCCTCCACCAGGGCACCATTGCCGGCGGCGCGTGAGCCATCCGGCAGGTAGAAAGTGTCCTCCAGCCCCGTGCGCAGCATGCCGCCGAGCTCGGCAGTGCGGCGGTGCACCGGCCAGATCTCGGCGCGGCCGATCAGCGTGGTCTGCCACACGGCGCCGGGCGGTGCGTAGCGCGGCAGCAGGGCCAGCAGGTCGGCGTCGCAGGGCATGCCGCTGGCCACGCCCATGACGAAGTTGAGTTCGGGCACCCCGTCGAACAGGCCGGCCTTGAGGTACATGCCCACGCTGCGCACGATGCCCACGTCAAAGCACTCGAACTCGGGGTGAGTACCCGTCTCACGCATCACGTCCAGAAAGGCCTGCACCTTGGACACCGGGTTGTCAAAGACCATGGGCGGCCAGGCCCACTGGCCGTTGTCCTTGATCTTCAGGTAGTTCAGGCTGCCGGCGTTGCAGGCGGCGATCTCGGGCCGCAGCTGTCGGATGCAGGCCAGCGGGCCGGCGATGTCCGGCCCCACCACGCCTGTGGTGAGGTTGATGATGACGCCAGGGCAGGCCTGGCGGATGGCGTCCACCACCTCCTGCGCGACGGCCGGATCCCAGCTGGGCAGGTGCCCCTTGCCGGGGGCCTGCTGGCGCAGGTGCACGTGCATGATGCTGGCGCCGGCGTTGAAGGCGTCGCGCGCCTCGGCCGCCATCTGCGCCGGCGTAACGGGCACGGGGTGCTGCGATGGGTCGGTCAGCACGCCGGTGAGGGCGCAGGTGAGGATGGCCAGGTCGGGGGAGGTGTTCAAGCGTCGATCTCCAGTTGCACGAGCAAGGCGCCGGCGGCCACCGAGGCGCCGGCCGTGGCCGGCACCGCGCGTACCGTGCCCGCTGCGCTGGCGTGCTGCCACATCTGCATCTTCATGGCCTCTACCGACACCAGCGCTTGCCCGGCGCTGACGCGGTCGCCCGGCTGCACCAGCACCTGGCCCACGGTGCCGGCCACCGGGCTGCACACCTGGGCTGCGTCGGCCTGGGCCTTGTTGGCCGGTGCTGCCGAGGGCTCCTCGAAGCGGAAGACATGCGCCTGCCAGGCCAGCCAGAGTTCGCGCCCGGTCTCCAGGGCCTGGCAGTCAAGCAGCTTGCCGTCAACTTCGGCGCGGACCCGCAGGCCCTGGCGCGAGCGGATGGTCACCCCAGGCACGGGTGCACGGAAGCGGCGTTGCTCGTCACCACAGCGCAGCGTGAGGTCGAACCCTGCCACGCCGTGCGGGCGCAAGGCCGGTACGGGGCCGGCGCGCAGCGCGGCGGCCAGGCGCCATACGGCGTCTGGCGGCTGCGGGCGCTGCAGCAGGGCATGGCCCTCGGTGGCCCAGCTGTCCAGGGTGTCGGTGGTCAGGCTGCCGTCCGTGAAGGCGGGGTGGTGCAGCAGGTCGCGCAGCAGCCGCGCGTTGTGTCCGGGGCCGAAAAGAGGCGCGTCGTCCAGCGCACCTACCAGCACACGCACGGCGTCGGCGCGGGTGCGCCCGTGGGCGATGAACTTGGCCACCATGCCGTCGTAATGTGGGCCGATGAGCTGGCCTTCCTGCAGCGCGTGGTCGATGCGCAGGGCACCGCCGGCGACAGTCAGGGCCGCTTCAGGTTGCCAGCCCAGCACCCGCCCGGTCTGCGGCGTCCAGGGGGTGTCGCGGCTGTAGGGGTCTTCGGTCACCAGGCGCAGCTCGATGGCATGGCCGCTCAGCGTGACCTCGGCCTGCTGCAGCGGCAGCGGCTCGCCGGCGGCCACGCGCAGCTGCCACTCCACCAGGTCTAGGCCCGTCACACACTCGGTCACGGGGTGCTCCACCTGCAGCCGGGTGTTCATTTCCAGAAACAGGTGCCGGCCGTCTGGCCCGAGGATGAACTCCACGGTGCCGGCGCCCACGTAGCCCACGGCGCGCGCGGCGGCCACCGCATCGGCCCCCAGGGCCTCGCGCTGGGCGGGCGTCACCACGGGCGAGGGCGTCTCCTCGATGAGCTTCTGGCGGCGGCGCTGGGTGCTGCAGTCGCGCTCGCCCAGGTGGAGCACCAGGCCGTGCGCGTCGGCCAACACCTGCACCTCGATGTGCCGGCCGGCCTGGACCAGGCGCTCCAGCATCAGCCGGCCGTCGCCAAAGGCGGCCTGGGCCTCGCGGTGCGCGGCGTCCAGCGCGGCGGGCAGTTCCGAGGGCTCGCGCACCAGACGCATGCCGCGCCCCCCGCCGCCAGCCACGGCCTTCACCAACAAGGGGAAGCCGATACGCAGGGCCTCTTCGGCCATGCGCTCCTGGGAGCTGTCCTCGCCCAGGTAGCCTGCGGCGCACGGCACCCCGGCTTGCAGCATCAGCCGCTTGGCCTGCGCCTTGTCGCCCATGGCGCGGATGGCCGATGGCGGCGGGCCGATGAAGACCAGCCCGGCGTCGGCACAGGCCTGGGCAAAGTCGGCCCGCTCCGACAGGAAGCCGTAACCCGGGTGCACCGCGTCAGCCCCCGTGCGGCGCGCGGCGTCAAGCAGGGCCTCGGTGCGCAGGTAGGACTGCGCGGCCGGCGCCGGCCCGATGTACACCGCCTCATCGGCCTGGCTGACGTGGGGTGAGGCCGCGTCGGCATCGCTGTACACGGCCACGGTGCGGTAGCCCAGGCGCCGCGCAGTGCGGATCACGCGGCTGGCGATCTCGCCGCGGTTGGCAATGAGGATCTTTGCAAACATGGTCACGCGGCTCGATCGCCGTTAGCTTCGCTCACCATCGCCCTCACCCTCAACCCACCCGCCACAGCTCAACGCCGCCCCGGCAGTGTGCCTTCGAGCTTGCAGATGATGCCCAGCATCACCTCGTCAGCGCCGCCGCCGATGGAGGTGAGGCGGCCGTCGCGGTAGAACTGCGACACCGGGTTGTCGGCCGTGAAGCCCATGCCGCCCCAGTACTGCAGGCAGCTGTCGGCCAGCTCGCGCGCCAGGCGCCCGCACTTGAGCTTGGCCATGGAGGCCAGGCGGGTGACGTCCTGTCCGGCCACGTACTGTTCGATGGCGCTCCAGGTCAGGGCGCGCAGGGCCTCCACCTCGGTGCGCAGCTCGGCCAGGCGGAAGTGCACCACCTGGTTGTCCAGCACGCTGTGGCCGAAAGCCTGGCGCTGGCGGGTGTAGGCTATGGTGGCGTCGATCAGCCGGTCGAAGGTGCGCAACGACGAGGCGGCCGCCCACAGCCGCTCCTCCTGGAACTGCATCATCTGGTAGGTGAAGCCCTTGCCTTCCTCGCCGATCAGGTTGCGGCGCGGCACGCGCACGTTGTCGAAGAAGAGCTGCGCCGTGTCCGACGAGTGCATGCCGATCTTGTGGATCTTCTGCTTGCTGATGCCGGGAGCGTCCATGGGCAGCACGATCAGGCTCTTGTTGCGGTGGGCGGGGCCGTCGTCGGTGTTGGCCAGCAGGCAGCACCAGTCGGCCTTCAGGCCGTTGGTGATCCACATCTTGGTCCCATTGATGACCCAGTCGCCGCCTTCGGCACGGGCCGTGGTCTTGACGGCGGCCACATCCGAGCCGCCCCCGGGCTCGCTCACGCCCAGGCAGGCCACCATGTCGCCGCGGATGGTGGGGGCCAGGTAGTCGCGCCGCAGTTCGTCGGAACCAAAGCGCGCCAGGGCGGGCGTGGCCATGTCGGTTTGTACGCCAATGGCCATGGGCACGCCGCCGCAGCCGCACACGCCCAGGGCCTCGGCCATCACCGCCGAGTAGCTGAAGTCCAGCCCCGCGCCGCCAAAGGCCTCGGGGTACTTCAGGCCCAGCAGCCCCAGGTCGCCCAGCTGTTTGAAGACCTGGTGGCTGGGGAACTCACCGGCCGCCTCCCAGGCAGGCACATGCGGGTTGACCTCGTTGACGATGAAGCGCTCGACGGTGTCGGCGATCTGGCGGTGCTCGGCGGTGAGTTGCATGGTGGGTGGGCGTGGAGGGTCGGGGTTCGGGGTGCAGACACCAGGGTGTAAGGCGAGGGCGGTGCGGGCCGGCAGGCCGCGCTACATCCGCGCCACCCCGAAGGTGTTGGGGCGCAGGGTCCGCTGGGCGGCCTCCTGGGCCAGGCTCAAGCACAGGCTCAGGATGCGCCGGGTATCGCGCGGGTCGATGATTCCGTCGTCCCACAGCCGTGCGGTGCCGAACAGCGCGGTGGACTCTGCGTCCAGGCGCTGCTGCAGTTGCGCGCTGGCGGCGCGCAGGGCGGCCTCGTCAGCAGCCTGGCCGGCGCGTTGCAGCTTGTTGCGGTTGACGATGTCCATCACCATGGCCGCCTGGGCGCCGCCCATCACCGCGGTGCGGGCGCTGGGCCAGGCGAAGATGAAGCGCGGGTCGAAGCCGCGGCCGCACATGCCGTAATTGCCGGCGCCAAAGCTGCCGCCCAGCACGATGGTCAACTTGGGCACGCGCGCATTGGCCACGGCCTGGATCATCTTGCTGCCGTGCTTGATGGCGCCGCTGCGCTCGGCCTCCCGGCCCACCATGTAGCCCGTGGTGTTCTGCAGGAAAACGAGCGGGGTGCCGCTCTGGTCGCACAGCTGGATGAAATGCGCAGCCTTGGTGGAGCCCGCTGGCTGGATGGGCCCGTTGTTGCCGATCAGGCCGATGCGGTGGCCCATCAGGCTGGCGTGGCCGCACACGGTGTCGGCCGCGTAGGCGGCCTTGAACTCGAGAAACGCCGAGGCGTCCACCAGCCGCGCCACCACCTCGCGCACGTCGTAGGGCTCGCGCTCGTCGGCGGGCACGATGCCCAACAGTTCTTCTCGGTCGAAGAGGGGCTCAGGAGCCTCGGCCGCTGGGTCGCGGGAGGGCACGGTGTCCCATTGCAGACGGTCCACCAGCTCGCGGGTGAGCTCCAGCGCGTGGGCATCGTCCTCGGCCAGGTACTCGCCCAGGCCCGTCACGCCAGCGTGGAGGTCGGCGCCGCCCAGGCTCTCTTCGTCAGCGTCTTCACCGATCGCGGCCTTCACCAGCGGCGGGCCGGCCAGGTAGATGCTGGAGCGCCCGCGCACCAGCACCACGTAGTCCGACAAGCCCGGCAGGTAGGCCCCGCCGGCGGTGGAGGCGCCGTGCACCACGGCGATCTGCGGAATGCCGGCGGCCGACAGCCGCGCCTGGTTGGCAAAGCTGCGGCCGCCTTCCACAAAGATCTCCGCCTGGTACAGCAGGTTGGCCCCGCCCGACTCCACCAGGCTGATGAGGGGCAGTTTGTGCTCGCGGGAAATTTCCTGCGCGCGCAACGCCTTCTTCAGCCCCATGGGCGCGATGGTGCCGCCCTTCAGCGCGCTGTCGTTGGCATTGATGAGTACGCGCTTGCCGCAAACAGTGCCGATGCCGACGATGGAACCGCCGCCCAGCACGCTCTTGCGGCCGTCGTCATCGTGCATGCCCAGGCCAGCCAGAGGGCTGAGTTCGAGGAAGTCGCTGCCCCGGTCCAGCAGCCGTGCCACGCGCTCGCGCGGCAGCAGCTGGCCGCGCGCCTCGAAGGTCTCGCGCCGGGCGGCTGAAGCTGCCACCACCTGGGCCTGCAGGGCCAGCACTGCTTCCAGGCGCTCGCGCATGCGCGCCACGTTGGCCTGGAAGGCGGCTGACGCCGGGTTCAGGCGCGAGCTCAGTGTGGGCATGGGCTGCCTTGCGGTGCTGCCGCACGCTCCGAGGTTTCAGGCCAGGTTCGCTCGGCGTTCACTTCAGCACCTCGGGCGTCACGGCCCGGTGGAACCCGTCGAACGGGGTGGAGCGCGCCTCGTCGCCCAACGGGAAGATGTCGCTGCCCAGCGAAGCCGCGCCGTCGATCTGCAACGTGATGCCAGTGATGAAAGCGGCGGCCGGCGACAGCAGAAAGACGATGGCCGCCGACACCTCGGCCTCCACGCCCATGCGCCGCAGCGGCACGTGCTGCTTGAGCTTGGGGATGAAGGCGCGCATGGCCCCGCCGTAGGTGTCCATACCGCTGGAGGCGATCCAGCCCGGCGCCACGGCGTTGACCCGCACGCCCGCATGCGCCCACTCGTAGGCGGCCGTCATGGTGAGGTTGCTCATACCGGCCCGGGCTGCGCCGGAGTGGCCCATGCCCGGCATGCCGTTGCGGAAGTCCGCCGTCATGTTGACGACAGCGCCGCCGCGCTCCTGCATGCACTGGGTGAACACCTCCCGCATCATCAGGAAGCCGCCGGTGAGGTTGTTGGCCACGACCGCGTCAAAGCCCTTTTTGGGGATGGCCAGCAAGGGCGCAGGAAACTGGCCGCCGGCGTTGTTGACGAGACCTGAGATGGGCCCGTGCTGGGCAAGCACCCGTGCCACGCCGTCGCGCACGGCGTCCTCGTCGCGGATATCGAAGGCTTGTGTGCTGCAGCGGCCGCCGTCTTCCATGATCTCGGCCGCCACGCGGTCGAGTTTCTCGGCCTTGCGCCCGCTGATCAGCACGTGCGCGCCCAGGCTGGCCAACTCGTGGGCCACGCAGCGGCCGATGCCGCTGCCGCCGCCCGTCACCCAGATGAGCTGGCCCGCAAAGAGGTCGGGGCGAAAGACGCTGGCATAGCCAGGCGCCGGCTGTCCAGGAGCCGGAATGGGGGCAGCCTCGGAAGGCCGGGCCGGGGACTGAGGGTTTTCGAGCATGGGTACGGGAACTGGCAGACTCTGGTCCATCAAGACAAGTGGCACAGACTAACGCGGACCCGCCCGCTCCACCATCGGTGGAAAACCGGTCCCGCCTGGCAGACCGCGCTCGCGCTGCGCCACCCCACATCCAAGCCCCAGCACCTAAACGGAGTACCCACCATGGACATGCCAGCGATCACCCAAGCCATGCGAGACAAGATGGGCGAGGACAGTGGTCTGAATGCGACCTTGAAGTTCGACTGTGGCGATGACGGCGTTGTCGTGCTGGACGGGCGCTCCTCCCCCAACCGGGTGGTCAACGACAACATCGACGCCGACTGCACGATCAAGATCTCCCGCACCAACCTCGTGGCGCTGATGACCGGTCAGATGGACCCGACCATGGGCTTCATGACCGGCAAGTTCAAGGTGTCGGGCGACATGACGGTGGCCTTGAAACTGCAGCGCGTGCTGTGACCCAGCACAGCGCCCCGCGGGCCTTTTGACCAGGAGACCACACGCGATGAGCGACGCCTACATCTACGACCACGTGCGCACGCCGCGCGGCAAGGGCAAGAAAGACGGCCGCCTGCACCAGGCCACGCCCGTGTGGCTGCTGCGCACGCTGTTCCAGGCCCTGCAGCAGCGCCTGGCGCTGGACACGGCGCTGGTGGACGACGTGGTGCTGGGCTGCGTCACCCCCGTGGGCGAGCAGGGCGCTGACATCGCGCGCACGGCGGTGCTTGACGCCGAGTGGGCGCAGACGGTGGCCGGCGTGACGCAAAGCCGCTTCTGCGCCAGCGGGTTGGAGTCGGTGAATCTGGCCGCGGCCAAGGTCAAGAGCGGCTGGGAAGACCTGGTGGTGGCTGGCGGGGTGGAAAGCATGAGCCGCTGGCCCATGGGCAGCGACGGTGGCGCCTGGGCGCTGGACCCGCGCGTGAACCAAAAGCTCGGCTTCGCCCCGCAGGGCATCGGTGCCGACCTGATCGCCACGCTGGAGGGCTGGGGCCGCCCCGACGTGGATGCCTTTGCCATGCGCTCCCACCAGCGGGCTGCAGCGGCCCGCGCCGAGGGGCGCTTCAACCGATCCGTGGTGCCGGTCCGCGACATCGCCGGCCTGATGATGCTGGATCACGACGAGACCGTCCGCCCCGACGCCAGCCTGGCGTCGATGGCATCGCTGAAGCCCTCCTTTGCCCAGATGGGCGCCATGGGCTTTGACGCCACGGCGCTGCGCCGCTACACCACGGTGGAGCAGGTGAACCACGTGCACCACGCCGGCAACTCCTCCGGCATCGTGGACGGTGCCGCGCTGATGTTGGTGGGCTCCAAAGCCGGCGGGCAGGCGGCCGGGCTGAAGCCCCGCGCCCGCATCCGCGCGGCGGCCGTTATCGGCTCCGAGCCCACCATCATGCTCACGGGCCCCACGCCCGCCTGCCGCAAGGCCTTGAACAAGGCCGGCATGAGCGCCCAGGACATCGACCTGTGGGAGATCAACGAAGCCTTCGCCGTGGTGCCCATGAAGACCGCGCGCGACCTGGGCCTGGACATGGACCGCGTAAACGTCAACGGCGGCTCCATCGCCATGGGTCACCCCCTGGGGGCCACGGGCTGCATCCTCCTGGGCACCTTGCTGGACGAACTGGAGCGGCGTGACCTCACCACCGGTGCGGCCACCCTGTGCGTGGGCGGCGGCATGGGCATCGCCACCATCATCGAGAGGGTTTGAACATGAGCGATGCAGTGAGCCTGCAACTGGGCGATGACGGCGTCCTGGTCGCCTGGATGGACCTGCCTGGTCGGCCCATGAACGTGGTGGGCGATGCGCTGATGCAAGGCATCGCGCAGGCCGTGGAGCTCCTGGCCGACCCGGCCGTCAAGGGCCTGGTGCTGACTTCGGCCAAGGCGGACTTCTGCGCTGGCGGTGACCTGGACCGCATGGCGCGCTGGACCCGCCCTGAGGAGCCTTTCGAGGCCTCGATGACCATGAAGGCCGCATTGCGGCGCCTGGAAACCCAGGGCAAGCCCGTGGTGGCCGCGATCAATGGCCACGCGCTGGGTGGCGGCCTGGAGATCGCCCTGGCCTGCCATGCCCGCATCGCCCTGGACGACGCGCGGCTGAAGATCGGCCAGCCCGAGGTGAAGTTCGGCCTGCTGCCCGGCGGTGGCGGCACGGTGCGCTTGCCAAGGCTGATCGGCATGCAGGCGGCGCTGCAGCTCATGACCGAAGGCACGGATCTGTCGCCGCACAAGGCGCTGTCGCTGGGCCTGTTGACCGCCCTGGCGCGCGACCGGGACGACTTGCTGGCCCAGGCGCGCGCCTGGGTGCTGGCCCATCAGAACGGCCCCACACGCCAGCCTTGGGACGAGCCGAAGTTCCGCTTCCCCGGTGGCGATTCGCGCTCGCCGGCCATGGCGCAG
>Ga0068877_10000843_pt1 | contig 26216 bp, 14 predicted proteins | sample NOAtaG_FD_66437 | JGI IMG/M metagenome (GOLD analysis project Ga0068877, IMG submission 66437) | Freshwater lake microbial communities from Lake Erie, under a cyanobacterial bloom - NOAA_Erie_Diel6S_1000h metaG | ecosystem: Environmental > Aquatic > Freshwater > Lake | place: USA: Ohio, Lake...
CAACCCGAAGCGTGAGCGAGGGACGTACAATCCCAAAGAATCCCTCGCTTACGCGTCGGGTTGGGATTAAAGGAACAAGCCGGTGAGCGAGGGACCCAGCATCACAACCCGCTGCGTGAGCGAGGGACCCAGCATCACTCGTCCATGCAAGATCCCTCGCTTACGCGTCGGGTTGGGATTAAGATCAAAACCGATCGACAAAAGTCAAACACTTTTTTTCAGCAACATGACACAAACACAACTCGCCAGTCCATGGATTCAAACGATCGTCTCTTCGGACGAGTCGCTGCGCCATCGCACGCTCGAGTCGCTTTGCGAGGGGCTTGACGCGAAAGAGTTACTGACGGCGACGCAAGAGCTCGACGCATTTCGTCGGAAAACAGATAACCTTTATCACCGCGTGCGCGCTCACTTTTTCCTGGCAGCTATTTATCGATTCCACCTACCGAAAACGTTTCCGGAAAGCCAATCGGGTTTGCTACCTTACGATTGCTACCAGCATATTCTGGAACGGCGATTCCCGGAAGCGATCGACCAATTGTTAGAAGTTCAATCGAAACAAGGGCCGACAGTGGCTATCACGAGCGCCTTAGCGCGAGCGTACCACCAACTCGGTATTCAAACGTTAGCCGACCAAGTGCGACGCAGCGTTCGGACCGTTCGGGGCAATCAGTGGATGTTTCGAATTGGTCATCCGAGCGAGCACCCGTTGCGACTCAACCAAGAATTGCGACAATCCGATGCGGCGACGGGGGACTTTCCTATTCTATGGGAGCGTACCAGCGTCAGAATGGATTTTTCGCATTCAGGCTGGTCCGATATCTTCTTTTTGGGAATGGACTACCCCGAAGGTGCACGGGTTCTCAATGCATCGATCAATCTCGGTGTTTACGGACGCGATGCAGAACCATTGCCACCGGTTGAGGCTTACCTGCGAGTCATCGACCGCCCTGTGTTACGCCTAGTCAGTACCGACTTGGGTGCGGAAGCGGAGATTACCGAGATTGACGAAGTCTTCGATTTCGCCAAGGACTATCTCGGACTCTTGAAGGCAGCATTGATTGCTGCCGGTATCGTTCCACCTGCAATGGAGGGTTGCCATCGCAAGATGAGTGAACTCCTATCAACACTCATTGGTAAAGAGGGTTTGGGACTCGAACTGGTGAGCAAGGTCAATGATATCCCCAAAGGTTCGCGGCTGGCGGTGAGTACCAATCTGTTAGGCTGCCTGATTTCCGTGTTGATGCGAGCAACTGGCCAAGTTTCCAATTTGGAAGGTGGACTGGCGGTACGGGATCAACGGTTGATTACTGCGCGTGCGATTTTGGGCGAGTGGCTCGGCGGCTCAGGCGGTGGTTGGCAGGATTCGGGTGGTGTTTGGCAAGGCATCAAGCGGATCGAGGGGGTGTTGGCAACGGAGGATGATCCTGAGTTCGGTATCAGTCGAGGCAGATTACTACCGCATCATACGATCCTCACTGAGCAAAACATTTCAGCACAAGCAAGAGAGTCTTTACAAAATAGCCTTGTGCTGATTTACGGTGGGATGGCTCAAAATGTTGGGCCTATCTTGGAGATGGTTACCGAGAAGTATTTAGTTCGTGCCGGAAGAGAGTGGGATGCGAGGCTCGAAGCCATTGAGATCTTTGAGGCCATCGTCGATTCACTTCAAAAGGGAGATATTCGACGTGTTGCGGCGTTAACGACCAAGAATTTCACCGGACCGCTCCAGACCATTATTCCCTGGTGTACCAATCGTTTCACCGAAGCGATGATCGAACAGTGCCGCGAGAAATGGGGCACTCAATTCTGGGGATTCTTGATGCTCGGTGGCATGTCGGGTGGTGGCATGGGATTCTTCTTTGATCCAGCGGTGCAAAGCGAAGCGAAGTCATGGCTCCTCGATGCCTTGGTTGCGACCAAGCGAGCGATGCAAACACGACTGCCGTTTGCCATGGACCCGGTCGTTTACGAGTTTTCGATCAATGATCGTGGATCTTGGGGGGAGTTGTTGCATGGAGAGCGTGCCAGTATGCCCGATGGCTATTATGCCATCCTGGCTCCGAAGCTGATTCGAAAGGACATCCGCGAGTTAAGTCCGCAGTCGCAGCGAGAGTTGATGCGACTGAACCGCTCTTGCCGCGAGGGAGAGGGGCGGGCACGATGGTTGCTGGATCGTCTTCTTCCGCAACCGGCCTCACCAACAAGCGGTGCAGACAACTTGAAGACATTGCTGAAGTCAAACGGCTTCGATCGTGTGCAGCATGAGCAGATCAAGTCTGATTTGTTGGCAGGTCGAATCGGGCTCTCCGAGAATCGGTTGCCACCGCAAACGACGATTGAAGATGTACCTGCGGATGAAGTGATTGATCTTCGAAATCGCCATTCGATGGATCATGCGGACGCGTCGATCGGTAGGGCTGCAATCGCTGCGAATCAAGTAGCCGTAGTGACGTTGGCCGCTGGGGTTGGGTCGCGATGGACCGGTGGAGCGGGAGTCGTCAAAGGGCTCCATCCGTTTTGCAAATTTGGTGGCAAGCATCGAAGCTTTATGGAAGTGCACTTGGCCAAAAGTCGTCAAACGGCACGGCACTATGCGGCAACCATTCCCCATGTGTTCACTACGGGATACATGACCCATGAGCCGATGGTCAAGCATTTGCAAATGGTTGAGAATTACCAATATCCTGGGCCGGTACATTTCTCTCGAGGCATGTCGGTTGGGTTGCGAACCATCCCAACTGTTCGTGATTTGAAGTTTTTCTGGCAAGAGATGCCACATCAGGTTCTCGATGAGCAACAACAAAAAGTTCGAGAGAGTGGACAGGCAGCGATTATGGGCTGGGCTCAGTCGATGGGCGAAGCCAATGACTATACAGACAATTTACCGATGCAGTGCATGCATCCTGTAGGGCACTGGTATGAGATACCGAATATGTTGCGCAATGGATTGCTTCATCAGATGTTGCAACAGCAGCCGTCCCTCAAGTATTTGCTTCTGCATAATATTGACACACTGGGAGCGAACATCGATCCGCTGGTGTTGTCAAAACATATTCAATCAGAGGTATGTCTCAGTTTTGAAGTGATCAGTCGGCGAATTGATGACCGAGGTGGGGGCCTTGCGATGGTCGATGGAAAGCGTCGCCTCGTCGAGGGGATGGCAATGCCGAATGAACGCGAGGAATTCAAGCTGACGTTCTACTCTTCGATGACCACCTGGATCGACATTGATCTGTTATTGCAAGCGTTCGAGTTGAGTCGCAGCACATTGGGGAATGCGGCAATTGTCGATGTGGCTGTTCGAACTTTCGGACAGAAACTCCCGACCTACATCACGATTAAAGATGTGAAGAAGCGATGGGGACTCGGTCAAGAGGATGTCTATCCCGTGGCCCAGTTCGAGAAGATATGGGGCGACATGAGCACCTTGAGTGCGGTCCCATGCGAGTACATCGCCGTAGAGATGATGCGAGGTCAGCAACTCAAGGAGCCTGGCCAGCTCGACGCTTGGGTTCGAGATGGTTCTGCAGCCTACGTCGAGTCGTTATGCGATTTTGCTTAGGAGCGTATCGCAAGACGACTTGTGAGTTTTGAAGTTACACTGAGTGGTGAAGGCCCGACGCAGCGTTAACTAGCATTACCGTCGCAGAGGCGCGCTTTTCTCTGCAATTTGTTCTTGAGGGACGTACCCAAAGTAACAAAGCAAGTTGCGAATCTCCGTGGGAGTCAGGGAGTCCAGCAATCCCGCAGGCATCGCAGAGAGCTTGCTAGGCATGATCTCTTCGATCTCGTCTTGTGGTATTTGGACTTCTTTTTCTTGATTCGTGCGAACGATTACTCCTGATGGAGTTTTGACGAGGATGCCCGTATAGACTTGCCCTCGCGTTGTTAGAACTTTCTTCGAGGCATATTGATCGCTGATGACGTGTGACGGGTAAAGTGTGGACTCGAGGAACTCGCTTCGAGTGAAGCGTTTGGCAACACTTGAGAGATCGGGCCCGAAGCCACTTCCTTGGGTGTTCATTTTGTGACATGCACCGCACTGCGCTTTTGCAAAGATCAATGCACCATTCTCACGGTCGCCATACTTTCCTTGATCACCTGCCAAGAACTGCTCAAGGAACTCAAGCGACCAACGTGGCCTTTCAAGTTCGTTTGGCAATACTGCCGCGGGGCTATCCGGAAAGCGAAGCTCGTACCATCGTTGCCACGCAGCCATCGGTGATTCCTGTTTGTCGGATGACGATACAATGTCCTCACCTGTCCAATACTTGAGAAGTGCAATTGCAGGTTCTGGATTCTGCCCAGCCTCGACAAGTCTGCATCCCTGTAGGATCGTTTGACGAATCGCATCTGGATCGTCGGTCGCGACATCAATGTTTCGCAATGCGGAACAAATGTCGGGGACTGCAAATAGATCGAGGATCCCAATGGATCGCACTAGATAGTCCCAATTCTTCTCATCAGGACGTTGCGCTAGGGCCAAAGCGATGGACGCTCTTCGATCAGGGCTCTTGCGCCATCGTTGACGGAGGTAGTCCTGAGCTGAATCATTCTTCTGTTGAGAAAGGATGGCCGTGATACCAGTCTTTAATCTCTTAAAAACATCCTCTTCGATCCCCCCCTTGTCGATCTGGGAGTCTAGCTTGATGAGCCGGTCGATCGCGTCGTCGTCCAATTGTTCTGGTAGTTTCAACAATGCAGCTAACGCGGCATTGGGATACTGTTCGCCGAGCGATAGAATCTTGATAGACTCTTCTTCCGTTAGAAAATCGGCAACTGCATTCGAGGTTTTCATCACATAGAGATGATACGATCCGCCGCCACGCTCTTTCTGGGCAGATTCCAAAAACTGAAGCAGAGCCATCCGTTCCTTCGACGTCCATGTATGATTCATCATCGGTAGATGCATCGCAATCAAGACACGTTCCGGCATCGAAGTATCGGTTTGAAGGTACTTGATTGCTTCAGAAACAAGGTCGATTTGAAGATAGGTTGCAATTCGAATCAACTCTGCGTTGATAACCGAGTTGCCGGCAGGAAACTCTTTCTCGACAAATGATCCCAGTTTTCTGAGTGTGGCATCATCGACGTTCACCGCTCCCAATGTGACTTGAACAGTCCGCAGAAGATCCACAAAATCAGCGTCGCTGACGAACCCTTCCACAACTTTCGAAAGCGCGTTGACTACCATCGTCGCATTCTCACTATCGCGAGAATTTGTCGCGAGAACCAGCGATGCGTTGATGACCAAACGCCCGGATGCGCTGGTTAGAAATTGATTCTTCCAACGTTCCTCGGGGATAGTGGCCAGAATGCGTCGAGCGAGGAATCGTTCTTCGCGTATATCGCTTTGTAACAGCGTGATGATGGCGGTAGGATCGCAGACTACGCCCATCCGCAACATGGACTCACAAGCGGCGATGCGAACCGAAGAGGAGCTGTCCGAGAGCATCTTGACCAAACGCTCGGCAGTCTCGGTGTCCGATTGCAAGCCCATTAGGCGTGCACACTTTGCCCTAACTGCTTCATTGCTAGTGTTGCTGAGTTCTATCAACATTTCTGCGGGTGGAACAGGACCGAGCAGTTGCATCAAGTCGAGGGCTTGCATTCTGTAACGCGCAGGATTCTCACTACTGTAGGCAACGCCCGCAACGAGATCTCCCCATTCCGAGCCGATTTCCTTTTTAGATAGAGCAGCAGCTTGTCGGCCAAACGCCGAGTAGATCTGAGGCAATCGAATGGCTTTGGTGATTCCTTCTCCCTGGTCTCGAACCTTATCGGGAATTTCACCTGTCCATTTCACACAATAAATCCCACCATCGGTTCCACGACCTCCAGTGCTGAAGTAGAGCCACCCATCGACTCCGACATCGAGATCCGTCACATTCATTGGAGTTCCAACGACAAAGTCTTCCATCTTTGGCTTGGACTTGTCAGTGGATTCGACATTGCAAGATAAAATGCGTCCCTCCGACCAGTCTGCCAAGAATAGCGTGCGATGGTATTTGGTCGGGTACATGTGATGGTTGTAGAAGACCATTCCGGTAGGTGAGCTACGACCGGCACTAGTAACAGGTGCTAGTCGATCGAGATAATGCTCTGGCCAATTAGCCCAGCCGCTCCGCCAGCCATACTCACCTCCTTCGATGATTCTGAATAGCCCTGTGGGACGATGCCAAGTGGCTCCCATGTCCGCTTCCATGTCGCTATCGTGAACATACAAGTTCCCGCTCGGATGAAACGCGATATCATAGGCGTTGCGAAGACCGCCTGCGATTACACTTGCTTTTTGCGACGCAAGATCGTACCGCACGATCGTGCCACCCGGTGCCTTGATTCCTTCTGCGTGTCCACCCGGATCTTCAAAACGAGGCTGAATCAGATCTCCTTCATAAGGCGGTGGATAGGTGTATTCGTCGGTCCAAGGCTGGTCGAGTTGCGAGTGATTGCCGACCACGATGTACAAACAACCGTCTGGACCGAACGAGATCTGGTGCGGACCGTGTTCTCCTGGAGTTCCCTTAAAGCGAAGGATCAGTTCCGATTTCTCAAGCTCTCCATTTCGATCCGTGTCCGCAAGTCGATAGAGACCAGAACCTTCTTCTCCATCACCAGTTACGAAAACTTCGCCATTGAGCGGAAGAATTCCCTGAACGTTCTTTACGAGATCGCAATAGACTCGCGATTTGTCTAGCGTTCCATCTTTGTCCGAGTCGTAAAGCAGAAGAAGCGGGCCATCTTCCTGAGAGACCACGATGTGCCCAAACTCATTGAATGCCATGGCGAGTATGGAGCCAACTTTCTTCGAGCTGAATACTTCAACCACCGAGAACCCTGGCTTCGTAGTGAATCGCTCCACGGGCGGGAGACCTCTCGTCGAGTCATAATCCGCGAGGGCGACTTGAATCGGTTTGGCTTGTGTTTTGTCCGATTTTCGGCCGTCGGATTTTGTGGTGTCGGCGACCGTCTGAGCAGGAGTTGAGTTGCTGGCCCCCGTACGAGAAACTGCCGGGCTCCATTTGCTATCGTCGTATCGAAGCAATTGCCAATTCGCAGAGACAGTACTCGATGCCTTGCAATCGGAGTCACTTACGACGATTCGCCACTTCCCGTTGGCCGGCTTAAAATAGAAGCCAAAGGAAATCGACGGATTGGGGCGATTCCGATTCGTGGCTCGAATAGCTAATGTGTTTTTTCCTGGCCGAACAGTTGAAGAAACATCTGCTTTTTCTCTGGCGCCGGGACCACGTGAGTTGCCAACACGAAGTCCATTGAGAAATACTTCGCAAGTCTCGGTTGCTTCAAACTCGATGTACGCTTGTTCGGTTGCGGGCAGATCCAGCACACGGCGAAAGTAGACGTCCCCGCGCTTCGCGGAGGCGTCCTCTACCCAGATTGGCTCTCGCTGCGTCTTTGCATTTGCTGCAGGAGGCACGCTGACAGATGGGTTACTCGTGGGAGGATTCCCCGCACCACCCTGGCGCCGTTCCTTCTGTGCTGTTGCAGCGGAAGGAAAAGCTGCAAATAGCAGGACTATCAAAAGGCAAAATTGTTGCGTACAAAGACGTGAATTCAGAATTCTTGAACGATCGACCATGACCATAGCTCTTCCATACTTGGAAACTGAAAGCCCGCGCGTGTCGAGACGTCATCGCGCGAAGACTCTTTTCGCAGATATAGGAGAACTAGTTGGTCCGCATCAAGCCCGAATCCATTGCTAGCGAAGATTCGAAAGAATCACTATCGAATGCTTTCAACCTCTGGACCGACTGCTTCTTTTTTTACAAACTTGGTCGATTTGTCTGGTGAAAGATTGGACGCGACCCATCGAACATATTCATAGTCGCGATCGCTCAATCGGTCCAATGGAACGGTGGTGAATTTTCCATTCTCCTTCAGCAATTTCACTTTATCGCTGTAGATAACAGCCAATCGTCCCTTCACCGAATAGGTTCCGGTGTTGTCGACCCATGTCTTGAACTCGGCCCCGTTGAATTGCGATGGAGCAGTGAAGCTTCCAATGCCGAACAGTTTATCTAGCTCGTCCGAGTTGTTTTTCGGAGCAGCAGGAGTCTTAACAGGAGCAGCCGGTTCGCTGGCAGGTTGTTTCGGTGCGAACAAATCGTCGAATAATCCATCCCCAGTAGATTGAGGTTTTTCCTCGGTACTTACTGGTTTACCGAACAGATCATCAAGGCTTGGATCGGCTGCTGGCGGTGTGGCCGCAGGCGCAGTAGCCGCGGGAGGGGTGGCTGCTGGTGCTTCCGTTGGAGCGGCCTTTGCGGGGTCGCCAAAGAGATCGTCTAGATCGCTCTTCGCGTCTGCTTTTGGTGTTTCTTTGGTTGGTGCTGGTTCTCCAAACAAATCATCCACGGCATCTTTCGTCGCTGGCTTTATATCTGCTTTGGGAGTTTCTGGCTCTCCAAAAACCGAATCCAAGCCAGTGGCATTTGCTGGCGGTGTTGTGGTAGCAGGAGCAACTTTTGGTGCATCTGCTCCAGGCAAGACAGAGTCTGGTTTTGTGCCAAAGACATCGTCTAGTGATTCATTGGCTTTGGCTGGAGGGTTAACCTCAGGTGTTTCTGTTGCAGGCTTTTCGATCGCTGGTGTTGTAGCAGGGGATTCACCGAAAAGATCATCTGCAATATCCGGTTTCTTCGAATCGGTCTTTGCAGGTGCCTCTGTTGCAGGTGCCTCTGTTGCAGGTGCCTCTGTTGCAGGTGCCTCAAGCGCTGGAGCGATTGGCGTTGTTGCGGGTGCAGCGACAGGTGAATCGATTACTTTTAGTGTTTCAACAACGGGAGCAGCAGGGGCGACGGGCGTTTCTGCAGGTGCTGCAATTTCTGCCGGCTTCACCGGTGCAGGCTGTTCGGGTTGGATCGCTGGAACGCTGGGCTTTGGTTCTTCGACTACGGACGCTTTTGCTTCCGGTGTTTCAACAACCGCAGGAGCAACCGGTGCTGCAGGAACGGCGGAAGCTTCTGTTTTTTCGCTTGGAACCACTGCAGCGGGAGCCGTTGTTGCTGCAGGTGCCGGAGGAGCAGCCGAGTCCACCATACCATCGCAGGGAGCGGACGGCGTCGCAGGAACGCATGGAACAACGGGTGCACATGCAACTGTCGATTCGCAATTGGTCGGCATCTCGCAAGTGGGAACACCCGGGCATTCGGGTGCAACGATTTCACAGCAATTGTTGTTGGACGATGGGCAATCGCGATTCAGCAAACGATCGATGAACTTTCCTGCAAGAGCGGGAGAGAATGTCGTGAGGGTGCAAAGGGTTGCTACCAACGCGAGTCGGACCCAATAAGTGAAAGGCTTGGACATCGAAACCGAACTCCTCAAGTACTAATTCAGTTGAGACAAAAGTTGTCATTGCGATCGGATAAATCGCTAAAATCAGTTTAATGGTAATTACGCGAGGCGCGCCCCGCAAGAAATTTGCATGGGTTGGGCAAAAAGTCACGACTACGCAAAATGGAACTTCGGCATCCGATTGACGCGAAACTTCTCTAGGTGTGAAGATTGCCCTGATTTGATACGTTCAAAAGCGGTAAACTCTGTGTTTAACGAAAATTCTATGCAAGCCACCGTTCGAACCGCATGCTCAAGGCGATTGTAAAAACTCTTTTTGGAAACTGGTCACTAGAGCAAAAATGCCTCCTGTTCTTGGGGGTAGCGCTCTTAGGCTCGCTTCTCGTCGCGTTTTTTGCCGTCCAGTTTGTCGCCGAGCAACTAGTCATGGAGACAGCACGAGAGGCTGCACGAAACACGGCCAGAACTTATATTGGCTGGAAACATATCTACGCGATGGGACGCCCCATCGATTCAGCCCAATCGTCAGTGTTGCCCGAAGAACTTCGTCCAAAGCCAACAAACGACGCAGAATCTCTCCAGCAACAGAAACTGCTCGAGCGGCTCAAGGGGATGATGCTCGACACGAAAGGGAACGAAGAACAGTTGGACTTTCCATTATTTCGTCTCGACGACGGCATCGAATACGAGTCTTTACAAGCGCATGTCGCTGAGGGATTCGATCGATTGACGTTAGAGAATCTGCAAGCTCGCATAGCAGAGAAGGCAAGCATCCAAGAGAAGCAGACTTCTATCGATACGAATACACCTCCTGATGCTGGCAATGCTACGATCTCCTTTCGACTCCCTTCCTCTCATGTTTTTGAGGAAACCGGCCCGTTCGACGGATTCTACTATTACTACCATCCTGTTCAGTTTGACAATGAATGCATGGAATGTCATTCGAGGCTCACGCCTGCCACTCCTGTAGCCGCTTCCCGCTCCGAGGAACCTTTTCGTGTTGTTCGCGTCAAGATGCCCTATGCCTATACCCGCTTCTCAAGTGTTTGGATTTACTCGCTTCTAACGACGATCGCCATCTTTACGCTAGCTCTCTCGCTCTTTTTTGTTCACTGGATTCTGAAAAGGTTAGTGATTCGTCCTGTTGTTTACATGAAACAGGTTAGCGAGCAGATTACTGCTGGGGATACAACGCGACGATTTCATTTGGAAACGAACGATGAGTTTCACGATCTGTCAGAGTCGTTCAATGCGATGCTTCGACACTTAACCAACATCCAATCCGAGTTGGAGACCGTAAACTCGAAAATGAATGTTCAGGTGGACGAACTTGCCCGTGTCAACCTCGAACTTTTCGAAGCGAACCGACTCAAGGGTGAGTTCCTAGCCAACATGAGCCACGAGTTGAGGACACCGCTCAACAGCATCCTCGGCTTCAGCGATGTTCTCCAGGGATTTGAAACGCTCACGGAAAAGCAGCGGCGGTACGTATCTAATATTCAGCATAGTGGCCGAAATCTCCTGGAGATGATTAATGACATCCTGGATTTAGCCAAAGTCGAAGCGGGCAAAATGCAAGTCCGAGTCAGCGAGTTTGATTTGCTTGCAATCATTCATAGCCAATGCGATTTGGTCCGTAATATGGCAGAGAACAAGAATATAGATGTCAGGGTTGATTCTGGACACGACGCCCTTTGGGTAGAGCAGGACCAATCAAAGATTCAACAAATCCTCACCAATTTGCTTTCTAACGCAATCAAATTTACGCCAGAGGGTGGATTGATCACTGTCAGTTGCGAACAAAAGGGTGAAGATGTTCTCATCTCGGTTGCCGATACCGGCGTCGGTATTGCTATCGAAGATCACGAGATCATCTTTGAAAAATTTCGACAAGCCAAACAGGTGACTGGTACTGATGGACTTACTCGTGAACACTCAGGAACGGGCCTGGGATTGTCCATCGTTCGAGAGCTTTGTCGACTGCTTGGAGGTGACATCGGGCTATCCAGTCAAATCGGGTTCGGCAGTACGTTTCGAGTCAAGATCCCGAGGCAATACGCGAAGAATGCAGAAGGCGTAACAGAGATTCCATCGAGATGAACAACACGAATCCCTATCAATCCACAACTGTTCATGCTCCTATTTCCACTCTCCAGAACTCACATTCTTTGCTTCGATCAGCTTGCTTGGGAGCAGTATCTGCTGCATTTGTTCCTTTGATCTTCGCGATTTTTGCAATCATTATGGCTTTTGGAGATATCTCCAATGTGCGTTCGATTCGTGCTATTTGGATTTGGGCCGTACTCGTATTGGCATCGGCAAGCGTTGGAGCTCTTTTGGGGATCGCTGTCGGCATGTTTCGTCGTACTTTGATTAAGACAGATCGACGACTCGCTGAATAAAAGGAGCCAAACCATCAGCAATAGCTGTCAAACTTGAGCATTAATCTAGTTATTCTCGCTGATTTCGAAATCGGGTGCCTGTAGTACAGCGAATGAGGACTAGCGCTAAGATGCACGTAGTACAATCGCGGGGGAAAGAAACCTCGATCGAAACATCTGCTGGCACTCAGTTGTTGAGAGGAACGATCCGATAGCTATGCTTGCCTAGTCGATACGGTTTGACAACCTGTTGCACTCAGGATGTCGGTCTGTAGCGGCACTACTACTGTTCACACTTAAAACGTTGGGATGGTTTCAATTGTCGGACTTAGCTCAAATTCGAGAGATCGTTGAAGAAGTGATTTGTCATCAGAATCAACTACTACCGAAAGCGTTCCCATTGACGGAACGTCGATTGCACAAGCAGGGTAACACCTGCGGAGTTTTATATTGTTTGCATGGCCCTCGTAGCATCCGATTGACTGCGGTCTTCGATATCGCGACTGCTAGAGTGCTATTTTATGATTCCACGGGTCAGCGAGCGGGAACACGTTGCGTCAAGGAGATGATTTTGGCGGCTGCGTGACCAATCGCGGACTAGGGGTTTGGTGATGGCGAGTTGGGCAACCATCACTGACAATTTCGATTGCCCAACAGCATAAGGGGAATGGAATCTCAGTTATGTTGATATTGTCCAGACGAGAATCCGAGCGGGTGCACCTGGGCGACGACATCGTGTTAACAATTGTTCGTGTAAACGGCGATAAAGTACGGATTGGAGTCGAGGCTCCACCGCATATTAAAATCCTTCGCACAGAACTGGAAGTCTCGGCCAAAGACGTAACGCCAGTCCATGAACAAAAAAAGAATACACGGCGCGCCGCGTAAACTTGCTCGAATACAACGTGGTCGTACCTTCGCGTACGGTTCACCATAAACAACTACAAACGCTACCGACACTGGCCAACAACAGTCGAGGTGGCGTTTTTTATTTGCCTCGTGCGTCATTGTGGAAGTTCAGCAAGCCGCTGGCGCAGCCGACGAAGTACACGGGACTTCGATTGATAAACGCTTGCTGCCGATACATCAAGCTGTGATGCGACGTCGGTGGCTTTCATGCCATCGATCGTCGTCATCCAGAAGGCTTTCCATGTGGTGACTTCGAACTCGGCTTCCACCTGTTGAAGCACTTCGCGAATCAGCGGCGTTGTTGCATTCGCTGCGCAAATCGTGGAGTCGAGTTCTTGTGGAATCATCTGCAGTTGGATCATCGCGTCCGTACCTCCTTGACCGTTCTGTCGTTTGCTTTGCATCCGAAAGTAGTCGCGCACCTTATTGCGAGTGATCGTTGCTAACCAACTCCGAAAACTCCCTTGCTCCTTTTCCTTCTCGAAATTTGCAATGCCACGTGCCACTGCGGCAAAGACGTCTTGAACAACGTCCGGTGCGTCACTATCTCGAACGCCTGACGTCCGGCACCAACTGTAAACAATCGGACCAAATGTGGTTACCAATCGGCTCCAACCAACGGGGTCCATTCGCCGAACTCCCGACAAGAATTGCGAAGATAGAGTTGGATGCTCGTGGGACTGTTGCACTGGTGACGGTTGCAGAGGTGACTCGGAAGGTAAAAATGTCATGCTCTCATTCTAATGCAATAGTTCAACAAGTTGTTCTTGTACGTCTCCAAGTGAAATTTTTTGATCGGTTACGATCACGGTTCTTTCGTCAAAGCACTGAGCCGACGGGCGCTAGCCCCGGTTTTTAAAAGAACGCGAAGCGTTGGCGGAAACCGGGGCTAGCGCCCGCTAGCGCCCATCGGCTCAGTTTAGCGGTCCCCGTCGGAGCAAGAAAAATCGTGTCAGACTCCTACGTTCATCATGATGTGGCACAATCGAACCATTAAAATGCAGAAAAGGGAGCAATATGAAGATCGCGACTGAATGCCCAACCAATCACCAACTCAAAGCGTTTACGCTTGGCCAGTTGTCAAACGATGATAGCGATGCCCTTTTTCAACACATCTCCGACTGCGACCGATGTCGATCGGAACTCGAAACAGTAGAAGATGCACGCGATTCGTTGATCGTTAGCTTGCGCGATCCCGTCGAGTACGCGAACTTCCGAGCGGAGCCCGAATGTCAACTAGCCGTTGTCAAAGCACTTGGCGCTCTTGCGAATTCGGACAACGGACAGGATCGAGCCGAGTTTGATCGCTTACCCAAAACCATCGGCGAGTACGACATCCTACGCCCCATCGGAAGCGGTGGCATGGGAAAAGTGTTCCTTGCACGACATACCAAGCTCGGCCGTGAAGTTGCCTTGAAGGTGCTCGCAAATCACCGCTTGGCTGACTCGCGGACCGTCGAACGCTTCGAAGCCGAAATGCGAGCGATTGGGCGTTTAAGCCATCCGAATATTGTGACGGCCTTCGATGCACGTGAAGTCGACGGCACCGCGGTTCTGGTAACGGAGTTCATTTCAGGACTCGATCTAGGACAGTTGCTTCAGCGGACCGGTGCATTAGGTGTCGCAGATGCATGCGAGATAACTCGCCAAGTTGCCGTGGCATTGTCCTATACCAACTCGCAAGGATTCGTGCATCGCGACGTCAAGCCATCGAATGTGATGTTGAGCAACGATGGCGAAGTCAAACTCTTAGACCTCGGCTTAGCCCGACTTCAGTATGGTGACCATGAACGATCGGAACTTACAGGTACTGGTCAAGCGATGGGATCGGCAGACTACATATCGCCAGAGCAAGTCGCCGATTCTAAGACCGTCGATATCCGCGCCGATATTTATTCGCTCGGCTGCACGCTGTTCAAGTTGCTAACCGGTCGCGCTCCTTTTGCCGACGATCAACACTTGACCACGTTTGCGAAGATGACGGCGCATGTATCGCAGTCTCCCCCAAGCCTCGCGGATCTGTTACCATCGGCTCCACGCAGCTTGGTTCAACTCGTCGATTCGATGCTTGCCAAGAAACCATCCAACCGTCCATCAAGTCCGCAAGATATCGTTGTTGCATTGGCACCACATTGCAAAGAACACAATCTAAAAAGACTGATCCACGATGCTCTGTTGCTAGAGCCAGTCAAGCATTCGATCTCAAGCACAAGCACAGTGGCAAAGCCTGCAACGCAATCTTGGATGAAACGCCCTGTACCGACTTGGAAAGCGATTGCGGCCGGTTTCTTCGGTCTGATTCTGGGTATGTGTTTTTCCATCATCGTGGTAATTACCAATCCAGATGGATCGAAGACTACTTTGCAACTTGCAGAAGGGAGCAAAGTCGAGATCCGTGAGGGTCTTCCCAATCCCAAAAAAGACATTGGTGCTACCGAATCGAGAGGCAACAGTGTTTCGGGTAGCACACTTGATAGTACGTCCAACAATAGCGATGTCACTCCCCTTTCATTTGGCATTTTGGTCAATCGCGAATCGACGGGGCACGCGCCGAGTGTTTCCGAGGTACAGATACAGGAAGCGACGCGACTCTTGCGTGCCAGCGAAGGGAACAACCCTGTGCGAACGCCCTATGGAACGTGGTACGCCGTCGCAGATGAAAAACTGAGTGCACCTTTCAAGGAAATGAACGCAGGCAAGAGATTTGTTCTCGTGAGTAACGATCATTCGATTCGATGGCCCAACATTCGAGGGCATATTCTCAGCGCGAAAACAAAAGGTGAAAAACGTGAAACGTCCATTGAATTGAGTTTGGATCCAGAACTTGGCAGTCTGTTTGCCTCGCTAACCAAAGCAAATATTCGCAATCAGCTTGCAATCGTTGTCAACGGAATTGTTCGTTCGGCTCCCATCATCAATGCCGAGATTGGTCAGCAGGTTTCGATCACAGGTATTTTTGAAAGAAGCGAGGCTCGGCAGCTTGGGCTATGGTTGCAAGAAGGTATGGTCGCTCCGGTGCCGGAAGTGTCGACTGACCTAGACAAGAATTCATCCATGGAGCCTTTTCTCAAAACCTACAAACTTACGCAGATCGCCCCAAAAATCGCATACGACATTGTTGCTTCGTTGCTCAACGGAAATCCCAATGTAAAGCTTGCAGTAGATGAGCAAAATCAAACATTGATTTTGCTTGCCGGCCCAACAGAGCACGAACTAATCGAGAAGACACTGACCGAATTGATGGGAGGCAATGCAGCTCAAACGGAAAACGTATCTGCTGTCACTGGACTAAAGCAGCAACTGCTGGAATTAGCCGGTCAGCTCGGCGAGGATTTGACAAATTATGGTCACCAACACCCGACTGTTTTGATTACCCAACGTAAGATTGGTAAAGTTCAGGCTCAGATTCAAGAGTTGCAAATGTCCGAGAAAACGAAGGAACCGAAGTCATTTCACGAAGCCAAACTCCTGGATTTAAACAACAAGCTAGAACTACTCGGGTTTGCATTTCTTAATTTCGAATCGGCCTACAAAAAGTTCCCCGGAACATCCAACACGCGAGAAGGCGGACAGAATCGTAAAGACAAAAAAACGTATCCCTTTAGTTGGCGAGTCGCCATCCTGCCATTCATTGAGCAGGTCGAACTCTATCAACAATACCATTTCGATGAGCCATGGGACAGCGAGCACAACTTGACATTGCTAGACAAGATGCCAGCGGTGTATCGCAGTCTCTTTGCCAACGAAAGTCAGAAACCAGGGGAAACGAATTTTGTTGGTTTCGCAAGCATGGATAGCGCCTTGGGTTTAGGTGGCGGCGAACAACTGCAGTCCTTTACGGACGGTACTTCCCCAACGCTGTTACTAGTGGAAGCTGCAAATTCGGTCCCGTGGACGAAGCCTTATGACTTCGCGGATCCTAGCCAAGTGGTTTGGTTTGATGACCACCCAAGCACGTTTCTCATGGCGGATGGCCGCGTTCGATCTGAAAAGATATCGACCGAAGAGTTATTGAAACTGATCAGTCGCAACGGCGGCGAAGCGGTGAAGTAAATCAGTCCGCCGAGCAAGATAAGCTTCCAGCCTGTCAGGTGGGATAAGCTTCCAGCCTGTCTGTTCTTTGGTTGAGATAAGTATCCTACGGTTCCAGGTCATGACAGCAGGTTGCAAAACTGCCCCACGTTACAAATCTAAGTTATCGAGTTGATCGATCAACGAATCGAATGCATCCTTTGGAGCATTCTTCTTGCTTTCTAAATCAGCCATTCCAACGGCAGCTCGACCGGCCAAGAGAAGCTGTTCGTCTCGCTCTCGAGCTGCGGCGGCCACGGCGTCTTCATTGCGCTCCGGTGCACCGAACAATTTGGATAGGTCAATCTTGAAAGCACCGGCCGCTTCGACGGGAGCACCGGCGATGGCCGGCGTTTTGTGCTGCGGGAACATGATCGCATTCTCTGGGCATACTCGCGAACACGCAGGGCAGCCTTTGCGGCAATTGTCTGGTTGTTCGACCAAAATGGTCTCACCGCGATCCACTCCGTACACGCCAAACAAACAGAAGTCGATGCACTCCATGCAATTCGTGCAACGACTGTAATCGATGACCGGATACCATCGTCGCGATGGATGTTCCTCGATTCGCAGCGGTACAATCCCGAGCGGTGATTCATGGGACGCGGGTTGAGCAAGTGCCCCAGAACCGTCGGCAGCCAACGCGGTCGAGTTCGTGGGATTGAGAAATCTGTCGAGCGATAGCAACTCCCGTGGCTTCGCTTCCGATAGACCTTCTGCGGTCAAGATGCGTCGAAACTCATTCTCAAACGCATCGATCGAACTGCTGGCTCGCAAATCGATCGAGTAAATGCGTCGATCCGGCCGCTGTTGAATATTGGCGACTCGGTCCTCAGCCCTTTCATCCACTTTGTCTTCGGCCTCTTCATCGTCCTCATCGTCGTTGGCAATGTCGGGATTCACAAGCTCCACATCACCGGGGCGACCGCGAACATCCATCCGGTCCATCACCCAAATCGCAGCACGATCGAATAGCCATGTCAACAAGACGATCGGACCTCGCCATTGTCGAATTCGCTCCAAGCTCTGACTATCGCTAGCTAAATCGTAAAGATGCGGCACGATCAAAGCGATGGTGTTGGGCAACGCTGCGGCAGCGGCAGCAACTCCGTCTTCGATGGCTCGCTTGTCAGGGCTCCGGCTTTGCCCTTGAGAGACGACGACGAGTAGACCGTGGTTCTCTTGGATCATGAAGTTTCTTCGGATAGTGTCTTATGTGAAAGGCGCATACGGGCTGAAAGTCGATCGAACGCTGTTCTTAGACAAAGGCGACAAAAGTCAAAGTAGGCTGGGACCACTGTCCCGGCCTTCAACAACTCCTTGGAAGATCCATTAGCTCGGGACAATGGTCCCAAGCTACAGTAAAGTCCCAAGCTACAGTTAAACCGTGCCTTTTGTCTGTTCCGCTTCCTTGGTGCGTCCAAGTATGCAAATTCTAGCATAACTCTCTCGTTTTTTCTCGGCAACGTGAAAGAAACGCGACTCTCGTTTGTGTACATTGCCAGAAAAGGAACTTGCACCCACGGATCGACTATGCCAACTTCACCCGAGACACGCGTCCAGTCGAAGAAGTTGCCAAGGAGGTAGGCATTTCAACCGGTGCGGTTTACCTCGCGAAAAAACGAGTCCTCGCGAAACATCTTGCGAGCAATGGTTATCATACCTACAACATGCCGGCCACAGGAGTCTTGCCGCCACCTCCTTCGGGGCTGGTCAAACCGGTCCCAGCTATTTCGCTGGATCGATTCGTGGTAGTCGTAGGAGCCGGTGGGGTTGGGGTAGGTAATCCTCGGTAGCAAGGGCAGCATCGTAACCTTACCTCGTTGCTTTTCGACGTGGGACGCTAGCCGCAGCCAGGCGAGTTCATATTTCACTAAGTTGTTCGTCAAAGATGATGGTCAAGATGTGACCATCGCACCATGCCGGCAAGCAGCTCCGTCCGAATGCGGTTCTATGTCTGGTTACGACAGTGGCCTTATTCTCATAAGAAGCGCAGAAACATGGGTGTGCTGCCACTGTTACGATCGAGGGAATGATCGGCGGTATCGTTTTCCGTCCATTGTCCATGACGCTTGGTCCCAATCGACTACGAGACCGGATCCTTCTCCGAACTCGCGAATCAAATAGGATCTAGGGACAGCAGGCGAGTCTTTCGGTGGACTTTGACACGCTCGTTCAATCCTCGTGGATTGGACTAGCAAAGTCCCACCCGTCAGTTCCAATACCCGACTGCCGTAGCCTTCCTTGGATAACTCGTGGTAGCGCACGTCCAGTTTGAGTCGTGTGTTTAATCTGGATTTGTTCTCGAGTTGATGCAATAGCCAGAGTTTGGTAATCCAATCCACCTTGCCGACCAGATCCTTCGATGGGCAACTCTTCTCGTCCGAGAGTTCGAGTTGGCTCAAGAGCGTTTGCCAAAGTTCCACAATTCTCTTGGCTTCAAAGGATTGAACACGGGACTGGTCGATCATCTCTCGAACGGCCAACGCATACGCATTCTGAATTTCCGATGCGTACCAGTGGGCTCCATCTTTCCCAGTCTCTTTCGCCAGCAGCATCCAATCGCGTGAATATCTTCGAATGCCGTCAAGTGGCTTATTCAAGCGAGGCAAAACAACAGAGCGAGAATTCTCAGCTAAGTCGAAAGCCAAGGAAGTGCTTCCCATGCGAACGTATTGTGAAGTTTGGCACAAGCCAGAATCACCAATGGCGATCTCAATCCTTTGCCGTTTGCGAAACAATCGAAGAGCGCCACCCAAAGCGAATGGCCCACCAACACACAAATCCTTGAGCCAGGAGTCGCAGCGAAAAATGGGACGGCTCGCGCTATAACCGCCGAAGCCGATGATGCAATTAACATGATATGCTCGCGTACTAACCCGAAAGAGCCCCTGTTCATCGATATGGCCAGCACCATCGATGATGCATCGGCTAACGAAGAAAGCTGTTAATTTCTTTCGGTAAACTCGCAATGCGAACAGTTGAATGTTAAGCCACAGCAACATGGCCAAAGGTGCATGCAATGTTCTTAGTCCCCACGAGCAAGCTCCGATCCAACGCGAGGAGACGAGCATCGAAGAAGCTGTTTGTTTGTTATTTTTCGCTACTGGTCGCTTTGCGAAATAACGTACCATCGCCCGCACTGACGAATCGATCTGCGCCAATATCAATATCAATGTCAACCATCCGACAGCCGATACGCGATACGCGAGAACACAGGGCAACAATAAGGCGACACCTATGCGCCACCCTAGTAATGTGATTCCGTTCGCGACATTGACTTCATACGACTCGTGTTGGCCATAAGTATGTCCGTTTCCATCGTGATTCCCTTGGATGAGGCGGACGGTTCGGTCCGGATACTGTCGACGGATGGAATCGATTGCAGTCTGTTGCAACGCTAGATGGGACTCTAGCAGTTCCATCGGACTTTTGCATTCGGGAGTGGAAGCTTCGAGGTAAGCTTCGGTTAGACTCGCGGAGGCCCCCGATTCAAGCGAAAACGATCCACCGTTGGCCAAGAAGAATTTTGTAGGATTTCGAAAGCTGGGAGCGATAGGGACTATCTTTTTGACTTGTCGCAGGAATCCGTCAAAGTCGAATGACGGTCGATTCGGTGAATCTGAAGAGACGACGGAATACTCTGTTTCGAGCCCCATCGTGCGATCGAGGAGCTTATCGCTATTCGCCAGAGAACTGCGAATTGCACGCTTGGAGGTATATGTCGGGCTCTTTCGAACAGTCTTGCCCAATCGAATTCACCATTGCATCGAGAGTGGATTTATCGGTGGTTGGAACACAGTCAAGTATTGTAACCTGATCCGGAGCCGGCAGTTCAATTTTTTCCATGGCAGTTCCTGCATAAAACCAAAGCGAATAGGGAGCAGATCCAACCTCTTCTTTATTCTCGCAGAAAACACCAAAGTTTCCAATATTCGCGAAACGCCTGCGAATCCTTTCTTGTCCGTGCCCCTCACGTCCAGTCGGTTTCGGCAGGGTTTTACGATCTACAGCGTGTGGATCGAACCAGCGAACGATGCGATGAATGGGAGCGGCAGAGCGGGAGGGCCCGCCTGTTTCATCTACGTTTGGGGGAAATACCATGCTTAAGAAAATCCTAATTGGTTCTGCTCTCGTGGCTGGCACGGGGGCTCTCATCGGCGGCACATCCGCCGTTAGCTACATCAAGACGGGCTACCACTCGGTTCGCGATAGCATCAAAGAACAGATCCCAATCGATCTCGAAATCAAACGCGTTCGGGACATGATCCAAGATCTCAAGCCCGAGATCGCGGAAAACCTTCGCGTCATTGCACGTGAAGAAGTCGAAGTCGCCAAGCTTCAAAGGGAAGTCGCAACCAAGACTGTAAACTTAGAGAAATCGAAGGATGCGATCTTGAAACTCAAGGACGATCTACAAAGTGGCGTCAAGTATGTCAGCTACGGTGGCAAGTCCTACGATATGGATCAAGTGAAAAAGGATTTGAACGATCGATTCAAGCACTTCCAGACGCAAGAGGCGACCGTAAACAAGCTCGAGAAAATGCTCGACGCTCGTGAACGAAACTTGGAAGCTGCTCGTCGCAAACTGGATACGATGCTGGCAGCCAAGCGTCAACACGAAGTGGCTGTCGAGAGCCTGCAAGCTCGATGGACTATTCAACAAGTTGCCGAAGCGACCAGCCAATACTCGATCCATGATACGAAGCTCAACAGTGTGCGAGATACACTCGATGAGATTTCCACTCGACTCGATGTAGCTGAGAAAATGGTAGACCAAGGGGAAGTGTTGACCGGTATCCCGGTTCTGGAAGAAGATGCTCCCGCCGATTTGGTCGATCAAATCACGTCCTACTTTGGTAATGACTCCGTAGATGTGACAGCAGTCGTCAAATCGAAATAGATGTTCGTTTGTCAAAGTAGAAACACTAAAAAGGTCTGCGAAACTTCGCAGACCTTTTTGCATGCGCTAACGCAAACGCTTGCAACACACTCATATCGCACATCAAGCCCGCCACCTTCTGTCAACAAACGAGCCATGTTGTCTCTAACTATCATCCGATGTTTCGAGCGGACGTGCTCTGCCAATAGTAATTGATGAGCGAAACTATAGTTTCCTCGTGTCTAGAATCTTGTTTGCAATACTAGCAAATCTGGTTTGCAATACTAGCACGGCGCGGTGCGTTCGGCGTAGCTCTGTCTCGAGTCTGTGGTAGCTCCGAGCGGATCGAATTGCACCATTAGATCGATATAGAGAAAACGTAGATCGATACAGAGAAAACGGAGTCGCATAACACCTACCAAGTGCCAGACAACCTGCGTTTTAACGCAACATGCAGTCTGAGCAATGACAGAATAGTGCGATGCTAACCGGTTGTACCAGCGATCCAATTTCGAAGAAGTGTTGCTGCAGCATCGGGGTTTTCTCGAACCATCGATGTCAAGTCCGTCTTTAGTTCACCCCCGGAAAGTTTGAATCGAGGTGTTCCTTTACCTTCTTCGCCTCCCTCTTCACCTGCAGCGGCGAGCTCTTCGTCGTCGGTTAGTCCACTGAGGTCTATCTCAGACGCATCATCGAGAGGCAAATCGAAGCCTCGCTCGAATGCCGAGTCATCCGACGATGGTGCTGATGCAACGAAGCTTCGCAAAGATACAACTGCCACGAGTGCGATGAGAGCGAGTGTTAACGTCTGCCAAGACTGGGCGAGCCAATTCAATGCCATGGTGGACATCGATGGAGTAGGAAGTTCAGGAGGTGGGAAGTCGATGTAGTGGTTAACGGAAACGCGCGGGTTTTTGTCTTCCCCTGCTACAGACGTTTGGATGATTGCAGTTAACGCGTTTTGGATTTGTGTTTCAACTTTGGATTTCAGCGATTTCAATAATGTTTCTGTCATCGGCGGTAGCTTGGACAAGTCTTTTTCGGTCGGATTCTGTTCTCTCCATTCCGTTTCATGAATCTTCCTGTAGTAGGAATACGGAACAAGAACCGAGAAAGACACGTACCGTGTTTGCAAGCCCGCCTTCTTGATGTTCGTAACGTTGCTGCCAACAACTTGTTTGACGTTTTCAGTAGATTCTTTGCCTTTGGTGGATTGGTCGGGAGCGCTAACCGATGCGCTTCGATTGGAGAAAGCGTTGGGATCTGCGCCGGGCCTACCCTGTACGCTCGTTTTGGACGAGTCCATGTCTTTCTTACTAGTACTCGATTGAATCGTAGTCGGCTTTGGATCGTAGTTCATTTTGCTTTGCTCTTCGCTCAGCGTGTTGTCTAGTTCAACATTGACTTCCAGTCGAATATCACCGTAGTCGGCAAGCAATTCTTTCGCACGTCTCTTGAGGTCGAGTTCTTGCTGTTTCTTGACTTGGTAGTATCGGTCTTGTTCGATCATCAACGGGTCGTCGTTGCCGAGCGTTGTTTGTCCGCTGGCTAGATCCAGCAATGCGATGTCAGAAGCCCCGAGTCCGGCCATTGACTTCTGCACATAGTTCATGATGCTCAGCGTTTGGTCGCGCGAGAGAGGAATGCCACCTTTGGCCCTGACTGCGATGCTAGCCGTTTTTTGTCTTAGTGCGGCAAATCCTTGTCGTTTCTCATCGGAGGTTACAAAGGCATCTTCAATGAAAGCCATACCCTTGAGAGCGTTTGCGATATCCTTCAGCTTGGCGTGTTGTTGTTTTGCTTCGGTTACGCGCGTCGATTCAAAAATATTGGCTCCGTTTACCGCCGCGTCGGAGGCACCTCCCATAGGATCGGGTTGGACTTTGGCTTCGCTGATTGCTTTGTAATAATCTTCTTTCTTGTTGGCTGGAATTTTGACTCGGTCCCCTTCACGCTCCCAATCGCGCAATGATGCGTTGCTAAATGCAATGGAGAAGCGGTTGATTTCGTAGTCGCTAAAGCTCTGGCCGTCGAAAAGGTAGGTTGTTTTCCCATTGCCGACGCTGGCGCTATTGAATAAGACTGCCGCGCTAACAGCGATCGCGGCGGCGAGCAGAACGGATAGCAATCTTGCTTGCGGAGTCAAGCCTTTGAAGAGGGCTTGCAACTGCTGTGCGAATTGTGTGAATTGGTTCATTCGTATTTCGTGGCGTCAGGGAGTTCGCGATCGGAATTGGAAAAGGAACGAGGAGCCGAATGACTAGGATCAGACTCGAATGGAATTCAGTTCCTCGTAAGCTTGCATCAATTTGTTGCGTATCTGAACAAGCAATCGAAAGGACATGTCAGCTTTTTGGACACTGGTAAAGACTTCGGCTTGGTTCACATCACCACCGGTCAACAATTGTTCGACAAGCTGTTGCGAATCATGCTGCATGTTGTTGACGCGTCCCACGCCATCTGCGAGCAAGTTTGCGAAAGGGGATACATCCTGGCCTTTGTTCTCCAAGACATTATTGCGCTCCGCGATACGGTCCATCATTTGAAGGACTTGTTCGTGATGGCGAGCGAATAGATCTTGGTGCTGGATGTTCGTCATTAGGCTAGGATGCTAAGCGTTTGTCGGGACATACCTTTGGTAACTTCGATGACACCGACGTTTGCTTCATAGGCGCGCGACGCTTCGAGGGCATCGACGAACTGTTCGTTCATGTCGATGTTCGGATAAGCGACATAGCCTTTCCATTTGCCTTCGGTAATCGCCAATGGGTGTTCGGGCTGATAGCGATACTTCGGTTCGGATTGGTCGATCTCGACTTTATCGACTTTGACGCCGGCGGCACCACCTTCCGCTTTGGCCTCGTCAGTTTGGAACACAACGAATCGAGGCTGGTAGGGTTTGTTTTCACCATCTTCGTTTTTGATGGTGGACATGTTGGCGATGTTGCCGGAAATCGTGTTGAGCCTTACCCGTTGGGCGACCAATGCGCTCGTGCTGATATCGAGTGGGGAAATCATCGAAAGGCCTCCTGCCGCAATATGGAACTCGGAACGATCGGGTGGGATCCCGAAGTCAGTTGGCTAAGGCTTTAGCAAATCTCGAAAAAATTTCCAAGTTCTATTGCCTGTCGTTTGGCAAGCTGGGGGAGATGCGTCGCAAAAGAAAAAATCCGCTCTCACACCGCCGAGAATTGTGACGGTTCGACTGTAGCTTGGCACCATTGTCCCGAGCGGATGAATCTTTCGATGAATCACTGGCTTACGGTACAACGGTCGACAACGGTGCTAGTCTCCTTTCACCCCGGAAGGCTCTGCCAGTATGAAGCTGAAACCACGCGAAATTTCGGCCCTTCGTGGTCAACTTGAGAATCCATTTGGGGTTGTTTTTCGCATTGGAGGAACGATGCTAAGTTGGTATGACTGAACAAGAATTTCTCCTCCACCACAACCTGACTCGAAATCCATTCTCCGATGAGGACGCGCAGACGGATGCCGTGTTTCGAGACTCGTGCATTTCTGGCACATTTCATCCTTCGTGGAGCAAAGTGGTTGGTGACCCTCGGCAACCGGCAACATCGATTGTGTTCGGCCCCAAGGGGTCAGGCAAAACTGCCATTCGATTGCAGTTAAAACAGCATATCTTGCAACACAATCGACAATCGCCAGATACCAGGGTCTATTTGGTCGAGCTAGACGATTTCAATTCTTATCTAGGACCATTTCAACAGAGTCTACCTCGTCGCGTGCAGGCCTCGCCTGACAAGGTGTTGCAGTCCCTCCATTTGTGGGATCACATGGATGCGATACTTTGCGAAGCTGTCACGCCGTTGGTTGATCGCATACTGGGGACATCCTCGACTTTGAATGCTATCGATCAAAGCATCGACATGCAGTTGGTGCACAAACTGGATCGCGGGCAACGAAGAGACCTGTTGTTGCTTGCGACGATCTATGATCGCTCGGCAGTTGGCACACACGTGGATCGCATTCGCAGTCTACGGATGAAGTTGAAATTCTTCTCGCTGACAACGTGGTTCCCATTCATCTTGGGAGTGCTATTGTCGGTGCTGGCAATGGTGGTGATTGGATATCTTTATGCGGAAGAAGCACTCTCGCTGAGGGCAGTCATGTGGCTTGTGCCAACGGGATTAGCTTTATCGTGGGCCTCTTATCTTCATCGTTGGGTAAGGTACCAGTTGTTCGCTTCGAAGATATGCAAGCATTTGCGAGTTATAACGCGCGATCGAAGCCAGCTTCGAAGTCTGCTTTTGTCTTTTTCACGCAAGGAGTTGGATGAGCAACCGTTGCCATCATCGAATCGTTCGGACGATCGCTATGCATTGCTTGAGAAACTGCAGTTGCTTTTGCGTTCGCTGGGCTATCCGGGTTTGATCGTTATCGTGGATCGCGTCGACGAACCAGACTTGGTCAACGGGATGTCGGAGCGGATGAAGTTACTCGTGTGGCCGTTGTTGGACAATAAGCTATTAAAGCACGAGAGTTTTGGGATCAAATTGTTGTTGCCAAGCGAGTTGCAATACTACACGGACCGCGAAACACGGGAGTTTCATGAACGTGCTAGGTTGGACAAACAGAACGTGGTTCCATCTTTTGATTGGACGGGAGAGGCATTGTACGATTTGTTGGCGGCC